>Ga0181599_1004610_pt1 | contig 10996 bp, 8 predicted proteins | sample 041ome_3_FD_148658 | JGI IMG/M metagenome (GOLD analysis project Ga0181599, IMG submission 148658) | Coastal salt marsh microbial communities from the Groves Creek Marsh, Skidaway Island, Georgia - 041405US metaG (spades assembly) | ecosystem: Environmental > Aquatic > Marine > Intertidal zone >...
CTCCTCTCTGACTCAGAAGCGAAGGACAGAAATGAAAGCTTTTCGTTCTTTCAACGCGCTCTCGAGCAGGCGCTTTGAGTTTCTCTTCTTTTCTGAGTTTCTCTTTTTTGAGCGCAGATCTGATGCGCGCGATTCTCTTTTACGAGGAGGGAAGCGGACGCGGACGCGTTCTCGTTCGCGAGAACCTTCCTTTGGAGCGAGATGAATTCGCTTTATAATAGACGCGAATTGGAAATGCGCAAAACGAACTCTCTCTCGTTTTTTTCTGAATCCTTGGAAAAAAAGGAAAAAGGTGCCCGCTCGCTCGAAATCTCTGCACGCGCGCGCGCTCTCTCACGGCGAACGCGAAGAAGCGCGAGGGGAAAAAACGGTCGAAATCTATCGCGTACCTTTACTTGCACGCGTTCGTGTGCTTTTTATTCGCGCGAGTTCTTTTTTCTTTCTTCTTGCGTGTGTTTTGTTTGCGCGCGCTTGGTTTTGACGACATTCTTTCTTCTTTCCCGTTTCCAAAACGAAGATATTTTTCGATTTTCCTTCTGTTTTTGAGGCGAAACTGCGCAAAAGGGGGAAATGGGAACGAAAAAGAAGGCACGCGAAGGAGGAAAGAAAGAGGGTGTTTTTTTTTTGTTTTTTGGCGGGAAAGATTTGTTTGTTGTTTTGCCCAAAAGCACACAGACATGAATCATCACGTTCTTTGTAAAGGTGGGGGGAGAGGCGTTCAACTCGCTTTCGCGGCTTTTTACTTCGTCCAACGACGATAACGTCTCAACTACGCGTACTATTATTACTACTACTGCTAAAAAAAGAGCTCACGACGACGCGATGTAAAAACAAGCATCCACCAAGGCAACGCACCTGAGCTGTTTTTAACTAACCCGTGGCGACGCCCCATAACATCGTCAACAGAAAGACTTGGAGCAAACCTCTGGCGAAGTGTTGCGGCGGCGTCAACACCATCATCTCTTCCGTGGCGTCCGGGGGTAACGGTCCCGGGGAGTTGTTCGTAAACATATACGTGTTCGCGGGGGTTACAGCTAACGTTAACGCGAATAACGCAAACGCGGAGACTTTCCCGAGGGAGGAGTTCGGATCGACGACGAGCGAGAGCGTGCCTAAACCGCCTACAATTTCGCACGCGCCGGTCCAATTGACGTGGAATCGCTTCGAACCCGGGAGTTTCCAGAGGCCTCCGAACGCGTTTTCGTGCGGTACCATGGCATCAAAACCTTCCGGTAACGCGAAGTGCGCAGCTCCGGCGAGCACGTACGTCAGGCCGAGCAAAGGCCACGTGCGCTTGGAAAACTGAAAAACAAAGTCCGGAACAAGCTCTTCCACGAAAGGGCCGACTTTCGCGCACGAGACGTACGTCAACAGACACAGACCGATCCATATCGAAACGACGACCAAAATTTGCGTCCGGTCGTCTTGTTGGGAGACCCACGCGCCTTTGTATCCAGGTTGCGCCCACGGCGATGAGAGGGAATTGTCTTCTTTGTCTTCTTCTTTTCGTGCTTTCTTGGAGTCGTCGTCGTCGTTCGTTGCGCGGATGTGGAGTCGACGATGAGAAGCTTTTAATGGTGCGCTGAAAGGGTGCGTCCTCGTCGTCGTCAGACACGCTTTTGTCGTCGTCGTCGTCGTGGTACACTTCGCGCTCCGCGAGGAGGAGGAAGGAGAATCTTTACGACGGGTGAGCGTTACGGTTGGTGAGAAAGCGCGCATCGTCATCGTCATCATATCTTCTTGCTTTTGTGGGGAGAAAAAATGGTGGAAAGTGAGAACCGAAAACGCTTTACGTTCGCGACGAGTACCAACACCCCAACCACACGCTGACTGGAAAGAAGAAAGGGTGGTCACTTCCTGTTTTTCCCACCCTTCTTGTTTCGCAGTTTCTCTTTGACGACGCCACCAGAGTTTTTACCGCCGCCGTGAATGCTCTTCTTGGACCGCTCTTGGCCGCCGCCGCCGGCGTGATGTTTGCCTTGCGTTTGACGTAACCGCGCCGGGGTCATCATCTTTCGTTTTTTCTTCTTCTTTTGCACGTCGTCGTTTACGTCGTCGATATCGACGTTGTTGTTGTCATTGGTGGTGGTCGTAGTGGTACTTTTCTTGGTGGTTTTCTTGGTGGTTCCATCTTTACTGCGGTCCTCCTCGTCGTTTTCCGCGCTCTCGCCTAACTGCGCCGCGAGGTGCGTCAACACCGCTTTCACCGGGTTCTCTTTGAACGTCGGGTGCTTCAACACCATCTTCATCCGGTCGTTCTCCACTCGTGCGATCAGTTCCCGTTTTTTATTATTCGTATTGCTCCCTTTCTTCTTCCCTCCTCCTCCTAACAAAGCGCTCGACAACATCCTCGACATCTTCTTCGACCTTTCGCCGCCTTTCATCGACACAGCCGCCGTCGTCTCCAACAACGATGTGTTCAAATCCTTCGCGAAGTCCGCCAAGCCGAACAAAAGATTCTTCCGTTTCTTTTTCTTCGATTTCACGCTCGACTGTTTCGAGACGCTCGATTCGTGCGTCCGGCGTATCTCTGTTGTGCGTGTTTGCGCGTTTAAGAGAGAGAAAGAGAGAGAGAAAGAGGAACGGTTTACGAGGTGAGCACGTGGGAAAAGAAACGACCACAACGGAGTAAAAGAACGAACGCACTCTCTAAAAACCTCGCCTTCTTCGTCGCTTTCTTCATCGCGTGTTTCGCTATTCTCACGCCTTCAAACGACGACTTTACATCAGTTTTGGACGACGGGTTTCGGGGGGTCATCATCGAACCGCTTTCAAGCCTTTCTTTGCGTAGTAGTAAATTGGAAACTTGTGAGGAATTCCTCGTTTGAAAAGGTGCACAAAACGCGCGCAGCAACGCGCGGTTGACGCATCACAACATCACGACAGAAAATCATGCTCCGAGCAATCGCGCGAGGCAGCGCGTCGTCCTTTTCGAAGAAACCAAGGCAAGGGCGCGCTTTGCAAGAAGAGTCGGACGTGCAGAAGTTGTTCTTATTGACGCAGTTTCGGGAACGGACGATGATGATGACGCGAGAGAGGAACGAGCGCGAAGGAGAGGAGGAGGACAGCAGGGCGAGAAGAGAAGCGGTCGCGAAGGAAGTTTTGGAGGCGTCGACCAAGTGTTCGTCGGCGGAGAGGAAAGCGCGAGTGTGGAGGAGCGTTCAGACGCAGCTGACGACGATTGGTTTGGATTTGATGGGGAGGACCGGGGATATCTCAGAGACGAATACCACGAATAAGAATACGGTAAAACCGTCCGACGGCGTGGAAAACGAAGAGGGGGTGTTTTTAAATGGACCAGCTTCGGTAGGGACGGTGGTGTCGTTGTATCCGGGGATAGTATACGCGAAAGAAGCTTTGAGGTTTCTCAAAGGCTTTCCGAACGTGGCGAAAGAGAACGCTTTTTTGGTCGCGCGGTACGACGATACCGTCGTGGACGCAAAGCCGTGGGAGGAAGAACGGAGGCGGAGTAGCAGCGAGAGGAGTTCGAGTGGAGTTGTTGAAGGTAGTAGCGATAGTGAGAGTAGCATTAATAGTTCGGGTAGTAGTAGTTGGCCCGGTTTTCCTCTTCGAGAAGACTTGGAAAAGGAAAAAATTGTCGGCGCTTTGAAGAAAGAGTGGGTGGAGAAGCTTCCGCCGTGGCTGGAGAAGCTCTCCAGACCAGAGTTACACGCGAAGATAAAAAGGGCGTGCCTAGACGTTTCAACGGACCTTTTAGTACAAGCGGGGAAGCATCCCATAGCCCTCGCGCACAAAGCAAACCATCCTCCTCAAGGTAAAACGCCGAATGTGATGATATGTATGCACGATTATGACGTGGAGGAAGGCGCAAAAGAAGCGTTACGGATGATGAATATGGACACAGAAGACTCTCAGAAACTGGAAAGAATGAAACACTTTGTACGCGCGGCAATACCGAACGTGTACTTAAGCAACGATATACGCGATTACGAAAGGTTTGACCCCGCAAAAAGTGCACGGAATGCAAGCTTCCTCAAGATGGTGTCATCGTTCGCCGCCGGTTCGGTATTCGAGGACCCGAACGAGAAAGCGAAAGATTTGAACGAAGCGCAAATGGTTGATATCGTCATGAAAGCCGCGCCAACAATTGCATTAGTCGCAACGAGGGACATCGAAGCGAACGAGGAATTGTTCTTAGATTACCGGTTATCCTCGCACGTCGAACGACCGGATTGGTACGTTCCAGTCGACGAAGAAGCCGAGAAAAGACGATGGAGTTGATTTGATTCGCAGATAATATTTGCGCAGATATACGTTCGTTGTAGTTTTTAGTTGTAGTTTTTAGATAAGTATGTATACATTACACGCTACCCTTTTCAGACGTCAATACTAAATCCGCGTCCGATCTGTGTTCCTTTGGAGCACCACCGCTCTCACTTTCCGGAAAGTACGCCAGAAAAGCCCTCTCCAAGACTGCCGCGAACGCCGGCGTTCTGGTCTTCTTGGACACCGACGGTAACATCATCGAACATATCGTCACGGTGACAATAACCCCGGTAATGTCCATGACTACTTGCACCACCGTACCTGCATGCGCGGGATCTGCACCAATCTTTGCCAACAAAAACGGCAACATCACCCCTATGAGTGTTGATGAAAACACAATCACCGCTAAACAGCACGTCAGCGCCAGCACGTTCAAGAAACCACCCCGCGCTCTTCCGTGCGTAATATACGCTCTCACAAAACCTCCGATCGCTACGAACACGCACAAGAACATACCGACGATTACTTCTCTGTGCATTTCGCTCAAGAAGGATCCGATCGAAACGGTGATTTCTCCTAGAACAATCTTTTCTATAATCTTAATAGCGCTTTGGTTACCGGCGTTACCTCCGGCGCCAACTAACATGGTCAAAAATACCGCTATAACGACGTGCTCAGCTAATAACTGCTCGTATCGCTGCAACACAACCCCCGAGAGCGACTGAAGAACTAACAACCCTAACAACCAAACGCTTCTCTCCGCCACTTCATCAAAGATACTTCTACCGCCATATCCTCCCATGGCACACGCTCGCATCACCGTCGCGTCTCTCTGTTGCAAAGCCGCCAAAAAGTGATCAAAATCCACCGCGGGATGATCGTGGTTCTCCGGCTCCCCTGCTTTTATGTGGACATACTCGCTAAAATCCTTCACATACCCTCTATCTAAATTCATCTTCTCCGCGTACGCCTTCATCTCGTTCAGCGATATCTTCCCGTCGCCGTTCGTATCCATCTGGTTGAACATTGCGCGTATCCATCCGTGCACCACGTCGTCCGGGTTCGAGCTGATCGCTTGCTGCCGCAAATCCTGCTCTTTCTTTCGCAGCATCAACTCTTGCTTCCTTTTCTTCTTATACTGCCTCGATTTCTTTGACACTTTACCTATGATAGTTTTACCGCCTCCTCCTCCTCCTCCTCCTCCATCGTCGTCGTACTCGTCGTCATCGGTTTCGTCGTACTCGCCGCTGGAGGAAGCTTTCGGAATCTCAAAATCCACGTGTTGCATGAATCGTTCTTTTTCTTCCTCGGACATGCTCTTGTGATTCTGGTTCCTTCTCTTCGAGGAGGATCCGCCGAACAACTTTAACGCGTCCAAAAAGTTCCCACCTGTTGTTGAATCCAATTCGGTTTTCCCCAAACTGGACGAGCCATCAAAGGTCAACAATATCGCGAAGAAACCGAGACACAGGGCGACTAAAACAGAAGCCATTCGTTTGGAGTTGGATTCCATTTTAGAAGACGCGACCGGTCCAGGATCGGTCATTTCGACGCGCGTCAATAAATAAGAGTTGTAAGCAAGGAGTGCTTTTTTGTGAAGATGAGGAGGTACATACAATGGAAAATTTTACGCGGTTGAATACACTTTGCGTCCGCCAACCCAGGTTTCATAAACGATGGAGCGATCGTCGATGATCTCCTCCTCCCCTCGTTCTTCTTCTTTTGATTCTTCTTTTTCTTTACTATTGCTAGTTGCGCTACTCTTCTTCTTCAATACGACAAAATCCATCAGGGCGCCGTTGAAGAAACCACCGAAAGCGTCTTCGTTGAACGACGCTCGCGCGCCACCAATCGTTTGCGCTTCTAACGCCATCTCTACACTCATAGACTGACCTTCTTTGTTCAACGTTCGTTTTGTGGAGGCTTGTAAGATGGCTTCGAGTGGATTCGCAGGCGCGATGGGAACGTCCGAGCCGAACGCGATGGTGGTTAATTCGCTCAACGATTTATACATGTGAGTTCGTTCCATTCTCGAGCGTCCAAGTTTCTCCACGAGTGCTCTTTCCGAGTCTAATGCTAAATGCAATGGCTGCACCGAGGCGATCGGTTTTAATCGCTTAATGCGCGCCTCGACGGTTTCTGTTTTCAAGTTTAAATTTTCGATGCTTCCGTCGCCGCTCAAGTGTTGAATATGTTCGATTCGAAACCGTCGATCCCTTTTTCCGTTCGTTTTCTCAATCGTTTCGAGCATATCTAAAGCCGCGTCCACGGCGGCGTCGCCAATGGCATGCACAGCAATTTGCAATTCCGCTTTATCCGCTAGGATCGCTATTTGTTTCGCGTGTTGGACGTCTCGGACAAACATTCCCGTCGCCGTGTGACTGGTTTTCGTGAAACCACTGTTATACGGCTCGTGAAATTTTGCCGTATTTGCGCCGAGACTTCCGTCTAGAAATAACTTCACGCCGGCGATGCGCACGTTTGACCGTATCGTCTGATCCAAGTTCAATTCTTTTTGCCGCAATTCGTTCCCTTTGTATCCGGTGTAATGAAAAAACGCTCCGTTCCCTCTTTCTTGCTCCAACGCGGCAAACTGCCAGTCGTCAAACGGCAAGTAACAATTCACTCTCAAAGGAAGACCGTGAGGCCGCATTTCGTTATCTAACTCCCTCAAAATCATATAGTCGCTTCTGGAAAGTTCAAAATCATACGCCTGTAACGCATCGATGGCGCCAAAATCGCTCACTCTCGTTATCCCTAACTTTGAAAGCGGCGCGAGCGCTCGTTTCAAAGCGTTCTTCCGTTCTTTCTTCGTTCTTTTCGGTAGGACTTTTTGAAACAACTGCATGGCGTCATCTTTGACTTCACCCGTATCGAAATCGATGTAATCGCGAAACCGCCTGTAATACTCGTGGGTCGTGTTTTTCTTCACGTCCGCCCATCGCACGTTAGCTTTTCGAAACCCGCCTTGATTGACAATCGCCGTGTGCATATCCGCGCGAAACGCGATTACGGGATTGGAGATGTCGTCGATCCACCCTTTATACGGTAAATCCAGCCTTCCGTCCTCTCTGAGTATCTTACCATCGTCGTAGCCACTGGCAACAATCCACTCTTCGCTGAACTGTGGAAAAGGCGCCCAACTCCTTTCCTTCATTTTCAACCTCGTCACGAACTCTTTCTTCGTTTCGACGTCGGACAAATCCACCTCGAACTCTCTCTTCAAAGCCAACGATAAAACGTGTGTGTGCGAATCGTGAAATCCAGGCACAATCAACTTACTCTCGTCTCCATTCTCCGTCACTACGACTTCAGTTACTGTCACTCCTACGCTCCTAAAGGTTTCAATCATCTTCTTTGCTTTCTCCTCCGTGCTCGCGACGCTCATGATTCGTTTCGTTCGGTTATTCATCGCGACCGCTTTCGCGTACGAATTCGAAGTCCCTCCGAGCGGAAAGAACCTATCCGCGATGCGTTCTCCCACGTCTTTCTTTTTTTTCTCCTTTTTGCTCTTTTCCTTTTCGAGCATCTCGTTCGCTTTCCTCTCCTCTCGGTCCCACGGGAGCTCGTTCTCGTCCTCGACCAGTTGTGTCGATTGCGTCTTTTTTTGCTCCAGTTTGCCTTTCACGTAAAAATGCCCTCTGTAAACTATTATGTCGTCGAATTTTGCAATCTCGTTTTTCTTCAACATCGGAGGACCAACCTCGAGGTTGTTTACGCCTTCGACGTCGTAAGACACCAGCTTTGGATGCCAGGAAGGTAAATCAGACTCTAAGTTCACATTTGATCTCGATTGGAAGCCAAATGGACACTTTTTTTCCTTCTCATCAAAGCGCTCTTTTAAGGTCGTTAAAGGGAAAACGACCACCGCGAGGAGGACGAGAAAAAAGGCACACTTATACTCTCGCGGCAACGCGGCAAAACGATCGAAAATCTTATTCGCGAAAGTTCTTTTCGTCTCCTTCTCCTTCTTCTTCTTCGCTGTCTTGACCTTTTTCTTCGCGTCGTCGTCGTCGGACATGATGGTGTTGTTTCGCAAAGAGAGAGAAAGGAAGACAAAAAGTAAGGAAAGCGCAGACATTTTTTCTCTTTTGTGTGTACGCGTGCGGCAAGAAAGTTGGTGTTCTGATGTACAACAGTAGTGTTTGTTAATGTCCAATCTAAAGGAGGAGGAGGTATCCGATGACTTTATCATCTGGAGCTCCACTCGTCGGACGCTTCCGATTTTGCCGCGTTTTCGTTCATCATCCTCAAAGCGGCGACTTGCGACGCGTCGAAGACTTGTTGCTCTTCGCGTTCGTTCCATTTCAAACATCTTCGTAAACTGGAGATGAAATCACCGGTTTGGTTTTCAAAGTTAATCGTAGGGACTGGGTATTCGCTCATTTTGACAAAGACGGAGTCGCCTCGGCAGAGTTCGCACCGTTCGCGACCGTCGAAGGAGACCCAGGCGCTGTTGCGAGCGTTTTCCGAGACGCGAAGTTCGACTTCGACCGAGTCGGGGAAGATGACGGGGCGGAAGGAGAGGGTGTGTGGGCAAATTGGAGTCATCAAAATAGCCTGAACGTTCGGGTGAACCATGGAACCACCGGCGGAGACGGAGTAGGCGGTGGATCCAGTGGCCGTGGCGAGCATGACGCCGTCGGCTTGGATGGAGGTGATGAGTTGCCCGCGATCGTACGCTTCGATTTTGGAGAGAAACGGGGAAGGGCCTCGGTCCACGAGGACTTCGTTGAGGATAGTATACGTGAAAGACGGTTCGCCGTTGCCACCGTTTTCAACTTTGTCCGCGAATTTAAACACTTCGCAAAGTAAACGCATGCGCAGAGTGATCGGGACGCCGCCAGAGATGTTCGCGATTGGCGGCCCGCGACCGAGCGCCATGAGTAAACTCGGCGCCATATCGTTTCCTGGATGGTTCGTCAGGAAACCCAAGGAACCTAAATGGAATCCTAAAACCGGCGGCGTCGGACCTTGGAACATTTTACTCGCGTGTAAAATAACCCCGTCGCCGCCTAAACAGACGCACACGTCAATCGTGCCCCAATCTTCTTTCGGGATTTTTCCTTTCGAATCTTTTTCCACCCACAAAGCTTTCGTTCGCACTTCCGTTCGGTTTTGTTCGTCCACGGTTTCCAATTTGATCGTTTCATCTTCCAATTCTCTCTTCACGTCGGTATCTAAAATGACATGCATTCCCATCGTCATCAACGCGTGCGCGACTTCGACCAACTGAGGTAAAAGCGCGTTGCCAATTTTTTTCAACAAGAAGATTGTTTTCGGCGGTTCTCTCCAAACCAAAATCATTTGCTGCGTAGACGGGTGCGAAATCTTCAACTCTCTGTTTTCCACGAGTTCTCTCGTGCACGAAAACCCATCGGTTCGGATTAAATACATGTCCGGCGCTTGGTCCAAACTGGAAAATTCACCCGACGCGGAAACGTTGCCCATCATGTTTGATCCCATGGCAGAGACATCCGTGACGTCTCCCATGCTCCCGTACTCGTTGACGGGATCGTACGACGTTCGATACTTCGCATCGGTTTCAAATTTCGATTTTTCCACGGCTTGCTCAAACTTCTTCACTTCCGTTTCGTGTTTCAAATCTGCGGCGTAATCTCTCACGAATTGTTCTTGCGCGATGCATCCGAAATCGCACACCAAACCAGCCTCCATCGCCAACGCCTCTTCCACGTCCACGCCTCTCGAAATTCTCCAGCACGCGACTAAACACCCGGTTCGTCCAATTCCGGCTTTACAGTGCAACAACATCTTCTCCTTCGACTCTCCAGCTTTCTTCGTCTTGTTCTTCTCCAACACGTCGTTCGCGATGTCGATAAACTCCTCGACTTGTTCTTTCGTAGGAACGCCCATATCTGTTATAGGAATATTCGTCGTGTCGAATTTCTTGTTCTGGTTAAACGTGCCTTGCCCGTCGCCTCCACCAAACGGTTTCACCCACTGATTGTCGCGATCTTCGCCTCGTAAATCAACCACTCGAGTAAACCCGTTTTTGGAGAGCCACGACCGGCCTTCCACCGAAGGTTGTCCGCCTCTGTAAAACGCAATCTCTCTTTGAGAGATCTTATTGTCCACGTCTTCCTCGCCGCCGCTGCTACTCGCCGCGGTACCCATGACTTCCTCGAATGACTTCACTCTCGGTTCCATGACCGCCTGTAAATTCGGAATCGCGGTCGCCTCGGGCCCTTTTTTCAACCGCTTCGACGCCGGTAACACTTCCATCGCCGCCGAACGCAACGTCTCGAATCGATGTCTCACGTTCAGCGAACACCCGCCTTTCGTCGCGCAATACGACTCCAACAACACGCGTAAATTCCACAAAGACCCTCTCAACCTGGAAAGCTCTTTATTCCGTAAATTCGAGCTGTACTTGCTCGCCATATCCGCGCTGTTGCACAAAACCACCACTTCGGCTAATTGTTCGGTGACTTTATTCGTGCACTCTTCGAAGACTTCTTGGTCGTACTCCACCGAACACGTAGCGTCTTCGTTGGCTAACTCGTCCGCCAAGTCTCGCACGACCGCGCGTTCCAGTAACGTCGCCAACGCCGCCAGTTTCGACGACGAATTGTTGTTGGTTTGTAACGTCAGCGTTTCTTCCTTCTTCTTTCCTCTTCTCTCGCGCTGCTCGTTGTCTTCTCCGCTCTCTGTCAACCGGTCCGCTATCGCTTCATTCCTCGTCAATAAGAATCTTCCCCGTCGTCCTCCTCTGCTCAAAACCAACAACGATTCCGACGCGTTCTTCTTC
>Ga0181599_1004627_pt1 | contig 10963 bp, 6 predicted proteins | sample 041ome_3_FD_148658 | JGI IMG/M metagenome (GOLD analysis project Ga0181599, IMG submission 148658) | Coastal salt marsh microbial communities from the Groves Creek Marsh, Skidaway Island, Georgia - 041405US metaG (spades assembly) | ecosystem: Environmental > Aquatic > Marine > Intertidal zone >...
AAACTCCAGAACAAAAGACAAAGATGGGTGAAATTGAAGCAGCATTCGATAAATCCGCCGTTCCTTTCAGTTCCGATAGCTCTGTCTTTGGCAGATTAATGAAGCCGAAGATTGATGATGCGTATGGAGCGTATACTGGCGATAAAGATCGATCGGATTACACGGCTGAACAGGATTGGAGGGACTTGAATGCCGTCTGGAAATCAATCCCCAAAAAAGGAGCCACGGCATCTCTGAGCTCCTTGAAACAAAGTAGTCTTGATATGGATGAAATTATTGAAGGCGAAGACAGCGATCCTGACCAAGGCAACACCGGCAGATGGTTCCCAAATAAAGGTTCCTGGTTAGAAAGCTGGCAACTGAAGGGTGAGGAAGTTGGTAAAAATGTATTTACTTCTGTTGAGAATGATAGCGATGCAGTGCCTGATAGCCTCTTCTCTCGAGGTATGTCAGATGGCGCTGAAGCGGATGTGCGTGCGCGCGGTGATATGGCTCTTGACGATTCATTCTTCGAAAAAGATACAGTTGCGCGGTATATCGATGCTTCTATGTACGGATCAAAGGCGCCTTTCAGCTTCAGAGGAGGGAACACCCACGATCCGAAAATGAACCCATCGTCAAAAGGTCCGGAGCAATCAATCTATTTAACGTTCTCCGGAGGCGGGCACGCGCTTGAGTTTCACTCTGATTTATCTTCTAATATCGACGGCTGGGGATATTCGTGGGCCATTGAAGCTGAGGGCGGTTTTGGAGGCAGTCGGTCAGGGGAATACTCCGTTTCCATCGTAGATGGAGAAGATAACACGGGCTGGGGAAAAGGAAAATCAATCGCTCTCGAACATGCCATGGCGTGGGCAAAGTTTGGAGATTTGGAAGTCTCGTACACACTTGGTGATGGTGATCCGTATGACAAATTCGTGGTTCAGGTTTTGAGCGACAAGCGCTTTGGGACGCCAATCTTCCGAACAATCGGGGGCGCGTCAAAATGCCCGGGCGAACCAAACACCATGTGGAGAGAATCTGGCCTAATTATTGAAACCGAGTGGAGCGCTGGCGCAAATAATAAGTTTATTCCCCCTGGTCAAAGGGCTTTGTTTGATCTTATGATTACCAACGAATCGCCTTATAGGGAAGGGCACATCTATGGGTTGTTGCTCACCTCGGGAAGTAAATATGTGGGCGATTTTGGCGGGAACATGATGGACTTATCATTCTCAATCAATGGGGCGGACAGTCTTGCTCCTTTCCATAGCTTAGTTCCTTTACACGACGTACCTTCGGTTGACTCCAACGGAGATTTGAAGTATACGCGTTTATCCTTGAATGTCATGAAAGGACAATTTGCTCATAAGTATTCTTCTATCGGAGTGCAGTTGGTATCTGAATGTGAATGGCAAATGTCGAGAGACTGGTTGTACAGATCGCCCATCTCTTCAACAGCGTTTTTAGGCGATTTTAAATGGGAACGCGAGTGCCCAAAAGTTAATTGGGATCTGACCACGTACAATACCTTCTTGAACGCGGTGCTTTCGAAACAAACTTCGCCGTATGTGAATATGACGCTGATGAATCCGGATCCAATGAATTTGTGGTCTGCCGATGAGATTGAAGGCAACACAAAACATACAAACCATTTGGTTCATCCAAGTGTTGAATTCGTTCGCGTGCAGTGGAGAAAACTGGGGGTCGGCGAGTGGATAAATGCGTGGGACATGATCGGTAATGATTCGGATATCTGGAAACGCGACGTGAAAGATGCTGACGCGCAGTGTAATTCGGCGCGCGGCGAAGGATGCACTTTCAAATGGAATCTTCAGCGTCAGTACTTTATGAACGGTTTGAAAGACGGATCTTACGAAGTCAGAGCTAAAGTCTTCTGCTCCGGGTACGACTCGTTTGCAACTGCAGATGTAAAAGGCTCTGTCACGGAAGAAAACTTGAACATCATCGTTGATGTGAAGAAACCCGAAGCCATTGATATGCGCATGCTCCACAATCGTTTCACGATTGATTACTCCGAGCCAATTGTTTGTCCTCAGCTTCAAGCTGATCACATGACATATGCGATTAGGCGCGTCAAGACATGCGATGGAACGAAGATAACTTCAGGTGGTGAAGTGGACAAAAATGACGTATATTTTCATTACAATTTTGCGTGTCTGGACAGAAATTCTCTCATGATTTCTTTTCCGTACGATGCGGAGCACGGTACTTACGAAATCACCGTAAATGCAGATAAGCTCGGAAGTAAAATAATCGACGCGGGGAATAATCCTGTCGCGAAAGAGACGTTCTCGACGACGTATGGATGTGGGGAAACGATAGAAGGAACACAAGCTTCTAAAGCGCCCACCACCAGCGCTCGAAGCGAGCTTGGATCGCCAAGGACGGTGTCGTCGTCGTCGGGAGTCCAAGCGGGAAAAGAAAATCCATACTTTGCGAAGGGAGGCGATTCTTCCACCGTATTCTACTTGAAAGTGTATGGTTTAGCTGCTACGGTCATCGCGCTGTACGCTCTCTTCTCATCTAATGAACGCCGCAGCTTGTTTTACGGAAGTCCCTTCTCTCTCTTTCGAAACAAAGATGAAAGTTCATATTTAGTGTCAAAGAGCGAAGTATTAGAGAGAGAAAACGTGCAACAACGCTACGGGAGTGTGCTTTAGACGAAGTTTCATGTGTTCATCTCGTCGCTGTGGTGAGTAGACGCGTGTTTGTAAAAAATAATCAATTTTTGAAAACCACGTGTGGAAGATAAAGATAAAAATTCGCTACTTCCCAATGCAAAACTCGGAAAACAAAACATCGAGAACGTTTTCTGTCACATCCAACCGACCAACTACGCGAGAGCAATTGCCCAACGCCTCCCGTAAATCCTCGGCGACGAGTTCAGTTCTCACATGACCCAGAGAATGGTTCAAAGAGCATTTACTTCCTTCATCTTCTGTTGTTTTTTTTACGTTATCATCGCTAGTGGTTTCCTTATTTAGCTCGGAGAGACACGCGCCAAGGGAATTGGATATTGCGCGAGCGTGCGCACGATGACGAGATCGGGCAATGGCAGCCGTAGCGCCGTCGCTGGCTTGAGATGAAGATGACGATGCTGTTATTGTACACTCTTGGACGGCATTAGAGACAGCTTTCGTTAATGCTTCTAGTCCCTGTCCGGTTCGTAAACTGAGACGAAGAAGGGAACGATCATACCTTGAATATACTTCTTCTTCTTCTTCTTCTTCTTCTTCTTCTTCTTCCAAAACATACAACGCGTCGCATTTATTCACGACTGAGATTATTTTAATACCATCCGCACGTTTAATGTTCATATTCGCAAAATCGATTCTCTTAGGATTTGTGGCGTCGATCATTTCGATGATGATATCCGCCATTTTTGCTACATTTTTACCTCTTTCGATGCCTTCTCTTTCAATTTCATCGATTAAATCTTTCGTGTCGTCCGAAAGCTTACCGACTCTTCTTTCGTACTCGTCGTCGAAAAGTGATTCGTCCTCGTCTCCGGCGTCGTAGCATTCTTCCATTATTTCCGACGTTGATGAAGTTTTTCCCGCTATTGGCAAAAATCGATGCCCGGCGGTATCAAAAATAACTACTTTTCTCCCATCTAACTCTAAACTCACCTCGACGACGTCTCTTGTTGTTCCTGGAACTTTCGAAACGATAGCCACGTTTCTTTTCGCAAAGTAGTTCAACAACGTCGATTTCCCCGCATTCGTGGCACCCACTATACACACGCGAACACCGGTCCGAACTAACTCTCTCGCCTCGGCGTCTTTTAACGCCGCGTCAATTTCACCTTTCACGCGGCAAATCGCTGGTAATACGTCTCGGTGAATCAAAGACGATTCGAGCTTTGGATCTTCGCCAGGGAAATCTAAAACCGCTTCGCACACGGCTAAAGCTTTCGTCAACACGTTCGTCCACTCGTCTACTTTCCTCGACAACGACGAAGCAGTCGGAGCACGACGATAGCTAACATCCCCGTCAGCGCTACCGAGTTCTATTTCACTCACAGCCAACGCTCGTTGTGCTTCTGTTTCCGACTCTATCAAATCTGCCAAAGATTCCGCTTGAACTAAATTCATCTTCTTGTTCAGAAATGCGCGTTTGCTGAACTCTCCAGGTTCTGCCGGTCTCAAGTTTCGAAAAGACAACAACGTGGGACTATTTTTTCCATCATCCTTTTCGTCGACAGCGCTCATCGTCGCCAATACCTCCAATACCTTTTTGCACACGGCTATGGAACCATGCATGTGCAACTCGCACACATCTTCTCCCGTGAACGAGCGCGGCGCTTCGAAGAACACGATTAATCCTTCATCGATAACCCCGATGGTATTTTTCTCTTTCCTTCTCGCCACAGCTGGCGCTTGATTTTCTCTTCTTCTTCCTTGACCTTTACCACCTTCCACTTTGTCGAATTCATCGTCGTCGTCTTCTAGTTCTAACTCGTCCATTTCCTCTAATTCTCTCTCTCTTGTTTCAAAAACAAACTGAGCGCGTCGCAGTACCCCCGGTCTCGCCATTTCCATCCTCTTCTTCCTCCTCTTTCTCGTCGAAGAAATATATTCGTCCACATCTTCCAACCTTCCCCTTTTTTCTTTGAGAAGTCCAGTTAACGTCAGTCTCTCCCCAACTTCCCAGCTCTTCGGGCCGGATATTCGCAAAACGGCCACGCCACCTCTTCCCGGCGGCGTAGATATCGCGTATATCGTCGACCCTTCTTCTTTCTCTTCTTCTTCTTCTTCTTCTTCTTCTTTTACTTCTACTTTTACTTTCAAAGCGCTGCTACACTTCGTCGCAAAAGTACTAAAAGAAGCAGTTTTTCTCGTCGTCGTTTTCGTCGTCAAAAGACGCGGTTTTGATGGGAACGCTGTCTTCTTTGCCTCTGCGCTTTCTTCTTTCTGAGAATTTAAGAATACACGATGTGTTTTGCGTTGTTGTTTTGAGGAGAGAAGATGATGAAGCGAACGATGATGATGATGATGATGATGATGATGATGATGATGATGATGATGATGATGATGATGACGACGACGAGGAGGAGTACTTTCGAGAATACTCCGTCGAAGAAAAAGGAAAAGACTTTCAAACGAGAAGGAAGACGACGACGACACATCAAAAGCACACGGTTCAGCGCTTCTCCGCAAAATCCGCATCTTCATCGTCATCTCAAATCATATCATCTTTTTTACTCATAGCTAAATGTACTCTAGGGGATTTGATGAATGTCCGTTAAATACGTAGCCCAAATTAGATTTTAGGGCATTCTTAGGCACAGCTTTTAGGGTTTGAAAAAAATCAAGAACAAAACACAGAACACATCTCATCTTTCTTTCTTTCTTTCTCTCGAAAGCGTCTCTCATCACAGTTTTGCGCGCGTTGTTGTTGCCCGCGTTTTAAATAATAATAAGAAGAAGAAGAAGAAGAAGAAGAAGAAGAAAGGAGTATGGCGGCGGCGAAGAAGAAGAAGAAGATGAAGAAGATGAAGCAAAAATGGGCGGCGATGGAGGAGGAAATGATGATGTCCTCCTCTCCATCGAAGGCGGCGGCGTCGATGGAGAGGAAGAAGAGAGACGAGGAACTGTTCGTGGTAGATACTGCGACAATCACGCACAAAACGTCTGCTAATGCTTCCGCGGGAGGGGGTGCTTTGTTTTTAACGAAAAAACAACGCGCTCGGATGAAAACGTTACGGGTGGATTCGATATTGAGAAGGGAAAAAGTGGAAAAGTCGTATCCGAAACCGACGAAACATCGAGCGGTTGACGGAAACGTGGCGGTCATGAAGAAGAAGGAAAAAGAGGAGGAAGGGGGAAAGAAAACCGAAAGAACACTCGAACGCGCAGACGAACAAAACGGTCTGAGCTTGTGGGAAAAGCACTTCCCGAGGGCCACGGGAATCGCCCGACAGGCGATGAAAATTTTGCGACCGACGGTGGATCGAAAGCACGCGAAACCGGTACAAGTGGACGAGGCTGGATGTTCGTACAATCCACCAGAAGATTTGCGAAACGAAGTCATCATGAAAGCGGCGGCGAAGGAAATCGCAAAGGACTATAAAGAGCAATTGAATCCGGTGCGACCGCCGTTGTTAGGGCAGAAAGCGGACGCGATGCGGATAAAAGAGTTGTATTACGAAACTGGGTTTGGGGATGAGGACGACGAGGACGAGGACGAGGACGAGGACGACGAAGGAAAAGTAAACGCGAAGAAGAACAAAAGTGCAGCGAATACCTCGGAAAAGCTCAACAAAGCCGCGCGAAATAAACGCGCCCGACATCAACAGTTACAAAAAGAAATCGAAGAGAGAAAGCAATTGAAGAAACAACGACGGGATTTAAGCGAATTGAAATCAATAACGAAAGATATCGCGGAAAAAGAAAAACGCGACGAAATGAAACGGCACAGGCTTCACTTAACGCGAAAAGAGCGCGAGGAAACGCAACCTCGGCGGTTAGGAAAGCACAAATACGAGGAAGATTTACCGGAGGTGTTGTTTACAGAACAAGTCAATGGAAATTTACGAACGCTGCACGGTGCGCACGCGTTATTAAAAGATCGTTTGAAGTCCTATCAGAGAAGAGAATTGATCGAGCCAAGGAAAAGACAGATTAAGAAGAAATCAAAGATGTTGATGAAGTACGAACCAGGCGCGAGAGGCGCGAGAGAGAGCGAGAATCAAAAAGAAATCGATGCTCTGAACGCGCAGATCAAGGAGAGAAAAAAAAAGTTTTCTTCCGTTTAGTTACTTTTTAGTTGTAAAAAAAACGCTTCGTTTTTCCTTCGAAAGAAAAAAAAAAGTTCTTTCCTTCTCTTTCACAAAATACGCGCACGATCGATAGATATGCGGCGGCGGCGGCGTTACAGAATCGAAATCCTTGCACATCGAGAAGATCGAATCTTTGCTCCGCAGCGCGATGATGATCTGCAACCGCCCGTCGATATCCCGTTCGCGCCGATCGATAAATATCCCGCGATATCGAATTTACAAACGTGTTGGTCATTTTTTTTCACCTCTTCTTCTTCTTCTTCTTCTTCTTCTTCTTCTTCTTCGAGATCTTTGCCTTCGAGTTGCCTGCTGAAGCAGGCACTGAGCGAGACCTTGAGGTATTTCCCGCTGTCCATGAAAGTGGTGGATTGGCCTGCAATGCCAAGCCTTTCAGGTAGAGAACAATGCGGCGTGTATTGGAAAGAGGTGGACGTGTTATACCATCAGGAGGAAAAGGAGGAAAAGGAAGAGGAGGAGGAGAAAAAGAGAATAATGGAAAGAGTTGAAAGAAAGACGAAACCTTTGAAAATTCCTCGAAGAACGTGCATGGCGGTACAGAAAACGAACGTTCGTTCATTTACTAAGAATAACGAAGAGAAATGGGAAGTTCTGACTTTCTTTGTGAAGCACTACGCGTGCGACGGGGACTCGATGAAGACGTTTCTTTCTTTCTTTTGTCGCATCATCCAAGAGCAAGAAGAGCAACGACAACGACTACAACAAAGAGAATACTTACTTTCTAAGCGACGTTTGAGTGAGATTCACCTGCCAACGAGTAAGCGTTTGGAATACTTTAAACTCTCAAAGAGAGAAGAAATGAAAGTTAAAGAGTACGGCGAGTTTATCGCGTATCCTGAACTCGTCGAACACGGGTGCGTAAAAGTAAAACCGTCTCGAGCGCTTCGCGGTATTTTGGTCGGTGGTCTAAAATTTATCTTTTCGAAAACCACTAGGATTCAAATTAAATTGAGCGAAACCTTCATTCGCAACATGAAAACGAGAACTGCGCAGTTGGCTCCAGTTGAAGATTACGTCGTCGAGGATGATTACGTGAGCTCGAACGACATCGCCACCGCGTTTTGTTGGAAGCTTCTTTCTTTAGTGAACGAGAGGAAGGAGAAGAAGAAGAAGAGCACGAAGAAGAAACCATCTTACGCCAATATTGCAATAAACTATAGAAATTACGGTGTTCTGCCGAGAAACTATTTCGGCAACGCTTCGTTTGCGCATATTATTGCTGTCGATGATGTGTACGCATCTGTTGAAAAACGAGCGAGAGAAATCAGGAGATCCTTGCAGAAATATCGCGAAGGAGACTCGCGCGTGATTGATTCGCGAACAAGAGTCAGACTCGCGCTCGGATCTTTGGATAATATATCGTTTCGCGAACATTTAATTTCATTGCATTCCATGTTGAATTCGCTCGATTTAAGCGCGACGAATTGGATGACGTTCGATTTTTACAATTTGGAGTTTGGGCGCGGCGTGAAAGCGACACAATTTGATGGATACGTAACGCCGCGCGTACCGAATTCGTGCGCCATCCTTCCTACTCGGGCCGGTGATGGATGTACGCTCATGGTGGAAATGAAAAAGAACAAAGTTAAAAAAGCAGTTGAGATTGTTCGAAGGATGTTTACACTCGACGATGCTGATAATAGCTGATGATGATAAATTAAGAAAAAGAAAAAGTGAGTAACAGCGTTCTGGCACCTCTCTCTCTTTATCGAAATGTCTACGCGCAGATGCCATTCCGCGTTCTCAATTCGTTCATCTTGGCCTCGATGCGTTCCTCGACTCGTTTGCGAGCGTATAATTTCGCCTCAATTTTAATTTTTGCAAACTCACGCAACTCCCGCGCCTCTCTTCTTGCCAAGAACCCTCTCGAATGCGCTTGCAAAAGAATAGCCGCGCGTACTCTCTTTTCATTTTCAGCCTCTCTTTTCTCGAGTGCAGCCAGTAACAATCGCGCTTTGCGATCGTTTGCTACCTGCTCTCTCGTTTTTACACCGCGGTAATAACTTTGGATGTGTGTAGCTGCGTGGTCCCGCGCTTTACAAGCTTTAAATTCGCCGTAAACTTTTCGTTGCTGCATACCTTTGAAAGATTTTTGAATAGTTATCGCGCTCTGCCGTTCGACGCGCTCTCGCTCTCGCTTAGCTTCAAGCGCGACGCGCTCTTCTTCTTTTCGTCGAACTTCTTCACGAAGTTCGGCGATGGTTACTCGAGCTTTACTTCCTCGAAATCTCGATTGAATCTTAATTGCCGCTTCCGTTTCTTTTTCTATTCGCTTGACTTCTTCCTTCATTTCTCGGACGACGCCGCGACGCGCTTTGTTTCCTCGAAAACTCGATTGAATCGTCGTCGCCGCGCGTTTTTGGTTCAAAAAGGCTTTGCGCTCGTTCGATCCTTTCCAGTGTTTCTGCACCGCCGTGGCAGCTTCGTTTCGAATTTTGACGAATCTCACCGAACGAGGCGATGAGGCTAATCTTGACGAGCCATCGCTCGAAGTAGTAATATTACGCTCTTCTTTTCTTTCCTCTTCTTCTTTTTCTTTCACTGAATTGTCGTCGTCATCAACTTCGGCGACAATTTGGTCGATTTCGTTGAGCAGCTCATCACTATCGCTACTACTATTACTGCTACTATTGGTCTCATTACTTTTATCATTGATGTTCGCGCCAGTGGACGATACCTCGGCGGCGGCGGCTTCCGCGATAGTTTCAATTTCATCGAGTAAATCTTCCTCTTTTCCGGGTCGTACCTCTGCTTTCTCCATCGTTTCTTTCTCGTCGGCGCTATTATTCTCTTTATCGCTGTTGCCGCTTTCGCTACTATTCGTCGTCGCCGTCGCAGTAATGCTTTGCACCCACGTTCCGATTTTATTCAATCCGGACGTATCGATAGACTTTAACAAACTCGTCGGACTGGAAAAAAGCGACGAAGATGTCGTCGTCGTCCTTGTCTCCTCTTTTGATTCGCTATCCGGCGTTCTCGGTTCATCGCCGTCATCTTTTTCTTCTCGTTTGTTCTCGTCGCTCTTTTCTTCTTCTTCTTCTTCTTGTTGTTGTAGTCGTTCCTCCTCCTCTTCTCTTCTTTTCTCCTCCATCAACTCCTTATCGATGTTTGTCAACGCCGAACCCAAACTGTCCGATATTTTTCTAATCTTTTTCTTATTCTTCGTACTCTTATCGTTGCTACTTATGCTACCGCTTTCGGTCGCCGCGTGATAATCGTCGAGAAACTCTTTATACTCCTCTCTCAACGCGTGCATTCGCATCGAACTTGCCATCGCGAGTTCCACCCTATACGCTCGCAATTCTCGACATTCTTTGTAAAACTTCACGCGATCTTTCGCGTTCAAGTTACCCACGATGATACCGTGCTCGTTTTTAAGGAACAAGGACAAAGCGCGGTTACCGCCGGCGCTCAGCGTGGCCAGTTCGAGCTCCGTTAAAATCGGTTCTCGTTCTTCGCTCAAAGCGTTCTCGTCGTTTTCAACACCACCATCGACGTCTTCGTCGTCGTCTGAATCGTCTTCCAACGCGGACGACGAAGCGGACATCATCATCGGGGAGAACAGCGGCGAAAACTCCTCTTTAACCTGATGGTTAAAAAAAATGCACTTCAGGTACTTCCCGCTTTCTATTTTCAACTGCCCATCCGTTTTGTGTTCCTCCGCGCACGCTCGACACAACAGCGTCCCAAACTTACAGTGCAAATACACGCCCAATTTCTTCTTACAATCGAAACAGAATTTGTTCTCCTCGTCGTTCTCGCTCATCGAAGAAGAAGACAAAGAAGGGGTTTCGGCGTTTGAACAGGAGTTTTGGGAATACACGGACTCGTGTATCGTTTGGAGGATGAAGCAGTTTCGTGGTCCCATGTGCTTTTTTTCCATCATCATCATCATCATCATTTCTCTCGGTAAAGGTGTCGTCTCTGATGGTTTTCTATAATTCCTCTTCTTCGTATCACAACTCAACGACAACTAAGAAAGAGAGCGCAAAAGAAGAGCGCGTTTCGTCAATACTCTACTGCTAAATGCGTTTTGCATTAACGCGTTGTAGTAGTAAAAGTGTTGAAAATACGAAATGTCCTTTTTTTTTTAAAGCCTCTTCTTCTCAAAAAGGGTGTTACTTTTTCTTCCGTTTTTTTTCTGAGGGAGTTTTGCGGTTA
>Ga0181599_1004645_pt1 | contig 10934 bp, 8 predicted proteins | sample 041ome_3_FD_148658 | JGI IMG/M metagenome (GOLD analysis project Ga0181599, IMG submission 148658) | Coastal salt marsh microbial communities from the Groves Creek Marsh, Skidaway Island, Georgia - 041405US metaG (spades assembly) | ecosystem: Environmental > Aquatic > Marine > Intertidal zone >...
ATATTCATGGTTAAGCTTCTGTCCCAATACTGCATCCGCCTGTGTGTCGCCAGCTTGAACCCAAGTACTTTCCAAACGCTGTTTTTCTTGCTCAACGGTTGCATATTTTTGCTCGAATGCTTGATACCTTTCTTCACTAATAAGTCCTAGTTTTCTAGCCATGGGACTTAAGCGCTCATCGGCATTATCCTCACGCAATAGCAATCGATATTCCGCACGTGATGTGAACATGCGGTATGGTTCGTTTGTACCTTTAGTGATTAAATCATCCACCATCACACCAATATAACTTTCATCGCGCTTTGGTAGCCACGCCTCTTTGCCTTGAACAGCGCACGCTGCATTAACCCCTGCCAATAATCCTTGTGCCGCTGCCTCCTCATAGCCCGTGGTTCCGTTAATTTGTCCAGCGAAGTACAAATTTGCAATACGCTTAACCTCTAGTGTTTGTTTCAAACCCCGTGGATCAAAAAAATCGTATTCAATGGCATAACCAGGACGAACAATTTGCGCATTTTCAAAACCTCTAATCGAATGAATAAAGTCGACTTGCACTTCGTATGGCAGGGAAGTTGAAATACCATTTGGATAAACTTCATTCGTAGTTAAACCTTCTGGCTCCACAAAAATTTGGTGCGAATTGCGCTCTTCAAAACGCACAATTTTATCTTCAATAGAAGGGCAATATCTTGGGCCGATTCCTTCAATATTTCCGGTATACATTGGCGAGTCTTTCAAGCCAGCACGAATAAAGTCATGCGCTTTTTCATTAGTGTGGGTGATAAAACACGAGATTTGCTCTGGGTGGTCAGACGACCTACCCATAAAAGAAAAGCTTGGTAGCGGTTGGTCACCTGGCTGTTCTTGCATAAGTGAATAATCTAGTGTACGTCCATCTAGCCTTGGTGGCGTTCCTGTTTTAAGTCTTCCGACGCCCAAATCATACTCTCGAAGTTTTTTAGAGAGCGGGTTTGAAGGGGCGTCACCGGCTCGACCACCTTGGAAATTTTTCTGGCCAATGTGGATAATACCGCCCAAAAAAGTACCCGAGGTTAAGATCACTTTATCTGCGCTAAAGATTAACCCCATTTGCGTGACCACACCTGTGACCACATCATTTTCAATCACTAAGTCATCGACTGCTTGTTGAAATAAGGATAAATTTTCTTGATTTTCTAATGCATAGCGAATAGCCGCCTTATACAACACCCGGTCAGCTTGCGCGCGCGTTGCTCGAACAGCAGGACCTTTTGAAGCATTTAAAGTACGAAACTGAATGCCCGCTTTGTCAATCGCGCTAGCCATCGCACCACCCATAGCATCAATTTCTTTTACCAAATGTCCTTTGCCAATCCCACCAATAGCGGGATTACAGCTCATCTGTCCTAGAGTTTCAATATTATGTGAGACCAATAAGGTGTCAACTCCCATTCGTGCAGAGGCGAGCGCTGCCTCCGTGCCTGCATGCCCGCCGCCAATAACAATAACTGAATAATGTGGTTTTTGACTCATAGGTTTTCCTTTAGTAATAAAAAAGGCTCGTCATAAACGAGCCCTTCTGATACCTGATCGTTGGGCGCTTACTTAACGTCTGCGTCTAACTCACCTGCTGCATATTTTTGACTCATTTTATCTAATGAAGTTACTGTAATTTTATCTGCCTGTCCTGCTGAACCAAATGCCTCAAAACGTGCAGCAACAATATCGCTCATGGCAATTGTAGCTTCTCTATAGAATTTACGTGGATCAAAGTTTGCTGTGTTTTCAGCTAAGTGCTTACGAATCGAACCGGTAGAGGCCATTCTCAAGTCAGTATCGATGTTAACTTTACGCACACCATTTTTAATGCCTTCTTGAATTTCGCTTACTGGTACACCATAAGTTTGACCCATGTCGCCACCGAAATCGTTGATGATTTTTAACCAGTCTTGTGGCACTGAAGAAGAACCATGCATTACTAAATGTGTATCTGGAATGCGTGCATGAATTTCTTTAATACGGTCAATACGTAAAATCTCACCTGTTGGCTCTTGAGTAAACTTATAAGCGCCGTGTGAAGTACCAATTGCGATTGCTAAAGCATCAACATTTGTTGCTTTTACAAAATCAGCCGCTTCTTCAACACCTGTTAATAACATATCAAGATCTAATTTTCCTTCAGCACCATGGCCATCTTCCTCGCCCATTTCGCCAGTTTCTAATGAACCTAAACAGCCTAGTTCGCCTTCAACAGAAACACCTCCCGCGTGAGCCATAGCCACAACGATTTTAGTCACGTCAACATTGTACTCAAACGAAGCAGGCGTCTTACAATCTGCTTCTAAAGAGCCGTCCATCATTACTGATGAAAAGCCTGATTGAATCGAACGTAAACATACTGCTGGCTCTGAACCATGATCCTGGTGCATAACAACTGGAATATGAGGATACATCTCAGTTGCAGCTAAGATTAAGTGGCGTAAAAATGGTTCACCTGCATATCCACGAGCACCTGCAGAACCCTGCATAATTACTGGCGAGTTAGTTCTGTCGGCTGCTTCCATGATTGCATGGACCTGCTCCATATTGTTAACGTTAAACGCTGGCATACCATAGCTGTTTTCAGCAGCATGGTCTAATAATTCTCTTAATGAAATTAACATATTTTCTCCTTTACTTGATTACTTTTTAATAGTTGGTGTCACCGACACGAAGAATTTTCATCATGTTAGTTCCACCTGATTTATCTTTATACATTCCTTTGGTTAATACTACCAAATCTCCATCTTCAACAACACTTATTTTTGTCAGTGTATCAACAACTTTTTGATTAACATCTGACCATTCTGAGCTTGTATCTTTGTCAATTCCGCAAGGGTATACGCCACGAAAAAGCGTCACTTTACGCAAGGTTTTAATATTATCAGACATTGCGTAAATTGAAATTCCTGAACTAATCCTTGACATCCACATAGCAGTCTTTCCGGTTTGCGTTAAGGAAGCGACTACTTTAGCACCTAAATGATTCGCTGCATACATAGCACTCATAGCAATAGTTTCATCAACATACTCAAATGACTCGTTTAATCGATGGTGCGATTCTTTGGCGATTGGATTTTTTTCAGCTTCAAGGCAAACCTCTGCCATTGTTTGAACTGCATTTTTAGGATAATTGCCGGCCGCTGTTTCTGCTGAAAGCATCACTGCATCTGTACCATCAAGCACCGCATTAGCTACGTCAAACACTTCAGCGCGTGTTGGGATTGGATTTTCAATCATGGATTCAAGCATTTGCGTTGCCGTAATCACAATACGATCATTAGATCTCGCCATTTGAATAAGTCGTTTTTGTTGTGCTGGCAGTTGTGCATCTCCAATTTCAACACCCAGATCACCTCGAGCCACCATGATGCCGGCTGATTCTTTAATAATGTCCAAAATTGTTGCTTCTTCGAGTGACTCTGCACGCTCAATTTTTGATATAACGCCTGCTGCACAACCTGCTTGAGCGAGCAAACTCTTGGTTTCACGAACATCATCGCCATTAATTGGAAAGGATAGAGCAACATAATCAGCCTCGGCTTTAGCCGCAATCAAAATGTCTTTTTTGTCTTTGTCAGTCAGTGCGTTAGCTGACAAACCACCGCCACGCAAATTAATTCCTTTTTTATCTGATAAAACGCCACCTTGAGTCACGATCGTATTAATCTTATTAACTTCAATATTGCTCACTTCTAAGACAATTTTTCCGTCATCCAAGATCAGAATATCGCCCGGCTTAACTTCTTGTGGCAAAGTTTTATAGGCAATCCCTACAGAATCTTGATTACCTGATAATTCATCTTGATCTGCATCTAACGCAAAATGATCGCCGTTATTTAAAGTGATTTTTATACCGTCTTTAAAAGAAGCGGTACGAATCTTTGGACCTTGCAGGTCCATCAATACTCCAATATAAGTATTATGTGCATGCGCCCAATCGCGAACAGCTTTAACCCTGCCTAAGTGCTCCGCTTCAGAGCCATGCGAAAAGTTTACGCGTACAACATTAACACCTGCTTCTAGAATGCTATCTAAAACCCCCGGTTTATCAGTCGCTGGACCAAGCGTTGCTAATATTTTAGTTCTTCTGATCAAGCGTTACTCCGCTGCTCTTTGCTCTAGAATTTCTACTGCTGGTAACTTTTTACCTTCTAGGAACTCTAGAAAAGCACCACCACCCGTTGAAATATAGCTAACTTTATCTTCAATATCATACTTATCTACGGCCGCTAGCGTATCACCACCGCCTGCAATTGAAAACGCATCAGACTCGGCAATCGCCATCGCTAATGTTTTTGTGCCGCCTTCAAATTGGTCAAACTCAAATACACCTACTGGACCATTCCAAACAATCGTACCTGCATTTTTCATAATCTCAGCTAATTCGTTTGCTGAATTTGGACCAATGTCAAAAATCATATCGTCTTCAGCAACTTCGCTAGAAGCTTTGGTCTCAGCTGCCGCTGTTTCAGAAAATTCCTTGCCTGTTACTACATCTGTTGGCACTGGAATTTCACAGTCTTGCATTAATTTTTCAGCAGTTGGAATTAGGTCATTTTCACATAAAGACTTTCCTACATTATGGCCTTGCGCTGCGATAAATGTATTAGCAATACCACCACCAACAACTAGCTGATCGACAATCTTAGAGAGTGACTCTAATACAGTTAGCTTAGTTGAAACTTTTGAACCACCAACAATCGCTACCATTGGACGCTTAGGATTGTCTAGCGCTTTTCCTAAAGCCTCAAGTTCACCTGAAAGTAATGGGCCAGAACAAGCAACTGGTGCATACTTAGCCACACCATGTGTCGAAGCTTGTGCACGGTGTGCTGTTCCAAATGCATCCATTGCAAAGATGTCACACATCGCCGCCATCTGCTTTGATAACGTATCATCATTTGACATTTCACCTTTGTTAAAACGTACGTTTTCACATAGAACGACTTCGCCGTCGTTCATTTCAACACCATTTAGCCAATCCTTTTCTAAGCGCACTGTAACACCCAAAATTTCTGTTAAACGATCTGCAACGGGTTGCAAAGTAAATTCCTCACTGTATTCTCCCTCAATCGGGCGACCGCGGTGTGACATTAGTAAAACTTTAGCACCTTGTTTCATCGCCATTTGAATAGTTGGAACTGATGCTTTAATACGCTTATCACTGGTCACAACACCATTTTTGATAGGTACGTTTAAATCTTGACGAATTAAAACTTTTTTAGAGCTAAGATCTAAATCTGATAAATTGATAACTGACATTGTTTTCTCCTAGTTATTTATGCAATTGACTGATTAACAATGTTAATCAGTGCTTGCTCAACAGGATCGATGACTTCTGACAAGTCTAAATCGGTCAATTGAGCAATATGTTTGGCGGGTGATGCCATGCCAACCTTGGTGGCACCATCCTTAGTATATACCGAGATTCGACAAGGCAGCACACTGGCTAAATCCATATCTTTCTCTAGGATATTTTTTGCAACCACTGGATTGCAAATTTCAAACACGTGACATTCTTGTTCTAATGTCTGGCCTTTTGAGGCTAGCGTTTGTTTAATATCGTAAGAATGCAAAATTCCAAACTTGTTGTTTGGAACGGCTTCTTTTAATTTTTCAATAACTTCTTCAACACTAAGTTGAGAGTCTTTGATGATTAAGTCTGGCATATATAAACACGGCCCGAACAACGAGCCGAATTTTAGTAGTTAAGCAACATGCTCAACTAAACGAAGCATGTTACAAGTGTAACCATACTCATTATCGTACCAAGATACAACTTTTACAAACGTATCATCAAGTGCAATACCTGCACCTGCATCAAAGATTGAAGACTGACTAATACCACGGAAGTCAGAAGAAACAACTGCTTCTTCAGTGTAACCCAATGTACCTTTCATAGAACCTTCTGAAGCCTCTTTCATCGCTGCACAAATTTCTTCGTAAGTTGCAGGCTTATCAAGCTCACAAGTTAAGTCAACTACTGAAACGTCAACTGAAGGAATACGGAAAGCCATACCTGTTAATTTACCATTAAGCTCAGGTAATACAACACCTACTGCCTTAGCAGCACCTGTTGATGAAGGAATGATGTTCTCAAATACTGCACGTCCACCTCTCCAATCTTTCATTGAAGGGCCGTCAACAGTCTTCTGCGTTGCAGTAGATGCGTGAACAGTAGTCATCAAACCACGCTTTAAGCCCCAGTTATCATTGATAACTTTTGCCATTGGCGCAAGACAGTTAGTCGTACAAGATGCTGCTGAAACGATTGCTTGGCCTGCGTACTCTTCATGGTTTACACCGTATACAAACATTGGTGTGCCATCTTTAGAAGGTGCTGATTGAACCACTTTCTTAGCACCTGCATCGATATGCGCTTGACAAGACTCTTCTGTTAAGAAGAAACCCGTGCAATCGATTACGATATCTGCACCAATCTCATCCCACTTAAGGTCTGCAGGGTTGCGTTCAGCTGAAAGACGAACCTTCTTGCCGTCGATAATAAAGTTATTTCCCTCAACTACTACTTCACCATCAAAACGACCTTGTGCTGTGTCGTACTTAAGCATATATGCTAAGTAATCATTTTCTAATAAGTCATTAATACCAACTACTTCTAATTCAGGGAAGTCCTTTTTAATTGCACGAAATGCCATGCGACCAATACGACCAAAACCATTAATACCTACTTTAATTGTCATCTTTACTACTCCTTTTACTTTTATTGCTTTATATCTAAATGATATAAATCTTTACAAACATAAGTCGAAAAAACAAACATCGACCGATGTTAATTCTTAATTTAGCCTAATACTTTTTTTGCTGTTGCAACAACGTTATCAACCGTAAAGCCAAATTCTTTAAATAATTCACCTGCTGGTGCTGACTCACCGAATGTTGTCATACAAACTAGTCCGCCATCTAAGCCGACATACTTGTACCATGAATCGCCCACACCTGCTTCAATAGCAACACGTTTAACACCTGGTGTTAATACTGAGTCTTTGTAAGCTTGGTCTTGCGCATCAAACGCATCAGTACACGGCATTGAAACCACACGAACATTTGCATCCATGGCATCAGCTGCTTCAACTGCTAAACCAACTTCAGAACCAGTTGAAATAAAGATAATATCAGCATCGCCATCACAATCTTTAAGTACGTATCCACCTTTTTCAATGTTAGCAACTTGTTCAGCAGTTCTAGGCTGAGGGGTTAGTGCTTGACGCGAGAATACTAATGCTGTTGGCGCATCACCACGCAACATTGCCATCTTCCAAGAAACTGCAGACTCAATTGCATCACAACCTCTCCATGTTTGGAAGTTTGGAATCATGCGCATAGTTGCCATTTGTTCAACTGGCTGATGTGTCGGGCCATCTTCACCCAAACCAATGGAATCATGCGTGTAAACATAAATTGTACCGATCTTCATCAAAGCAGACATACGAAGTGCATTACGCATAAACTCCATAAACATAAAGAATGTTGCGCCGTAAACTTTGAAACCACCATGCAAAACCATACCGTTCATCATGTGTGCCATACCAAACTCACGAACACCCCATGAGATATAGTTACCGTTAGCATTATCAGCATTTACTTTAACTGTACCTGACCAGTTAGTTAAATTAGAGCCTGTTAAGTCAGCCGAGCCACCAAACATTTCTGGTAATAATGGTCCCATTGCTTCGATAGCTTTTTGAGATGCTTGACGTGATGCAATGTTTGGCATTTCTTCTTGAGTGCTTGCAATAAACTTATCCATTTCCATTTCAAAGTTTGCTGGCAATGTGCCTGCCATACGACGCTCAAATTCAGATGCGTCTTCAGGGAATTCGGCCTTATATGCTGCAAATGCATCATTCCAAGCTGCTTCGTCTGAAGCGCCCTGCTCTTTATGATCCCAACCTGCATAAATATCAGCAGGAATCTCAAATGGCGCCGAATCCCAGCCTAACTCCTTACGAGTTGCTGCAATTTCTTCGTCACCTAATGGTGCGCCATGACAGTCATGCGAACCACATAAATTTGGCGAACCAAAACCGATAACTGTTTTACAACAGATCAAAGATGGCTTATCTGTGACTGCTTTAGCTTCAGTAATTGCTTTATTAATTGCATCAGAATCATGACCATCAACGGCTACAACATGCCAATCATAAGAATTGAAACGTCCTGGCACACCTTTTTCCATCCAATCACCAATATGGCCATCAATTGAAATATCGTTATCATCCCAGAATGCGATTAGCTTACCTAATCCTAATGTACCGGCCATTGCACAAGCCTCATGCGACAAGCCTTCCATCAAACAACCATCGCCCATAAATACATAAGTGTTGTGATCCACAATAGTATGGCCTGGCTTGTTAAACTGTGCGCCTAATGTACGCTCAGCAATTGCCATACCAACAGCGTTAGTAATACCTTGGCCTAGCGGGCCAGTTGTAGTCTCAATACCTTCTGCATAACCATACTCAGGATGGCCTGCTGTTTTAGCATGCAATTGACGAAAGTTTTTAATATCGTCCATGCTTAATTCAAAACCTGTTAAGTGTAACAACGAGTACATCAACATTGAGCCGTGACCATTCGATAACACAAAACGATCGCGATCAGCCCACTTGGAACTAGTTGGGTTGTACTTCATATGATCATTCCAAAGTACTTCAGCAATATCTGCCATGCCCATTGGTGCACCCGGGTGGCCTGAATTTGCTTTTTGAACGGCGTCCATGCTTAAAGCGCGAATCGCGTTCGCTAGATCTCTGCGTGATGGCATATTGAATTTCCTTAAATGCAAAAAAGAGCAATTATACTTATATACTTGAAAAATTTCAAGACAACCCTAGAGTGTTGATTCAATAGGTTTTAATCTAAAAAAAAATAGAGTGTTGCAAAATTATTAACGCATTCGGGTATTATAAAGTCACATTTATTAATATAAACTTAAGCGAGAAGACATGAAGTTATATGCTCCGTGGGAAAAGGCCTTTGAAAAGATATCAACTCCGTTTGAACACTTTATTCATGCTCAAACTACAACCGGAAGGGTTTTAATGTTTATGACGGTATTTGCATTGATTTTAGCCAATACCCCACTAACAGAAAATTATGAACACTTATTCCACACTAAAATAGGTATTAGTGTCGGCTCTTGGAATTTATCACATACCGTCCACCATTGGATCAATGATGGCCTTATGACTTTGTTCTTCTTTTTAATTGGCTTAGAAATAAAAAGGGAAATATTGGTAGGCGAGTTATCAAATATAAAAGTAGCAGCTTTGCCTATTTTGGCTGCTATTGGTGGCATGGTTTTTCCTGCGTTAATTTACTTTAGTCTTAATGCAAATGAGATTGGCTCTAACGGATGGGGAGTGCCCATGGCCACAGATATTGCATTTGCAATTAGTATATTAGTTTTGCTAGGCAAGAGAATTTCAACAGCATTAGTAACGTTTTTAGCTGCACTGGCCATTGTTGATGATCTAGGTGCAGTTTTGGTGATTGCAATATTTTACACCGATCAAATTCATATGATACCGCTCGCCCTCTCTGGCGTTGCCTTTTTGACTTTAATCGCTTTTAATCGTTTTGGCATTCACACAGTGCTACCTTATTTTATTGTTGGGGCGATCATGTGGCTTTTTGTACTAGAATCAGGCGTCCACGCCACTATTGCAGGTGTTGTTGCTGCCATGGCGATCCCCTCAAGGCCAAAACAAACTTCCCTAAAACTCTCTAAAGATACAAAAAAATTACTTAATGAATATGATACGTATCCTATATGTGAAAATCACATGCTTCATGAAAATCAAAAAGCTATCCTAATCAATATTAAAGACAAGATTAGCGCTGTCAGATCTCCGGCTGGAAGGCTTGAACATGATCTACACCTTCCAGTAGCTCTCGTGGTTATTCCTTTGTTTGCACTGGCAAATGCTGGCATTGCAATAGATTTCAATTCAGTTGGCGCTGTTATTGTTGAGCCTATATCAATGGGAATCATCTTAGGCCTTGTCTTAGGAAAGGTAATTGGTATATTTGGTGTTTCTTGGCTTGCTATAAAATTAAAAATCGCAAAACTTCCAGATCAAAGCAGCATGAGCCAGGTCTTTGGTGTTGCGCTTTTAGGTGGAATTGGCTTTACTATGTCTATATTTATAGCAGAGCTAGCGTTCTTAGGATCGCCTGAACTCATCTTTCAAGCCAAGATCGGGATCCTATCAGCTTCCTTATTCGCCGGATTATTTGGATTTCTATGGTTGAAATACGTTGCTCAAGGCCCAGACTCTCTTAAAGATTAGTAAAAGAAACGCGCTATTTTGAACAAAAAAAGACCCTTGAAAAGGGCATTAAATAGATGGGCATAACACCTAGCCATTTGTATTTGTTTTTATCCTAAGGCATTTATAATATTCACATGAAGATTTACTTACTCTCCATGTTGTTATTTCTTGCATCATCTATCTCTTATTCTAGTGTGATTGATAATTACCTTAATTCTCAGCCTGAGAAAAGTATGGTTTGCTGGGAGGAGGGCAAATGGGTCAAATACGAACTAAGGGGAGATAAGTTAATTCTAGGTGACTTATTTAAACTGCCCATTCTTGAAAAAAAAGGTGATATATATGCCACTAAATACTTCGGTAGTGACTTAATTATAGATTTCAGGAAAAACAAAATTACAATGAAAAATACTGTCTTTGCACTCGGTGGCGATTTGGTTTTAGATTGCCGAGAATATCAATAAAACCATTAATACTGAGGCTCTTCCGCCCCCTCTAGCTGATAAAACATAGACAAAAAAGAGCGTGAGGAACAATTAAATAACTGAAAAAAAGCGCTAGTGTAGCCCGAGATATTTAATAAGAAACGTTGAAAAGGCTATAAGCCTTATAGAA
>Ga0181599_1004661_pt1 | contig 10912 bp, 10 predicted proteins | sample 041ome_3_FD_148658 | JGI IMG/M metagenome (GOLD analysis project Ga0181599, IMG submission 148658) | Coastal salt marsh microbial communities from the Groves Creek Marsh, Skidaway Island, Georgia - 041405US metaG (spades assembly) | ecosystem: Environmental > Aquatic > Marine > Intertidal zone >...
CACTCACTTACTCTCTCTCTCTCTCTCTCTCTCTCTCTCTCTCTCTCAACGCTCGCAGAGTCATTTGTATTGTCATCCGATGACAAGTTAGCAGCAGCCTTTTGAAAGATTATGTTACTACGAGTCCACAAAATAAAACTCGCCCCGGCTCTTTTCGTTGTTCTCTGCTTCTCTTTTGCTTTTCTCTCTCTCTCTCTCTCGTGTTTGCCCTCCCTCCCTCAAATTTTCGCGCGCTCTTTATTTCTCACACGCACACATATCTCACAACAGCCGAGAGAATAAGCGCACACCGCAGATCACACGGATTGAACGACGACGACTGTTGCTACACACACACATAAAAATAAAGAATGGAGAACGACGAGCAATCGCTACCGAAAGCAACCATCAATAAGATGATCTCGGACATCATACCAGAAGGTTTACGCCTGAGCAACGACTTGAGAGATTTATTGCTCGAATCGTGCACAGAATTCGTCCTCTCCATATCCTCCGAAGTGACGGATATCAGCACAAAAGAGAACAAAACGACGATAACGCCCGAGCACGTGATCGCTGCGCTCAAAAAACTCGGTTTCGACGATTTTATCGACGATTGTACGAAAGAGATGGAGATTGAAAAAGACGTCGCCAAAGACAAGAGAATCGAAAAGAAGAAGAAGAAAGACATGGGAATGTCCGCCGAAGAGGCCATGGCCCTGCAGGCTAAGATGTTTGCCGAAGCGAAAGCGAGAATGGCTGGGCAGCAACAGCAGCAGCAACAACAAGGATGACATCCTTTCGCGCGTTGTTTTTTTATACCATAGTAGCCATTTAGCTTTTGTAGAATATATATTTTTTAGGCCCCACGACTTGTTCACACGTTGATTTTTAATACAAGTATTCGATGCAAAGTACACGCGCGATGTTGTTTCAAATTTTAACTATTCTTTATTACTCACGCTCTTCTCGTTTTTAAAAGTTGCTAATCCCAAAACACGACTTCAAGACGCTTCTACCACCGGGGATGTAACTCAAACAATACCACACCAACGCTAAGGCTTGTAAAACCAAAAACATCATTGTCAACGGAAACGATTTCAACACGCACGCCGACACGATGGTCATGATTAAACACCCGAGGTACATCAATGTCGCCACTAACCGCGTCGCTTTGAACATATTCTTTGCCTGTCGGGCAAACCCGGTTAAAAATCCAGTTGAGCCTAACGATAAAATGTTCCCGATGGAGTACAACAAAGCAAACTTCATCGGTTGCAACCATAACAAGGACGAGAGAAACGAGCAAATGAGACCCATGCCAGCGCAACAGGCAAAGCCGTAAAGTCGTTGTTCGTACGTCAAATCGATGCAAAGAGAACCGGTGAGTTCGTCGAGCATTCCCGCGGGCGTTTCCGGTTGCGACGGCTGAATACCCGCCCTATTTTTTTTTCGAGAGAAGGAATATATACAATAGGTGAGATATGTGTAATATGGAGCAAGTGTGTTTGTTCTCGTTGAAGACGACGATAAAAAAGATATGCGCGTAAAAAAGAGAATTACGAAAAGAAAACGCTCACATCAACTTCACTTTATCCACGCCTTTAGTCACGGACGCCTTAATCTGTTCCGCCATCGTCCCTCCACCTCCTCCTTCCGGGTCCTCCTCTTGAGTGCCGTAAATGGAAATCTTTCCTCTCTTTCAAATTCAACCGCGAAAGAACGGAGAACGAAAGAAAGAACGCGCTTTCCTCCGGCTCTTTTCCGTTCTGGATCTCGCGCCCCCCCACTTTTTCTGTAATTCTTCTTCTCCTATATGTGGAAATTGAAAGAGAATGAGAGAGAGAATGAGAGAGAGAGAGCGAGAGAGAAGGAGAAAAAAGATGCGTTGTTTTGTTCTTCTTCTTCTTCTTTGAGTTTTGTGGTTGTTTTGTGACGACCCCCCCGGCGAGGGAACCAAAAAACAAAAAATCAAAAAAAGAGCACACACAACACACAAGAGAGAGTACATAGAGAGAAAATCTCCAACTTCACTTCGCGCACAAAGAGAGAGAGAGAGAGAGAGAAAAAAGATGACCGAAGATTCCGGCGGCGAGAAGGAGGAGGAGGAGGAGGAGGAGGAGGAGGAGGAGTCCGAATACGGCACGCCCGAAAGTCGAGCGAATGCCCTCTCTCCTTCTTCGTTGGAGTCCTATTCTTCCGTGAAGAAGAAATCTCCTCTTCCGGCAAATATTATTCTAACGAACAACGACGACGACGAGAAGAAGAAAACGAGAGAGGAACGGCGACACCCACACTCTCCGGAATATTCGACGCCGCAGACGCGAGTGAAAACGAGCTTCGACAACAGTAGCGTCGTCGTCGGTGGTATCAATCGAGCCGCTAGTCCATCGTTGATGAGCGCTTCTCCTCGTAACAATAACAACAACAACAACAACAGAGTGTCCTCGTCGTCTCCATCAACCTCAACGTTGTTAACTCCAACAAAAAGAACAAATATTATTAATAATAAAAGTAATAATACTTCTGTGAGCAGAGCATCTTCTTCTCGAGCGTCAAACGTAGACGTGTCTTCGGTGCAATCTTTGATGTTAGCAAACACGCACGCGGTGAATGATTTACAAAAACGAGTCATGTGTGCAACCTCCCACAGGGAAAAGTGCATCAGTTTACTCTCCAACGCGCACGCGTTACAGTTGGCGTTGATCGAAGCTAATCAGACACACGAAATGCTAGACCCGCAAAGTTTAACGCAACTCAAGAAAATAATGATTTCGTGCTTGGGCGTCTTAAGGTTGTGCGTGGCACGAGTGGACGCGGTTGGAAACTTATCAATCTTAGAGAAGGCGTTTACGAGATACGGAATACTCTCGTCGAGCTCGAACAAAAAGTTTACCAGTTTACAATCAGATTTGGAGATTATCGAGACGCAATTATGGAATTTGACCGGCGCGAGCGGAGGTGGCATCGCTTCTAAAACGCAAAGCATCGCGTCGTTGACGAGACGTTCGAGGTTGTTGAGGGGTGGCTTTACCACAGCGATGAATAAGGTTGTTTTTAGTAGCGGCGTTACGGAGATGATAGCGTGCGGGGTTGATTGCTCAGAATTATGGATAGCGAATGAAACGAGGTTTCCTAGACGTTCGGGAACACTACAAGTAATAGATTTGTTTTTGAACGAACGGAGAGAGCTGGAATACGGAGGTAGGTTAGATGGGAGTAGCAGTGGTGATAGTAGTGGCGCTAGGAGCGGGAAGAATAGTGGGGGTACTGATAGCAATTCGATTGGAATGGGAGGGTGTTTTCTTAGTCTCGAGAAAAGTGACAAATACAATGACGATGTCGATGTGAACGAATATGACACCGGGATATCTTCGCTTTCCATGCGCGTTTCGGAAAAACCACGTGGTGCAATCACGGTGATGACGAAAGGCTCGGGCGCATGTGCCGCTTTACTCTTCGTCGGAACATCTGCTGGTGACGTTTGCGTTTGGGACGTAGATATGGGGAAAAGAAACGAAAATGCGGTCATGAAAGTTAGGAAAGGTGTTAGCGCAACAGCTATGCGCATCGTTGATGATGATGAAGATTCGAGTGACAATGATGAAGACGATGGCTTGGTCAATGGCGAGATGGAAAATGGTACGAATGAAGCTCGGGCTTTGGCACTCCAAAAGGATAAGTTTCAAAATTGCACGCTCTGGACTGGTTTCGCAGACGGATCTATATTAGAAGTTATCGCAAAGGTAAAAATTAAGTCTCGAAGACAGAACTCGAGCGTAGGAAACAGTCAAAACACGTCGCCTGGAGATTCGTGGAAATTTGATAACGAAGTCGATCGCATTGCCGGCGCAGATTTCGAAGTTCATTTGCGTCTTGGACGATTAATTCGTGGAGAAGTGGATGGATTTGGTGTCTCAAAACGCGCGGTGAAGTTCATAGTGTATCTGAACGGCCACGTGTACGTGCCACACACGAATGTCACGGCGACAAAATACGCGAACGAGAATTTAGAAGTTTGGTCGACGAAATCAGGAAAGTGCATCGCCTCGAACGAAGTTCACAAAGATTTGGGTTTAGTCGAAGAGTGCGTCGCTTACAAAGATGCCGAGTGCGTTGTTACTTTACATCAAGCCGAAGGTACGTTTGGAAGTGCATTAGGTACGGTGCAGCTTTGGGGAGGAAGAGGTATCGCTCCGGAAGCGCGAAGCGCAAAGATTAATGAAATTCCATTCGGCAGTTTGGCGTGCAGCGTCGACATCGTTGAATTTGCCAGTCTTTTAATTATCGGACACGTTTCTGGTCACATCACCATATGGAAACTTCCTTCGTCCGATGAACTCGACGCGTTCGTAACGAAAAGAGTGGACGAGAGAAGTTTAAATCTCGGCGTTCCTGGTAAAATTCTCGCGCATCGGTCTGGTATGGTCTCCATGTGTGGCGTTCATGCCGTGAGTGGCTCGCACAGTGGTGTCGCTACGGCGGGAACGTTTGGCTCGGTGTTGCTGTGGCCAATGACAGAGCTTGAGAGTGCGGCTGATCGTGCAATCAAAGAGAACGGTGGCAAAATGCGAAGAAAGAAACGTATACAACCTTTGCAGGAGAAACTGAGCGCAGGACTCACGTCGAGTCGAACAGCGTCCCGTGATCTTTCCCCGATGCTGTCTAAGGATCGGAGCGATGGCAGCAGCGAAATCGGGAAGAAGTTTATTCACACGCCGAGCGAGAAACGAATGGCTTCTCACTTGAATACGACGTTGATCACCCAGAGTGAAGTTACGCTGAAACGGAAAATTGGAGAAGGTTCCTTTGGACGAGTACACGTCGCACTTTGGAATCACGTTCAAGTGGCTGTAAAGTTCATCGGAACGGAAGGCATGGAAGAATCATCTGACCTTCGCATAGCGATGGATGAACTCGAGAAGGAAGTTTCTATTATGACGAATTTGCGACATCCAAACATCGTTGCTCTGTTTGGAATCATGCGATATCCTCCAGCTATTGTCGAGGAATATTGTGCGCGTGGTTCTTTGTTTTCCGTTTTACAGCGCCACGCGAAACCTGGCGTGCCAGCATTACAATGGCGCGTTCGTTTACGACTCGCGCTTGGAGCAGCATGTGGCATGTGTTATTTGCATAATTGTGCTCCACCGGTGATTCATCGAGACTTGAAATCTGCAAATCTCATGGTGGACGCTTCTTTCCGCGTTAAAGTTGGTGATTTCAACTTGAGTCGTGTGACCGCAGCGAATAGAGCCACGGGTAATAGCGTCTCAACGTCCGTGAACTTACACTCCCCGCGCTGGTCTGCGCCTGAAGTTTTAGACACGGGTGATTATTCAAAAGCGTCGGACGTCTACTCTTTTGGTATTGTACTATGGGAGATTCTCACTTTAGAGTTACCATGGGCGGAATGGTCGCACTGGCAGGTCCTACACGCCGTGATTGAGTTAGAGGAACGCCCGGAAATTCCAGCGGAAGTTTCACCGCATTTTCATGCGTTTGATAAGTTTACTCACTTGATGCGTTTGTGCTGGTCGCAAAAAAGCGTCGATAGACCGATGTTTGAGACTATCATTCAAACCGTACAGAAAATGATTGAATCCGCAGAAAAGTTTGAAGAGCAAGAGCGCTTTAAAATGAGTAATTCAGGAGCGAATGGCGCAACTGCTGGAAGTGCCGTCGTGACTCGAAAGTCTGGGTCGTTGCCGAAAAGTATTAGGATTTTCTCGGCAAACGAGCGAGAGAAAGCTCCAGCAGCTTCCTCTTCCCGTTCGAATGTTGGCAACACCAATTATAATAAAAGCTCAGAAAACAATAAAGATGACGTTGTAAATAACAACGACAACGTCGACGACGACGACGACGATGATGATGATGATGATGATGCGGTCGTGATAATAGAAGACAAAAGAAAGAAGAGCGAGGTAGCTCCTTCCGATTCCAAAGCAGCGGCGACGAGAAACACAAACAACGATAGTTTGACGAGTCCGCCCAGTCAAAAGTCCTCGTCTATTTTAGCCGGTATTGAGTCTAGGAAAAGCCTCAACACGCAGCAAAGCAGAGTCAAGTCGCCGTATAAATCGCCTTCTAAGATATTGAGAGGATTGAAAAGTATATCGAAGAGTGCAGACTTATAAAAATAAAAAAAGTTTTAGCCCGCGCATTTGTAAATGTAAAGTAAACTTCAGAAAGAAGTGCTTATGTAAGCTGCCGCAAAATGAATACACGCGAACAATCGAGATACAATCCGCAAGTGAAGCAATAAAAGTATTGTTAAATTTTATTATCAAAGCTATGTTTCCTAGTATAGATTTAGAGCTACTTATTAGGCTGTTCCAGTCGCCGAGGTGAGAATAAACACCATAGCGCGTACTTCCTCTGATCCTAACTCGATCAGTTGTCAGCTTCACACGTATTCAACCTCCATTTTCATCCATCGAGTTTAAACGATGGTAATCTCCGAAGACATGGTAGGCTTTAAATGAACACGCACACACAATTAATTCATGTTTGCTATTACGCGTCTTATCTGGTTGTTTATCGGCGGTGTCTTCCTCTGTGTCCGATAGACACGCCCGGTAAGTTGCCCATGTTCATGGACTTCAACATATCCATGGTGTCTCTGTCGACTTCGATCGAATCAGTCTGCAACGCAGATTCGTCCGGAATGAAGTCCATTCTACGCTCTCTTTCCTCTTCTTGAAGCTTCAAGGAGATGCCTCTGACCGGACCTCTTTGGATTCTCTTCATCAAGTGGGTGGTGAAACCAGCGATTTTGTTTCTCAATCTCTTGGACGGGATGATGGCGATTTCATCCGCGATTCTCTTGTTCGTGGCGAAGTCGAGAGTTAATCGAGAGTAGTATTTCTCGATGATTTGACGAGAGGCCTGTGTGTTTTTAAAGATGGATAGGAAGAAGGAAAGAAGAGCGTGAGTATAAAATGGGTTTGAGCTTGAGCATAGGGCTACAAAATCGAAAGAGCAGAGAAATCAAGTCGACTTTCGAGCGCACGCAAAGTCTCGCGAACGTCAAGATGCGTAATCAGACTGAGATTTGCGTAAAAAGGACCCTGATGCATGCGTTGGTACTTCCAATGCGTGCATTCTATGCCACGAGAGCCCGCTCATATTCGTTTTATTCCGCATCGCGCGCGATTTTTTCAACCCCGAGCGGGTGCGAAAGTAAAAGAGGAAAAACAGGAAATCAACATTCGGAACGCGAGCAAATACGCTAACGCGCGAACGCGTAAACGCCACGCTATCGCTTGATTTCTATTGCCAACGTACCTTCTTGACCGTTTTCGTGCGAACGCGACCCATATTTTATGTGCGTGTGTAAGATGTGCGCAAAGTTATAGCGGCTTCAGCGCGAAGGCGAGGAAAAGGGCTATACTTTTTTTTTCTTCTTGACTTCTTCGGTTTTTCGGAGATTAACCCTAAACTGTGGTTTAAAAAAAATGGAAAAGGAAATCCTCTCTCTCCCTTCCTCTTGGCCTCCTCGTTTTGGCGCTGCACAAAAATCCTACACCAAGAGAAAATCAATCATGTTGACTACTTCCCTCGTTGGCACGAAAGTTACCGCGGCTACTAGAGTCCAAACCGTCAAGAGAAACACGACCGTTCGCGCGGCGACGCAAAAAGTCGGCGCGAAGGGCAAAAAGAAAGGAGAAAAGGTGCGTCGATAAGATATTCGTGTTAAGAAATTTTTTCTTTCTTTCACCCCACGGCAAGTTTTTTTTTGTCCGTGGAAGAGCACCGAAAGGGGGAGACGGGCGTTATCTCTCTTTCGATCTCTCCGCGAGAGATTTTGAGATAATGCGCGCTCAAAAGGAGAGAGTCTTTTTTTTTCTCCTCGCGCCGCGCCGCGCGAACGTGAACGAGCGACGCGTCGATGTCTTTTTCCTCCTCGTCTTTCTCGTCGTAAAGGAAAGAAAGGCGCGCGAGAGAGAGAGAGAGAGAGAGAGAGAGAGAGCACTGGAAACGAAGAAGGTGCAGGGGAGCAGAAGGGGGAAAGATTAGAAAATTTTTTTCTTTTTTTTTGGTTGGTGTGGTCCGTCTTTTAGCGACGCCGTAATCCGATTTTGGGTGTCTCCTCTCATGTTTTACGCTTTTGTAGTTTTCCTCTCTCTCTCTCTCTCTCTCAAAATTTAAGGATGCTGACCTGATAAATATCTTTTCTCTTTGTAAAACGACGACAACAAAAATGAATGAACTCAAACACAAACGCAGTTACCTTTGGGCGAATGGTTTATGAAGTTCGCGTTGAAAGATTCCAAATCTACCGGCGCTGGCTACGAGGACGACTTGAAGAACAACCAATACAAACCGAAGGGCAACTTGTCGGTCTCCGTCGGCGGTTCGTTCAAAGGGGCGAACGATGTATAAGCGGCGTGCAAAAAAATTATGCGAGCGCGTGAGAGAGGTTGTAGCGTAGGGAGGAGGGAGTTTGTTCTCGGCCGGCGCCAAGGATGAAGAGAGACGACATTCCACCGCCATATATTAATAATACCATTTTATACACCCATATATATTTAAAAATATAGCACTGCATGCTCTTGTTAAAACGCTCACACACTTTTTTTTCACTCGCTCTGAACTTTCAATGCTTTCACACTCTCACACACGCGCAAAGTAAGATTCGGTGAAAGAGAAGGAGAAAAGCAATGGCACCACTCTTACGAGGATGATCGTTTCTCTCACCTTCGCTCTCTTTCACTCACTCTTCTTGCAAAAAAATGAAATAATTCAACACAATGTCTTTTTTAGTATACGCTCGCAGATTTTTTCAATCCTGTTCTATTTCCGTTTCTGATCAATCAACGCGCTGAGCGCATCGAAGGTCGCCGAACTCGGATCGTTGGAACTCCTCGTCGTTCCTCGCGTGGCTCGCCCACTGCTACCGCCGGATTTCTTGGTCGGAGACGCGTTTGACTTGTTCCTTGTTCCGCGCAAAGACGCCTTGTTATTCGTGTTGGCATTACTCTTACCATTTTCGACGTAATTTCCTAAATCCGGAGATCCGAGTTCTAGACTTCCAACCAACGGTAGTGCGTCGTCCAGGTCGCGCATGTATCCGATGCTTCCAATTCTGAAAGAATTGCCTCCGTTCTGCGTGTCGTCGTCGTCCGTTTGGTTGTTTCTATCGCCGCCTCTGCCTCCAGAACCTCTTCCAGAGCCTCTGCCTCTGCCGCCACTGCCCGCTCCGCTGCTATTATATCTATCACCTTTGTGCGTAGAGTTCCCGCGAGAACCTGGACTTGTCCCTGCGTTCAAATCGTCGTAATAATCCACTTTAGTTGAGCTCTTATTTCCGTTTCGATCGGACGGAGAGGTTCCGAGCATGTCGTGCGGGAAAATCGAACCAAAACTTCCAGCAACACCAAAAGACGTGCCAAAAAACGCGCTCGATGGCCCACGATCTCGTTTTCCAGCCGCGTTTCCGTACATCGCTGGCATGTTGCTATTATCTTTGCTATTGTTGTTCTTTTCGTCGTTCTCTCCTCCTTTATTCTCTCTATTGTTGTTGCCTAAATTCGTTAGTTGAGAGGAATACTTCAAGTGCGATCCGGCTAACAACTCCGACGGGGACGGTAGCGAGCCTAGTCTGCCGCCCGGTATTGAGCTTGATCCGGCAATCGTCGGCGAGTACCCCGAACTCAACCGAATGCCGTTGTAATCCGGACTCCCCGTGTGTCTTCCGCTCATCTCCAAGTTTTGCTGCGCCAACGCCAAGTTTGCGTTGACTAAAGCGGACAAGTCATTCTCCGGCGTCAAACCATTGAACCCGCGCGTGGGTAAACCAAGGGACGAAAATGAGCTCAATCCAGCCGCGGATGGAAATTTACTCGGATCAGATCCGTAGAATCCATTCTTCCCTTCGTCTTTCCCGTCGTCTTTCGATTTGTTCTTCTTGGAGGCGTGCGGCCCTCGTCCGGATCCTCCCCCGCTTCTCCCTCCGCCGCGTCCTCCGCCTACGCCACCTCCACCGCCGCCGCCTCTGCCTGCTGGCGGGTCAGGTAACACGAAAGGTGCTGGCTCTTCCCCGGGCGCGAGTTGAAAATTCGTCCTCGCGCCTGGCCCGCGTATGTGCCTCGCCGCCGCGTCGTACGCTCTCGCCGCTTCTTCCGCCGTATCGAACGTCCCGAGCCATAATCGAGCGCCTCGATTCGGATCTCGAATTTCCGCCGCCCAACTGTGTTTTTCATCGCGCACGTCGTCGAGAGAAGAAAGTCAGTGATAGATAGATATACATAAAGAGAGAGAGATTGAAAAGTGGTTCTATCATTTTTTTTTGAGAATAAATGAAAGAGAAAGGAAAGAGACTGGTGAGAGAGCAAAAATATCTTCTCTTCCTCGGGCTGTCGCGGAGGGACAAAAAAAAAGTTTTCTTCCGCACGCACCTGCCCCAAGGCCGTTGTCGAACGCCACGGTAGACCGAAGAGCACTGTTTCTTGGTCTTTGTTTTGGTTGTTTTTTCACCTCCACCTCCTCCTTCTCCGGTGGTATTCGTTGCCCCCGCGTTCGCGTTCGCGGTAGCGGCGGTCTGTTGTTTTCGCAAAGAGAGAGAGAGAGAAGAGGTCAGACAACAGAAACAGACGATATATATAATATTAAAGTACGGGAGAAGAGAGAGAGAGACAGACTTGAGACTCGAAAAAAAGGGCAAAAAAGTGCCCCTTCTTTTTTTGCACAAAAAGGGGAAGATCAAACGCAAAGGGCACTTTTTTTTCCACGAGAGCAAAATTGCGAAAAAATGCACTCTCTTCTCCCTCCAACCTCCTCCCCTCTCTCCCTTTCTTTTTGACGAAGCGAAAGAGTTTGAATACAGAAAGAAACAAAAGAGATACGTTCAGATCTTCGCGCGAACGCACGCACCTCGCCTTCGAGCGGTCCTTCGCTCATTTTTGTGCCTATTTGATCTCGTTCTTCT
>Ga0181599_1004689_pt1 | contig 10864 bp, 9 predicted proteins | sample 041ome_3_FD_148658 | JGI IMG/M metagenome (GOLD analysis project Ga0181599, IMG submission 148658) | Coastal salt marsh microbial communities from the Groves Creek Marsh, Skidaway Island, Georgia - 041405US metaG (spades assembly) | ecosystem: Environmental > Aquatic > Marine > Intertidal zone >...
GACTTTGATTCGGTTAACCCAGATTCGACTAACCCATCTACCCGCGAGCCGACTGCCAGCCGCGAATCAGCGAAGAACCCGATCCAAAACGGTGGTCTTCCAGCCTCAAGCATGTCTCCTTTCGAACTATCCCGTCTCCAAGCACTGGCAGACAATCTTTTGCGACAGCAAATCAGCCTGGAAGACCAGGGCGTTCAAGTTTGGGCACCAGCAGCCTACGACCAAGTCATGGCAGACGGTCTGGCTGCAGATGAACACCTTCAGCAACGCCGATATGACCGTGCCCATGCGCAATACCAGGCAGCCCTCGAGGCTACCCGGGCACTCGAGAACCGCATTCCTGCGATTATCGAGAACCAGGAGACGATAGCCGCAGAGGCGTTTCTACAAGGTAACGCTGAACTGGCACTGAGCGCCTTAAAAACCCTGATTGCTATTCGGCCAGATAACGCTGGTTATCAAGCGGAGCTGATTCGGGCTGAAAATTTTGATCAGGTGCTGACATGGCTACGACAGGCGCAGGCTGCCGAGAATTTGCAGGCATGGCCGAAGGCACTGGCATGGTATCAGCAAGCGCTGGCCTTGGACCCTGAAGCATCGAGTGCTCAAGCCGGGATTGTCCGCATCACCGAAACGCTGAAGCAGATGCACTTCAGTTCAGCCTTGTCACTGGCTTTTGACCTACTTGAACAGAAGGACCTGGCTGGTGCGCGGCAGGCCTTTGTCGAAGCCCAGTCGATACTGCCCGACGCCAAGGCACCCAAGGACGGCTTAATCCAGGTTGGCCTGTATGAAGACCGCCAAAAAATCAGCACCTTGCGCCAGCAGGCAGAAGAGGCAGTGCGTGCGGAGGACTGGCCATTAGCTATTCGCCTACTCGACCAGGTGCTCGACTTGGCCCCCGGCCTGACATCGGCCAGTCTCAGTCTTGAACAGGCTCACCAGCGCCTCGCGCTTGATCAGACGCTCAATGGGTTTCTTCGCGCACCCGAGCGCATGCGTCTTGACGCTGAGCTAACTGCTGCTCGGCAAGCACTGATCAGCGCTGCACAACTGTCCCAGCGAGGACCTGGTTTGGAACAACAGATCAGCCGCCTTTCTCTACTGATCAGCCAAGCGAGGATTCCTTTGCCAGTAATTCTTGTCTCGGATAATCAAACGGACATCACGGTTTACCAAGTCGGTCACTTGGGGACGCTCTCGCGTCAGGAGTTGGCGCTGGTACCGGGCACCTATATCATCGTCGGCAGACGCCAAGGTTATAGGGACATCAGGTATGAGCTTCACCTCAACGGAGACGTGAAAGGCGTAACTGTTAATCTGATTTGCGATGAGGAACTCTGATGCCATCGAGTCGTGAACCGCACCCAATTATCGAGGCCGCGGCCTTTTCCCCGGCTACAGAGGTAGAACTCGATCGCGGTTTGCGCGTAAAACGCTGGCCTTTTGCTCTGCTATGCGTCTCGTTGGGACTGGTCTCAATTGCGCTCTTTACCTTCAATGCTAGCGCGGTCCGTTTCGATCTAATGCCCGATTCTGCCAAACTGGAGATCACCACTGGCATGCCAAGCTATCGACTGGGTGAGCGCTACCTGATGCTAGCGGGAGACTATACAGTGACGGCCAGTGCCGAGGGCTACGCGCCACTCAGCGCTGACATTCGCATCGAACAGCTGGCCGAGCAGAACATTTTTCTGCAATTAACCCAACTCCCAGGCACCCTGGTTGTTTCAACGGAACCTGCAAGCCAAGCGCAGGTTTTCCTCGACCAAAAGCCCGTTGGCCTCACGCCCATCGAGTTAACCAGCGTGCAAGCCGGGCGCCATCACTTGACTGTGCACGCCGAACGTTTTCTACCATTCGACACAGATATTGAAATCGAGGGCCAGAACAGTCGGCAGCATCTGGTTGTTAACCTGAAGCCAGCTTGGGCGCAAGTGACAATCACCAGTCAGCCCACAGGCGCCTCGATCAGCCTGGATGGTATTGCTCTGGCTAAGACGCCTGCCACCCTTGAGGTGCTTCAAGGTCCACGCGAGCTTCTGGTCACTCAACCAGGATTCAAACCCTGGCAGACTCTTCTGGATGTGGTTGCGCAACAAGATCTGACCCTGCCAATGATCAACCTCAGTAGCGCAGATGGCCTGCTCAGGGTCAATTCAACACCTCACTCGGCTAGTGTCACTATTGCTGATGCGTATCGCGGCCAGACTCCCCTCAGCCTGAGCCTGGCACCCGAGCAGGCTTATCGAATGCGCCTGTCAAAACCGGGCTACCAAACTGTCGAGCATACTGTATCCGTTAACGCTGACAAAGAAGCTCACCTGGACATTCAGCTGACGCCCATTTTGGGCAATATCCATCTAACAATTTCGCCACAGGAGGCCAGCCTGTCAGTTGATGGGCAGATCTTGGCGGTAACTTCCCGTCGCCTGGAGCTTACGGCCGTGGCGCACACGATTCGAGTGGAGATGCCGGGCTATCAAACACAAGAGTTTACGGTGACTCCACTACCTGAGCAGACTCAAGTGTTTGTCATTAGGCTCAAGACGATCGCCGAGGCCAAGCTCGCCGCCATACCGTCAACTATCACCAATGATCTGGGGCAGGAGCTAAAACTCATCCTGCCTGGCACCTTCACCATGGGTGCCGACCGACGCGAGCCAGGCAGACGGGCAAATGAGATTGAAAAACAGGTAGCGCTTAAGCGTCTGTTTTATCTAAGCAGCCATGAGGTCACCAACGCTCAGTATCAGCAATTCGACAGCCAGCACGAGTCTGGCATGCTCGGCCGAGCACTACTGTCGGGCGGCGATCGGCCGGTGGTGAACGTCAGCTGGGACGACGCAGTAGCTTTCTGTAACTGGCTCAGCGCAAAACAGGGTTTGGCGTCAGCCTATGAACGCCGTGATGATCAATGGCATCCAGTGATACCCATGACTACGGGTTATCGGCTACCCACCGAGGCCGAGTGGGCCTGGGCCAGTCGCTATGCGGCAGGTTCGACGCCAAGCCGTTTTCCGTGGGGCGATACTATGCCTCCTGTTGAAGTTCTCGCCAATTACGCTGACGAATCTGCTGCAAACCTGGTACCAAATATCCTCATCGGCTATACGGATCACTTTCGCGGAACGGCTCCGGTAGGCAGCTTTGCGGCCAATCCGCTGGGGCTTTATGATCTGGCTGGCAACGTTTCCGAATGGATCCATGACTATTATTCACAAGAAGCTGCAACGAGCCTACTGATAGATCCCACTGGCCCGAATGAAGGCGAAAAACATGTTATCCGGGGGTCAAACTATACCCATGGACGCTTGAGCGAGTTACGCTGGACTTTTCGTGACCTTGGTCAAGCACCAAGACCGGATGTCGGCTTTCGAGTTGCGAGGTATGTTGAATGAGAATACGACTGAATCGCTGGCTATGCCTGTTACTGATGACCTTGGCCGCCGGCGTTCTCGCGGCGACCCAGACAGCACCCATTGAATCGGCATTAACCCTCAAGCCGCCAACACTTACTGCGAGCCCAGTCGAGGCAGGCCATCCTGGGGCAGGCCAATCTGGGGCAGGCCATCCTGGGGCAGGCCAACCTGGGGCAGGCCAATCTGCACCTGGCACCACTTTTAATCGAACCCTGGAAACTTTCGTGCCCAGCCAGGAAGTTGACACAGATCAAGCGGTCGACTTTCCCACTAACATCTAGGTCCTTATTGTGCGCAACCAGTTACCCATTGAATTTCTCTACCAACTCTTCTCGTTGTTCGTCGCAGTGATATTGATACACAGCGTCTATGTCTCGGTTATTCGACCAGAAGCCAACCAAATTCTTCAACAGCAGGCGCTGGAAATCAATGCTAATCCCAACTACATACCCGAGCGCTCGACCTATGTGGTCATTCGCGATTTTGAGCAGGAGGCCTGTTTTATCTTGATGCTTTGGGCCCTAGCCTTAATGGCATACAAGGCCAATCTGACCCGCCAGGAACGCCAAATCCTGAACATGAATTTGATCGCCATTGATTCAGGTACCAGTATACTGCCGGAGGACTGCCGTGAGTACGCTCGACCCGTTCAGGCCTTGACGGCTGTGCAACAGACGTTGCTACTACCAAGAGCGCTGCTCACTGGGTTACACAGATTTCGGTCGACGCGCAACATCCAGGATGTCGCGACTGCAATTCGCGGCATCTGTGAGTCAGAGTCTGATCGTCTGGATTCAGAGTTGGCCATGATTCGATACATTGCCTGGGCGATACCTTCTATTGGTTTTCTTGGCACAGTCCGCGGTATCGGCCAAGCCCTTAGTCAGGCTCACCAGGCTGCTCAGGGGAATATAGCCGGTGTCACTCAAAGCCTTGGTGTCGCATTTAACTCGACCTTCGTGGCGTTATTGATCAGCATCCTTGTGATGTTTTTGCTGCATCAACTGCAGCTGGCACAAGAACGTCTGGTGCAGGATGCTGAGGCCTACTGTGATAATCAACTGATCGGGCATTTGCAATCCTGACGAGGATCACAGTTTGAGAATTGGTCTGATCGAAATCAACGACAGCGGCCTTGATGTCAGTCTAGATGGCAGGCCGCTCATGCGGAGCCCGGGCTACGCGGTCATTGCCAACCAGCGTCTGTTGGTGGGCGCCGAGGCCATGCAAAACGCACGATTACTGCCACGCTGGACCCACACGCGTTTTTGGCAGCAACTTGACACTCAGATGCTGAAGGTAGGTCACCCGCAAATTCGGCATAGTGCGGATCTCGCCTATGCTCACCTTGCGTCGATCTGGACGGCGATCAAGGACCGTCGTCCAGACGCCGTGGTTCTGGCAACCCCCGGCGACTATTCTCGAGAGCAACTGAGCCTGCTACTGGGTATTGCCAAGGAAGTGGGCTTGCCGGTTCAAGGCTTAATTGATACCGCACTGGTCGCAGCGAACGGTCACCCACTCAATCAGCAAGTACTCTTTCTCGACATCCACCTTCACCGAGTCACCTTGAGCGAATTACAGACTCGGAATGAACGACGACACGCAAAAACAGTCACAGTGACCGATTCTGGCTTGCATCGCCTTTGGGATCGCTGGGCTGACAGCATTGCCAAGCAGTTTATTCGAAGCTTGCGATTTGACCCGCTCCACGACGCTATCAGTGAGCAGCGGTTGTTTGACGCCCTGCCGGATTGGATGCGCAACCGAGAGGAACACGCCGATCTACCCTTTGAACTGGTACTCGACACTCGAGCCTACCAAACGCCTGTCTCCACAGAACAACTGCTGCCAGCGTGCGAGAGTCTCTATCCATTGATCCTTCAGGCTATCAAGGCTCAAGTCGCAGATCAGACTGCGACTCTGTTGATATCACATCGTTTCATGGGCTTTCCGGCGCTTATGGAGGCCCTGTCGATGTTGAAAAACGTCACCGTCGAACGCCTGGGACCAGCCGCCGTAATGCAGGGTACAGGCACGCACCTTGACGAGATTCTCGGTGAGAATGGACAGATTAATCTCGTCACCAGTCTCGCCAATCCGGCAGCCGATAACCACGAGGTCTCGCCTGCAATCGATCGAAGCGCCACCCATCTACTCTTCAACTATCATGCAACTCCCATCGGTCAACTGCTGCGGCTCGAGGGCATTCATCAAGGACAACTGCTCAAAGCCACCGAGCAAGCCCGATGCGTTCTCAATAGTCGAGGTGGCTCGGTCTTTGTTGTGGCTGCGAGCATTGATCGCGTTTACCTGAACGATCATTTGGTGGACGGCGAACTGGAGGTCAAGCCCGGCGACCAACTTGTCATTGACCAACAGTCCATCCGCTTTATATCGCTCGACCAGGCTCCTTCGACTCGGCCATGACAAGACGACGAGAACTCAATGTTTTCAGCCTGTCATTCCTCGACATTATGTCCTGTGGTTTCGGCGCGGTGATTCTGATTTTCGTCCTGATCAATCAGGGCTCAGTCGCGGAGCAACAGACAGCCAATCTCGACCTCATATTGACCGCGACAGATCTGCAAAAACGCTTGACCGAAGAACAGGCTCGTCTGGATGAGCTACAGAATATCACCCACCGAGCGAGCCGTGAAACAAGGCTGGCCAACCAGATCACAGAGCAACTGCGCAATGAAATGACCGAACTTCAGACCCGTATCGATGCCGCCTTGCGCTCCAGCGCCGACAAATCCGCCTTGGTCGAAAAACTTCAAGTTGAACTGGCGATACTCGAACAAAATGCGTCGAGCCAGCTACAGCAGTTGGACCAAACTCGGGATCAGGGAGCAAGTCTCAGGTCTGTCGCCGGCGATGGTCAACGACAATATCTCACCGGCTTGAATGTCGGCGGCAAGCAGGTTCTGATTTTGATCGACTCATCGGCAAGCATGCTCCACCAGAGCATTGTCAACGCTATCCGGCTCAGCCTGGCACCGAATGCTGAAAAAAAAGCCGCTACAAAGTGGCAGCGCGCAGTCCGGACCGTCGACTGGATCACGGCGAACCTGGCCCAGGATGCCCAACTTTCAATCGTCGCCTTTAACACCGAGCTTATATCATTGGTCAAGGATAACGCCTGGATCTCTGTCTCTGACCAGGCAGCCGTGGATCACGCCTTAAATAATCTCTACGCTCTGGCTCCTGCTGGTGGCACAGCACTTTTCCCGCCCTTTGCTCTGATCAATCAGCTTTCTCCTCGGCCTGACAATATCTTTCTCATCGTTGATGGCTTGCCGACCCAGGGACAAAACCCAAGCACTCGCACCGTGATCAGCAGCGCCGAGCGCGCCAAACTGTTTAGTGCGGCCGTAGCTGAGCTGCCACAAAACATCCCCATGAATATTATCCTCCTGCCAATGGAAGGTGATCCATTGGCGACGCCATCCTATTGGATTCTGGCACAAAAAACCGGTGGCGCCTTCCTCAGCCCTGCCAAGGACTGGCCGTAATGCGGGCAAGACGTCGCGAAATCGAAGCCATCAGCCTCTCGTTTCTGGATGTCATCAGCTGTGGATTCGGCGCCTTAATTTTGCTGTTAGTTCTGACCAAGGTCTACGAACCCTTGCTATTCGATCAAGCCTCGCTGGATATTCAACAGCAGATTACCGAGCTTGAACAGCAGTTGAATTCTGTCCGTGACCAACGCCGAAACCTGCTTCGAGACAGCATTCGTCAGGAAGAGGGCAAACAACGACAGGAACTTGAACTGCAGGAGCTTGAGAACCAGCTGGCGCTGCTGAAAACCCGGTCTGCTGAAGTGCTAAATGAGACACAAACCAGCGACAACATCTTTCGGCAACTGAACCAAGCCCGGCAGTCCCTTTCCGAAGAAATGCAGCGACTACTGGCTGAATACCAAAAAACTGCCGTCAATCATTTGATTGGCGGAATTCCAGTCGACAGTGAGTATATTATTTTCATCATCGATACTTCTGGCAGCATGCGCGAGTTCGCCTGGCCCCTTGTCATGCAAAAGGTCGAAGAGACCCTGGCTGTCTATCCAAACCTAAAAGGCGTGCAAGTCATGAATGACCAGGGCCAATATATGTTCAGCCAATATGCGGGCGAATGGATTCCGGACACGCCGGCACGACGTCGGGCTATTCTGAGCCGGCTTGCCAGTTGGACAGCCTTCAGTCGCTCCAGTCCCGAACGGGGAATTACTGCCGCTATTTCAACCTTTTACCAGCCAGGCAGAAAAATCAGTCTGTATGTTTTTGGCGATGACTTCAATGGCAGCTCTATTGCCAGCGTCCTCCATCAGGTCGACAGCATTAACCTTCAGGATGCCACCGGTGAAAGATTGGTCAGAATTCATGGTGTCGGATTTCCCGTCATCTTCGATCAACCGACGCAATTCCAGGCTTCGGCATTCCGCTTCGCCCATTTCATGCGGGTACTTTGCGAACGCAATGGTGGAACCTTCGTCGGTCTCAGCCGTTTTACAACAGATCCAAGCTAGTAAGTTATTCTGGCCGTGTAGACTATTTTGGTACTCGACTGCGCCTGCAGCTGAACTTGATAGGTTTGCGTGACGCCATCGGTTTTTTGGCCCTTGAGGCTTTCCTGAGTCACCTGCCAGTCCCCAAACAGTTTTTCATTTAAGGTAACAAAGACTGCCTCGGACTTTCGGTTCCACAGCGTAACCTCGGTTGTGATCTCGATAACACGTTCTGCCAAACGGCGAAATGCCATTTGCTGATGCTCCGCCATCAGGTCAAAGGTCTTACCGACGCTCAACTGGGCTACTTCACCGTTAGCCAAGCTGGCCATTTGGTCCTCGCCAACCAGCTGTAGATCGCCGTCACCATCCTTCTGATAAACTCTGATGTTGCCGAACGGCAGTGGCTGACCGAGTTGATTCGATTGGCTGTTGGTAAAGGTCAGACGCATATCGAAATTCGCCTTTGTGGGCTCTATTGCTTGGTAGTTCTGCAGCGGTGAATTCAGAATATATGACTTCGAGTAACCTACGCCGCTGGCGTTCATCAATCGCTGTTGTTTCGTCTCATTGTTATTCATCGTCGTCTTCAGCGGCAGACTATAAAGATGGTAGTCAAAGAAGGACTCCTGACGAGGTACCTGACTCTCCATTCGCATTGCCGTCAAAGGCCGATCCATATCTGGGCGTCGATTCTTGACGCGGTTGACCTCCCCGGCGACCAACTTAATTGAAGCGTTGGGATAACGTGCCCCGCTTTGGTTCTTCAGACTGACCCAAGCTGAGAGGTCGAACACTGGTTTATCCTTATCGAGGACCATGACGTAATCTGTCACCCAGCTGATATTATTCGTGATATAGCTGGTCTCAAGCAGGCGGGGGCCAGGTCGTTTGTTGTCGACAAGCCATACCAGGGTCGGCACTGACTTCAGATCGTTTGGCACAGAGCCAAGCGTGATAGTGCCTTCAGGTGCGATTTCCACCTCATCACCGAAGCTAACTATTTCCGGATTGGTCGCCAGCAGATAACCTTCCCGGTAAATGCGTTCGAACTTACCCTCTGCGGACACGCTTCGGGCGTATTTCAGTTTATGGTTGATGAACCTCTTCAGCAGCGATTCGCGATTTAACAGATCATACCGATAGCTTTGTTCCAGGACGGTGAAGTCGCCGAACTCGCCTTTCGAAGAAACCGCGACTGAGGTTGGATCTATACTCGCGGCGACATCGCCATAATTCAACTCAAAGCGCCCTTCGGGTAGCTGGGCCTGTCTAACTTCACGAACCAGTGCAAAATTGTCACTATAGATCGTCAGACTGGTCTCAATTTGACTACTCTGGCCTACTTGCAATATTGCTGAATCCAATGGCTCAGCCGCAGACAGGCTGGGCGCCAGAAGCATCAGCGATAGCAGCGCAATTGTACTGTTTGAGAGTTGCTTCATGACGATTACTCATCCGTTCTGCCGCCCTGAACAGGGCTTGACCAGCAGCGCTGAGCTGCACGCTACCTGCTTTTCTACCCTGTCACTATACAAGGCCTGACCGCGATACGACAGGTTCTCCATCGGCAATTGAGTTTCGCCCATCAGGCCTCCCTGCTAGACTAGCGACTTTTAACCATACCAGCATCACTTCTATGACAATCCGCAATCAGCGAACCGCGTTTGGCGTGAAAATCCTCAACTCCAACCACAATGAAGTGCGCCGACTAAAGCGTGAAGGCTTTGTCGCCGGTATTCACGGCAATAAGTTCTGGAACTCCAGCTTCCTGATTATGGATTACCTGAAACGTCACCCTTTGAAAAAAAAAGTAAGAGTTCTGGAAATCGGATGTGGCTGGGGCTTGCTTGGCATCTACTGTGCTCGACAATTCGAAGCCCAAGTCACTGGCATTGATGCAGACGCCAATGTCCTTCCCTATCTACAATTGCACGCGAAGGAAAACCGGGTCTCTGTCGAAGGCAAGAAAATGACCTTTCAGCAGCTGACTACCGCAAAGTTGCGAGAATATGATCTGATTGTCGGTGCGGACATTTGTTTTTGGGAAGAGATGTCTGGCATGCTGCTGAATCTAATTCGACGGGCGAAAAGAGCGGGCGTTTCTCAAGTGCTGATTGCGGATCCCTGTCGCTCCCCGTTCACTGATCTTGCACAAAAATGCCAAAAGCTCTACGGCGATAAAGCAAGAGTGGAAGAGAAAAGACTCAAGCGGCCGGTCAATGCATCGGGTGAAATTCTGATTGTCGATCTCTAGCAGAAATAGCCTGTAGCAAAGTTAAAGTCGAGCAACACCCCAAAGGTCAACTCGACTGCCGCAACTATTCAACTAACAAGCACATGCCTCACCGCTCGACCTGAGGGACAACCGTTAGAAATCATCGCACCAGTGGATGCGCAGACCAAACCGAATCCGCAATAGTGTCCCACTGGTTGCCTTTGAGCTCGCAGCGCAGTTAGCTAGGGTCCTTGCTAAACCATCAATGACAATTTACAGTGCCGCGACTATTCGAGGCATTAACCATGTTTGACCAGCGTACCATGCACGGCGCCTACTTCGCACTGGCAGCGTATGGCTTTTGGGGGGTCGCACCCATTTACTTTAAGGTGCTGGATCATGTCTCACCGATCGAGATTCTTTGTCATCGCGTGATCTGGTCGGTATTCCTGCTACTCGGCATCCTCGCCTATACGGGACAACTCGGCACCTTAAAGATAACCCTTCGACAGCTCGGTTTGTGCCTGATCACTGCCTTACTCTTGTCACTTAACTGGCTCATCTTTATCGATGCCGTGGTCAATAACAATATCGTTGAAGCTAGTCTCGGCTACTTTATCAACCCTCTGGTTAATGTCTTCCTGGGCTTGCTGTTTTTACGTGAATCTCTTCGCCCGCTGCAGTGGATTGCCATCAGCATCGCTGCTCTGGGCATCG
>Ga0181599_1004694_pt1 | contig 10858 bp, 11 predicted proteins | sample 041ome_3_FD_148658 | JGI IMG/M metagenome (GOLD analysis project Ga0181599, IMG submission 148658) | Coastal salt marsh microbial communities from the Groves Creek Marsh, Skidaway Island, Georgia - 041405US metaG (spades assembly) | ecosystem: Environmental > Aquatic > Marine > Intertidal zone >...
CACCACCTTCACCACAAACTCCCTCTCCCCCACCTGACCCCCCGCCGCCGGGTCCACCTCCTCCACCGAGTCCTCCTCCTCCTTCTCCTCCACCATCACCCCCACCATCGCCGCCACCACCTTTACCACCACCTTCTCCGTCGCCGCTGCAGCCGCCTCCGTCGTCTCCTGCTTCGCCGTGCTCAAATCCAAGTACGCCGGCGTGCTCGCCACCACCTCCAAGTCCTTCCCCACCACCTTTTCCTCCTCCTTTTCCTCTTCATCCACTGTCTCCTCCACCAAGTCCTGCTCACTCTCCTCCTCCTTCGCCTTTTCCATCACCTCCACTTAGTCCACCTCCTTCAAGTCCGCCGCCACCTTCACCACCTCCAAATCCACCGCCGAAACCATCTCCGTTTCCTCCGCCTTCGCCGCCGCCGAAACCTCCTCCATCTCTCCCCCCGAATCCTCTCCCTCCACCACCTTTCTCCCCTCTTTCGCCACCAACTGCAGCTGTGACGGTTGCAAAGATAAGTGCAGCCGCTTTAGCTGTGAAAGAAGCGAATCCATCGTACGAGGAGCGATGTTTTAATACGCCAATGTATGCCGGAGGGCATTGTTGGTTTTGCGATCCAGAGAAGTGCGCGCCGACGAAAAACTACGAGGATCTGAACTCGATAAACGGCGATTGTTCAGCAGAAGCGTGCAACGGGAAAAAAGAAGAGGAGAGCTGGAGAGGATATGACTTTGGATGCGGATTGGAAAGAAACTGGTGCTTGTCTTCGGGGAGTGTTTACACAAGTATTGGATGGTTCAACGCTTCAATAGATAACTGTCGACCCGAGCTTACTCGATCAGAGGAGAATTGCAACTGTGCTTCAACGAACTCAGTATGGCCTGAAGTATGGGATAAGACAGAAGAAAGACTCGTTGATCTTGGGTGCGGATGTGGCGTGACGTCGTGTCCTCCAATGCTTCCACCGCCACCCTTGCCTCCTCCTCCTTTTCCTCCGCCTCCGTCTCCTTTCCCGCCACCATCACCGTTAGCACCCCTACCTTTGCCGCCAAACCCAAGTCCATCACCGCCTCCAACGTCTTTGTCAAACCCAAGTCCGTCGCCGCCTCCCTTGCGTTCACCGCCACCAGTACCTCCTACAAGTCCGAGTCCACCTCCGCTGCCTTCACCTCCACCAAGTCCTCCACTGAGTCCTCCTCCAGTGCCACCAAGTCCAAAACCGCCCCCGTCACCGTCCCCATTGCCCCCGCCCGAAGCACCGCCAGATGTTTTGATGCAAAATACTATTTACGCGAAAATGAAAATTGAAAATTACAACATCTCCCATTTTACCCTCGAGGTGGAGAAGGATTTCAAAGAGTCCATAGCAGATTTCGCCAAAGTGCCGTTTGATGACGTACACATTTTGAGCATAAAACAAGGTTCGATAATCATCGATTTCAAAGTGAACTTCAAGTTTGCGTACGGTAATGAGGACAACACGTCGATGACTAATGTCATTGATGAGAACGAGGAGGAAAATTCTTCTTCTTCCTTTTCTTCTTCTTCTTCTTCCGGACTGAAAGAATCAACGGAGAGCATCGATAACGATAACACAAACGAAGGAAAAAGCGACAATTATCCACCTCATTTAACGATAAACAAGTCTCAGGAGGCGTTCACGAACGCATTGCGCATCGAGCACCCATCCATAATCTTCAAAAACGCCAAGACTCGAATTATGAAGAAAAGCCAAGTTTCGCTCGTGGCGCTTGAGGATTTACAAGAAAACTTCATCCAAGCTTGGCGCAACGACGACGAATCTGCGTTCATAAACGTAAACGTGACCGACTTGATCGGCGAGAACGGCTACTACAACACAAACAACATCACTCTCATCGACGAAGAAGAACATCAACAAGAAAATAACTCGATCAAACGAACGCCTTCACTCGTTAAACAAATAGAATCCTTTTACAAAGTCAACGAAGCGAACGTCAAAAAAGCCGGCTTTGCCGCCGTCGTGGCCCTTTTCCTTCTCCTCGTCTATTGCGTCTGGAAGCGTTTGCGTCGTCGAAGACGACAAAGTAAAGGAGGCGCGGTAAAGCTCGACCAAAAAAGACGCGACGACGAGAACAATGATAATAATAACAACAACAACACCGACAATGAAGACGACGACAAAAAGAGAAGAAGCGCGAAGAGAGAAAGCGAAGCGTAAAAAAAGAGATGATAAAAGAACGAGAGACGACTGAGAATCCAAACGAAGAGAGAGAGAGAGAGAGAGAGAGAGAAGAGAGAGGGAAGAGAACGGCATCGCCAAGAACACCGCGACAATCTCTGATGATGATGATGATAAACTTCGTTCTCGTGCTATTTATTTTTTAAAATACCCGTAACCTTGTAAATCGTAAAACAAAACAACAAAGCATAATATGCCATACGCAACAAAACGCCAGAAAAAAGCAGAAGAAGAAGAAACAAAAAAGAAAATATGGACGTGGATCAATCCCTCGACGCGCTCATCAAAGCCGCCCCGAAGAAGAAAACAAACGCCACCGGCGGTAAGAAAAAAGCAGCCGGTGGTGGTGGTGGTGGTGTCGGCGGCGGCGGTAAGAAAAAAGCCGGCGTTCAAGCGAAGAAGAAAAAAGTCCAACAAGCGAAGAAGAAGATCGGTGTCGTCGCGGTGAAGAAATCGGGGAAGAATTCGATTCGAAAATCGACGGGCGGGAGAGGGAAACCTCTCGGCGGCCGAGCGGTCGGGATGGCGATCGATCAAGTGATGAGAAATAATAACGGCGGTACTCCGAAGTCGCCGAATGAAGCGCCGACGAAGTTGATCGTCTCGAACTTGGATTTTAACGTCACAGAGAAGGATATCAAGGTACGTAGTCATAATTGGTTGAATTGGAGGAGGAGAAGGAGGAGCAGGAAGACAAAGGCGCCTTTGCGCTCGACGCCGGCGACTCGCTCTGTTCCGTAGATATTTTAGAAGAAGTAGAAGAAAAAGAATCAAAGCGCTTTTCGAGAACCGATTCCCACGCATCGAAACGACGATTTTCGAGGAGAAAAGGAAGAATGAATACGAACACTTCGTGTACGGACCTCTTTTTTTTGTAGAGGTGGCGCCAAACTCTCTGTGTTTTTTTTACAGTGCGCGCAAAGGCCGCCGGAGGATTTTTATATCTTGAAGAAAACCATTCGTGGTTATATGCAGCGGGAGAGAGAGATCAGAGCGAATCTTTAGCATAGATTGAGATTGAGAGCGAAATGCAAAAGCGACGAAAGAAAACCGCGTTTGGGAATTGAAAAGAAAAGCCAAACACGCATGAAACACGAAACAAGAAGGGGAGAAGAAGAACAAGAGAGCGTTTGGAAAAACTTGCTCTTCACGTTCTCTACTCTCTTACTCTGTTTATACACGTGTATTCGTTTCAAATGTCATCATTAAACGGAAAGGAATTAGGGGAATTAGTAAGAAACGCGGGTCGCGCGGCAAAGTAAACTCTCTCTCTGGCTTCAGTCTTATATAATTGTTGCTCTCGGTTAAATGCTCTCTCTCTCTCTCTCTCTCTTCTTGAGAAATCCGTTGAAAGCGCCGCCATTCAAAAAAAACGGAGATTTGCAGGAAAACATTCTTCCGAAGAGTAACGCAAACTCACACACAGACACATAGACAGACAACATCATACAGACAATGTTCTTCAGGCCGTGTCACTTCTGTGGAAATTGGTATTGTTATATTGTTGTGATGTTTTTGTTGTTGTGGACGTTGCTGTTTATCTGGTGGAACATATGGACACGAATGATTTATAATATTTGGGTTTTGGGTATTCAGAAGCAAGAGCAGCAGCAGCATTCAGCGCGTTGAATGATTTCATTTCACTCAAGGCGTTCTTATTTTCTCTCACACTTCTCTCTTTATTTCTACGACTTCGTCTGCTTTTGTTCTCTTCTTTATCTCGTCTCTGGCGCCTTTAGCGCAGTCGCGTGTCGATATGGATTTTATTGATTTCTCGTTTCGTTGCTGATGAATACATTCTGGTGTTACAGTATATGGATTTTGTTTGCATACTGGTGCAACAATCATATGTGTCTTCCGCTTTGAGATGAACAATCGATCGATCGAAACATATGTCTATATGTTATACCGCCGCCGCAACAACGTTATATCATAATATTATTAACATTTATATGCGCGTGTGTTTGTGTCAAACTCTCAATTGACAACCTTATCGAATAACAGGATCTCTTTTCCACCGTCGCTCGATTGAAGAAATCGAGCTTGAACTACGGTCCGAACGGCAAGTCTAAAGGTTCCGGTGAAGTTATCTTCTACAACCGAGCGGATGCGTTGGCAGCCATGCGTGAATATTCCGGCATGAAACTCGATGGTCGCGAATTACAGTTGGAAATCATCGCCACCTCGAACGTCGGTTTGGCACCGTTACCTATCCAAGCGAGATTATCTGGTCGCGTTGGCCCGAAAGCGCCGCAACGCATGCCAGTTGGGCGTGGCACTGGCGGTCGCGTTGGCCCGACAATGGGAAACACGGGTGGTCGCGCCAGAGGTATGGGTGGTAGAAATACCGGCGGTGGTCGAGGTACTCGCGGAACCGGTGGTCGCAGTAGAGGTGGCCCACAAAGAATGGACGTTCAACAGCCGAAGAAACAGACTGCGGCGAAGAAGAAGGCAAAGAAGCCGAGAAAGCCAAAGGCTAAGGCTGCTCCGAAGCAACCGCTCACCGCGGAGGCTTTGGATGCTGGTCTTGATGCCTACAAAGCTCAAGCAATGGAATCTTGATCATTGTTATTGACAGTTTATTTCATTCTCGAGTACACTTGATTAAAAGTTGTTTATTATATATTCTGTTATTAATAACGTTTACACTCTTTTGATGCACACATTGTAGTAAAATGTGCAAGTCTCTCTCTTGTTTGTGCGTTCGTCCCGAACTTTCTAATTTGTTTTTTGACACTCACTGCTGTGAACGCAGGAGCTCTTTCTCTTGTTCTTCTTCTTAATCGTCGTCGTCGTCGTCGTCGTCGTCCTCTTTTCGATTTCTCTTTCTTCCTCCTCCTGCTTCCAAAAAAGGTTCAATAAGTTCGCCGATTTTATCAAGTGATTGACCAAAGTTGAACATGTTGTTCACGAGAAGAGTTTCCAAGCGGTGTAATCGACTGTCGATATTCTCCAAACGTTCTTGTACTCTCGCTATCACCTCCGACAACTCCTCGCTGTAAGTTTTATACTCTGCTTTCGTCGGTAGCTTCTGTTTTCCTCTGAAGCCGACTTTCCGAACCTCCCATTTTTTTGATCCTCTCTCTTTGTCCAAGAGCGGGTCCGTAGGCCATATCGGAAGGACTATGGGACCAGCTTTTTTCTTCCTCGGAGCAGCAGCAGCAGCAGCACCACCACCACCACCACCAGCAGCAGCAGCCGCAGTGGGCACACCATCCCCTTCAACGTCTTCCTTCTCGATTACTTCCCTTTCTTTATCCTCGTTTATTCCCTTCAAAGTGACCAAATACTGCAACGTCGGATCGTTTAGCCACTCTCTCAAACCAAAAAACGACTGCTCATCCACGGTTCTCCGCACGAATAATCTGGCGTTTTCCTCTTCCTGTTCCGCGTCGACGATCAGCGTTTTCTGCATGCTCTTCTCGGGAACGACGCGCCTCTCTTTCTCTCCGAGCAAGTCGTTCGCGAGGGCAAACATGCAAATCTCTCTCGAACTCATCAAGCGCTTCTCTTTTCGCAAGACGAACACCGCGGCGGTTTTAAAAATACTGCACTCGTTCCCCGCGCTCATTGTCGTCTTCCGTTGTTCTTTCTTTCTCTCTCTCTCTCTCTGTGTGTGTGTGTGTGTAAGTGTGTGTGTGCGTGTGTGTGTGAGTGTGTCGTCGTGTGCTCGTATTTTTGAAAAGTGCACATGATGCGCCAACCCTAAAAAAAGATGGACCCGTTAAAATATCAAGGTAGGGGATTTCATTCATAGCCACCGCCTTTCTCTTCTCTCTCTCTCTTCCGCGCGCCCACACGCACGCCCAACGCACGCAATCAAACACGCTCATGGGTCTGGACATCAAAATTCCATTCACTTCGCACACGATTGACTCGCTCATCGACGCCCTGCTCGTCCAAAACAACGAAAAGTTGGGGAACGTTTTGAAACCCATCTTGCACTTTGTCGTTGGTTTACACTTTGTCGCGTTGCTCGCGTGGATTGTTTTGCTTGTGAGACAAAAACCACCCAGGGTGAGAGATAAGGTTGATTTGAGCAAAGAGAGTTAGTTTGGTTTTTGTAGTGCGAGTTTATTTACGCTAGATGTAGTTTATGTGATAGTGTTTGTGAATTCCAAGGATGTTAGGTGTTCGCATACCCCTCTCTCTCTCGCGCGCGCACTTCGCGCACGCAAGCTGTATGCCGTGTTTCTTGCGGCTTCTTCTTCTTCTTCTTCTCCCTCTTTCTTTTCTCTCATCTGCGTCTCCAGCCTAAAAATCGCGCTTTACTCTTTGGCTTTCTTTCTTGAGAAGGCGGAGGAGGTAGCATGTCCAAGTCTTTCAATCCAGCTAAATACGCAAGCTTCTCGGAGGACATTTCGTACGCCTTTGAATTGCCGAAAAAGCCACCGGAGAAAGCTTCGATGATGACTTTTTCTTGACCTAATTCCTGTCGCGCGGCTTGGTCGCCTAAGTTTAAGCATTTCTGCAAGTCTTTAGTGTTGACAAGAGTCACGTTCCGGCTTCGAGCTTGGTCGACTTTACTCGCGCCCGGTTCGGTGCCAACGAGTAAATGCGTCGTTTGGCCGGAAACTGCACTGCGGACGACACCACCAAAGGTTTCGATGAGCGCTTTCGCTTTGTCTTTGCCGAGATTTAAGCCCACACCACCGCCAAGTTCTGGAAAAACGCCCGTCATCACAAATGTCTTACCGGCGAGCGCATTGGCAGTTGCCGGAACCGTGACCAAAGGTTTCATTTGATTCAGAGGCACTAATTGTTGTTGATTTTGTCGTGGCACCACCGCTGAGTTGATAGTATCGCCTTCTCCTCCCTCGTGCTCGGAATCAGAGATGACCGAGATTTGGTTCTGTTTCTTCTTGTTGATGTTATTCTTCTTTTTGTCGTTCACCGCCGTGGGCGCCTGGGAAGGCAATATGGGTTTCTCGCTCCTACCTTTCCTCGCTTCTAAGTGAGCGTTAAATAGGTCCCAGTTGGCTTGGTTCTCTTCTTCTTGCTTTATCCTCTCTTCTTCCGGCTGTTTCTTCTTCAACGCGGCTTCTTTTCTAGCCGCTGCCGCTGAGCTTGCGAGTTGTTTCTTCGTCTCTTTCGCGCCCGGCACGATTGCTTTGGCACTAAAGTGCGCTCTTCTACTATCCCTGGGAACGCCTTTGGGATGTTCTTCCATTTCTTCGTCTTCTTGTTTTTGCAACGCTAATCTTCTTTTCGCCTCTATAGCGCCAGGGACAACTGCGACTTCACTTTTGTGCGTCATCCCCCAAGCCCCCGTCCTCTTCTTCTCTGCGCCACCTTCAAAAGGTAAAAGTGCCAAATCGAAATCATCACCAGTCTTCGTGCCTCTCGGAACTGCCCAGTTCTTTCTATTCGCGCAGTGCAAGACAAACGCGCGTTGGTCTTCGCTGTTGAGCTGAATAAAACCTTCCAACAAATCTTCGTTCATCTTCGAAATCGCGTCTTTGTAAGCTGCAAACTGCGCCTCGGTCAAAGTAAACTCGCCTTCTTCCTCCACGAGAGCTACGCGTCGATCCATCGATGGCTGCGTCCCTTTTCCTTTCGCTCTGGTCGCTCTCGTTGTTGTTGTTGTTGTCGTTGTTGTTGTTGCTGTTGCTTTGCTACTACTGCGTCCTCTTCTTCTCGTAGTCGCTTTCGTCTCCTTCTTTTCTTTGTCTTCTTCTTCGTCTTTTATTTTCGCATTCTTTGCTGTCTTCTTTTTCTTCTGCAACGGTCCTAGGTGCGCATCCGGAAGTCCGAGCCAAACGCGTTTGGGGATGCGCCAACATCGCAAATGCGACCAATTCCCGAACGACCCACTCGTGGGGTTACGATGACCACATCGAATCTCGTCTTTCTCAATCTTTTCGTTCGCGTGTTCGCACGCGATACCTCCCGTGTTTGCCACGCAGCTCGACCGCGCCGACCGCGCCAACTCCACTCGATACTCCGGGTCGTCGTACTCCGCCGCTTCCTCGTAAAATCTGTAGGACCGATACGTTTTCTGGTGCGTGGTCGTTTCTTCTTCCTCCTCCTCTCCACTCTTCTTCCTCTTCTTCGCCGCGGCCGGTTTCCTCGGTTTCGCTTGCCTCGTTTGCGTGTACTCTCTCGCAGTCTTCTTCGTCTTTGTCCTCTTCGCGCTGACTTTCTTCTGTGCCTCCTCCCAATACGAAGCGATTAAATTCCTCTCGTACATCACCCGTAAGCTTTGCCACACTACATCTAATTCCAAAAAATCTCGCTCCGTCCCGCCTTTATCTGGATGTTTACGCAACGCTTCTCGATAGTACCGCTTTTTGACGATTTTAAACTCTTCGTGCAAGCCACCTTTGGCTTTCGCTTGCTCCAAGTCTCGCAAATCGACGTTTAAAAAGATGAGCTTTTCTTTCGTCGTGCGCTGGGGAAACTCGTTATCGTCGTCGCTCTCGTCGTCGTTTTCTTCGTCCTCGACATCTTCTTCGGAATGGTACTCGCGACCGTCCGGATCTTTGCCCCATCGTCCGCGAGGTTTCTTTTGGTTTCTCCTCCGAGAGCTTCTCCGCGGAGGCATCCTTTAGATTCGTTTCTCTCTCTTATTTGCACGAAAACAAACAAAACGAAGGAACAAACGAATGGACGAACAAACGAACGATCAAAGAAGAAAAAGAACGCGCGCTTTTCCTCGCGAGAGCTGTATCCACTCCAAAACCGAGAGGTGGGTGGTGCGCGCGACACTTTTGTAAAGAATGCTGGGGGGGGGGGCGTTTTTTTTTCTTTCGGGGCAGTGTACGGCAGAAAGAAACTAGTCAAAGGTGCTCACATATTATCAAGCTTTCGTCATCGCGTCAGGCCCGCTTCTCTCAAAAAGTCACCCACGACCGTCGCCAGCGTCTCTGGATCTTCTTCGTGCGGACAGTGACCGGTGTTTTCCATGACGACGAATTTTACCACAGGCGGCGAAGCGGAGGCTGTTTTCTCCTCCTCCTCGTCCTCGAAGGCTGGAGCCGTTGTCAATCGGTTGTAAATGTTTACCGAGTTGGAAATCGGGACGACTTTATCTTCGTTGCCGTGAACTATTAAGATTGGGATATTTTTTTCCCACGCGCTCTTTTTCAGAGCGTCCATTGGGTTCATGGACACGTCGTATTCGTTCGGTTTATCTGCGTAAATGCGCATGTGTCTTCGAAAGATGGCTTTGAGGTCGGCGCCTAAATCATTGAGACTGGCAGAGACGAAATTAATCATTCCGAGGTCCCAGTTTTGCACCACGCGCGGGCGACGGTAACCATCGATCCAGGACTCATCTACGAGAGATGTTTTTGATTTCGCAACGACGTTAGATAAACCGTTTTGCCAAAATTGTTTTGAACGAACGATCGTTCGCAAGAGCACGTATAGAAGAGGTTTTGCCAAAAGGTTGAAAAGCGAAGATTTGATCCATCCCCACACGGCTTTCAAGGAAGATAAGACCACGCGATTAAACAACTCCTCGTCGTAGAACTCGTCGTCTGGAGTGATAATTTTCTTTTTCGGTATCGGTTTTTTCTTCGTCACTTCTTGTTCTTGTTCTTGTTCTTCCACTCTGTCATTTGCTTCCACGTTCTTCTTTTTTTCCTTTTCTTTCTTGACTAAAAATGCCGGCGCAATCAAAACGAGCGCCGCCGGCTTCGTGGCATCATCTTCATCACCTTTTAAAGTCGTCGTCAACGTAGCCGCAATCGTTCCCAACGAGTGACCGACGTACACAACCTTCTTCTTCGTTTCTTTACCCACGTATTCCTTCGCCATCGCCTTTAAACACTTCGCATTGAACACTTTTGTATACTTCATCAAATCCGTTCGCGGTCGTTCCGTGAGTCCAAATCCAACGCTATCGTGACATACCACGCCGATGCTATTATTCGCCTCATTCATCTCCAAAAGCTTATCTACGAACCCCATTTCGTAAGAATACGTGTTCGCTCCGAAACCATGCGCGCAGCTAAACAACACCCCCGATTCATTGACGCTCGACGACGACGAAGTAAAATATTTATGGTGTACGCTCACCCCGTCCACGTCTGCGAACCTCGAGTTTACATCTTTCGCCTCGATCGCGGATACCAATCGATCTCGCTCCTTTTTCTCCTTCTCCAGAAGCACTGCTAACGCTAAAATAGCCGCAAACGAGACGAGAACGAGCAGCGGTGAAAGCGACATCGACGACAGTATCGTTGATTTTAGGAGCAAAAACCATCGATTTTTGACTTCTGAAGCATACGCCGCCGTCGCCGTCGTCGTCGCCGTCGTCGTGAGAAGCGCAAAAACTCGGACGAGAATGCCGCTGGCGACGATCGCTTTCACCGCGCACGCTATCGTCACTCTCGCGTCTAACTTTATCGGTTCGTCCAATCTTCGCAACAGATCGGCGGCGGTATCTTTACTACCATCGACATGGTCATCACCAGCAGAGGAAACAGTTGCGCGAATCCAAAAATTCGCTCGACGGTGACGGTGTTGTTGTTGTTGTTGTTGTTGTTGCGTGCTCCTCCTTTCCGTCTCTCTTTCGTCGCTTCTTCTCGTCGCGGAAACAGAACAAATCTGACGACGACGACGACGACGACGACTTTGATCGGCTAGTTCTGAGCTAGAAAGAGAGAGAGGAAGAGAAAGAGGAAGAGGTGCGAGAA
>Ga0181599_1004696_pt1 | contig 10856 bp, 6 predicted proteins | sample 041ome_3_FD_148658 | JGI IMG/M metagenome (GOLD analysis project Ga0181599, IMG submission 148658) | Coastal salt marsh microbial communities from the Groves Creek Marsh, Skidaway Island, Georgia - 041405US metaG (spades assembly) | ecosystem: Environmental > Aquatic > Marine > Intertidal zone >...
AGCTATTCGGAGCAAAAAAATATGAAGAAATTGGACAAAAGGTTCGAGAAATACTGTGGGTTAGTATAGCGCTGGGTTTAATAGGTTTTATTCTATATAGAAATCTAAGCTTTTTTATTCCTTACTTTGATATTGAAGAAAATATTGCTCAAATTTCGGATGGATATTTAAAAGCCATGTCATTTGGTTTTGTGGCCAACATGCTATTTACATGTCTTCGTTGCTACAGTGAAGGTATGGGCCTGACTCTTCCAGTTTTTTGGGTTGCATTTATTGGCATGATATTAAATATTCCTCTTGATATCATTTTTGTCTATGGATATTTTGGAATACCTCCCATGGGTGGAGTTGGCTGTGGAATTGCAACTTCAATAAATATAATTATTGGTTTGTTTGTTTTGATACTGGTGATTCTTAAGAAAAAAGAATATGAACCAACAAAATTATTTTCAAAATTTTCTGGACCTAATACTGACACCACAAAAGAAGCGCTGAAATTAGGCGTACCTATTGGATTTGGTGTATTTGTAGAATTAAGTATGTTTTCAGGTGCAGCATTGATATTAGGATCGCTTGGGGCAACTGTAATTAGTGCACATACAGTAGCAATAAATATAGCGAGTGTTTTGTTTATATTGCCATTATCTTTTGGGTTAGCTGCTGCGACAAGAATAGGTAATCTGGTTGGTGAAAAAGAACTACGGAAAGCTAAATATGCCTCTCACATCGCCATATTGATTTGCTTGGTTGGCGCAATTGTAAATACAGCAATAATTCTCTCTTTTAGAGAGGCTCTTGTTTCGCTTTATTCAGAAGATTTAGCTGTTATAGCAATAGCAATAAATCTACTGCTTTTTGCCGCAATCTTTCAGATTCCTGATGGAATGCAAATGGGTGCTTTGGGAAGCTTAAGAGGCTATAAAGATACTTTTGCTCCAATGCTAATGTTAATTTTAACCTATTGGTTTATTGCCTTACCTGCTGGATATTACTTAACTTACTATGGTTTATTTGGTGATGCTTTAGGCCCTGCTGGTATTTGGATAGGAATGATTACTGGTCTCACAGCATTTGCAGCTTTAATTATTCCAAGACTTAATTATATTGCTAATAAATTTATAACTAAATCTAGCTCGATACTTCCTTAGCCTTTGCTCCAATTTGGAGTAAATTTTCAGCTATGTGAACTCCGCATTCTTCTAGTTTTTTTATTTTATCTGCAGCGGTACCCTTGCCACCTGCAATTATTGCGCCTGCATGCCCCATCCTCTTTCCTGCTGGCGCTGTTTGACCTGCTATATAAGAAATGACAGGCTTAGAAACATTTTCTTTAATATAATCCGCTGCTTCTTCTTCAGCGGTTCCTCCAATTTCACCTACCATGACAATTACTTTAGTCTGCTCGTCCTCTTGCATCATTTTTAAAACGTCAATAAAGGAGGTTCCTGGTATTGGATCTCCTCCAATACCAACGCATGTGCTTTGACCAAGACCTAGATCAGTTGTTTGTTTCACTGCTTCATAGGTCAAGGTACCAGATCTAGAGATAATTCCAACTGAGCCTTTCTTGTGAATACTGCCCGGCATTATTCCCAATTTTGCTTCACCTGGAGTTATTATTCCTGGACAGTTAGGACCAATTAAGGTGATTCCCAGTTCATCAATTCTCTTTTTTACAATAAGCATATCCAAAGTTGGCACGCCTTCAGTAATACAAATTATTAATTTAATTCCAGCATCAGCAGCTTCTAAAATTGAGTCTTTGCAAAATTGCGCTGGAACAAAAATAATTGAAGCATTCGGCTGAACTGCTTCCATGGCGTCATGAACTGAATTAAACACAGGAGCGCCTAAATGCTCTTGCCCTCCTTTGCCTGGAGTAACTCCTCCAACAATATTTGTTCCATATTCTATTGACTGCTCTGAATGCAAAGTCGCTTGCGAGCCTGTGAAACCTTGGACTAAAAGACGTGTATTCTTATCCACTAATATACTCATTTGCTTAACTCCACAGCTTTCTTAGCTGCATCTTCAAGATTATTTAGACTAACAATTTCTGCATTAGATTCCGCAAGAATACTGCTACCAATATCTGCATTATTTCCTTCCAATCTTACAACTACTGGAATTGAAACACCGACCTCTTCAATTGCAGCAAGAATACCCTCGGCAATAAGGTCACATCTAACAATGCCGCCAAATATATTTACCAAAACCACTTTGACCTCTGGATCAGCTAAAATTAATTTGAAGGCCTTGGAAACCCTTTCTTGAGTGGCTGTTCCACCAACATCAAGAAAGTTAGCTGGAGACCCGCCAAAATATTTAATGGTATCCATTGTTCCCATTGCCAGTCCTGCACCATTTACCATGCAACCAATATTTCCGTCCAAAGAAACATAACTCAAATCATTCATTGCTGCCTCTGATTCACGAGGATCTTCCTGAGAAGGATCATGCATAGCTTGAATTTCTGGTTGTCGATAAACTGCATTTGAATCAATATTAATTTTTGCGTCTAAACAATGAAGTTTTCCACCCTGAGTGATGACCAATGGGTTTATCTCAAGCAAGCTAAGATCATGAGTGAGAAATAAATCTGTTAATTGTGGAAGCATTTTTGAAAATTGCTTTGACTGCTCATTGTTCAGACCTAAAACCTTTGAAATTTTTCTTGATTGAAAGCCCATTGGTCCTGTTAAAGGATCAATAGGTTCGTAGATGATTTTTTCTGGTGTATTTTCAGCCACTTCTTCAATATTAACTCCCCCTTCGCTCGAGCCTATGAAAACTATTCTTTTTGTTCCCCTATCTACAACAGCGCTAAGATATAGCTCTTTTGCAATATCAGTGCACTCTTCAATTAAAATTGAATTCACAAGCTGACCATTAGAATCTGTTTGATATGTAATCAGTCTTTTGCCAAGCCAATGATTAGCAAAATCTAGAGCTTCTTCAGGTGTATTCACAAGCTTAACACCTCCAGCCTTACCTCTTCCGCCAGCATGCACTTGCGCCTTAACAACCCATTTGTTGCCTCCAATATCTCTACATGCATTTACAGCTTCATCTGCAGAGGTAATAACCTTATTATTTGAAATAGGTAAGCCAAACTTTTTAAAAAGTTCTTTGCCTTGATATTCATGAAGATTCATTTTTTTCTATTGCCTATATGTATTGCCTGACCGTTAACAGCTAATGCAGCCTCATGCAGTGCTTCAGAAACCGTTGGATGACTAAAAATAGTTAGTCCGAGATCTTCTGCGCTAGCTCCAAACTCCATGGCAACAACTGCTTGTTGGACTATATCTGCAGCTGAAGGTCCAAATGCATGAACACCAAGTATTGTATCTGTTTTCTTATCAGCTATGACTTTGATGAAACCTGTACTTTCTCCAGAGGCTAATGCTCTTCCGCTGGCTGCAAATGGGAAGGATCCTGTTTTAAACTCTGTACCTGATGCAGAAAGATCTTCTTCGGTTTGTCCCACCCAAGCAACTTCAGGGTGAGTATAGATGACAGATGGAACCAAATCATATGGCATTTCTGCGTGCTTGCCAGCAATTCTTTCAACAACCATAATTCCTTCCTCAGAAGCTTTATGAGCTAACATGGGACCTCTTACAACATCACCAACTGCCCATATGTTTTGAACATCAGTTTCACAATAATCGTTAACCGGTATACAACCCTTTTCATCAACAGATAGACCACAATTCTCACCAAGAAGATTATCTGTATTTGGCTTTCTACCAACTGCAACAATCAATTTATCAACCATCAACTTTGTGAGATTATCATTATTTTCATAAGTCACAGTGACGTCTTTTTTGTTAGATAATGCAGATGTTACCTTGCATCCCAAATTGATATTTAGGCCCTGTTTGTTAAATTCTTTTAAAACATCTTTAGCAATTCTTTTATCAGCCATTGGTAAAAATTCATCCATAGCCTCAAGGATTGTGACCTCTGAGCCTAATCTTGACCACACGCTTCCAAGCTCCAATCCAATTACCCCAGCTCCTATGATTCCTAGTTTTTTTGGAACTGCTTTAAATTCAAGAGCTCCTGTGCTGTCAACAATATCTTTGTGATTAATTTCTGCAACTGGAATATTGATGGGAGATGAGCCAGTTGCAATAACAATATTTTTTGTTTCAAGAATTTCAGAACCATTTTTTGAGGTTACTTCAACATGATTTGAATCAATTATTTTTGCATGGCCAAGAACTTGAGTAACTTTATTTGCTTTAAAAAGGCCTGAGACGCCAAGAGTTAATTGATTAACAATTTTACTTTTTCTGTTCATCATCTTTGCAATATCTAATTTAGGCTTATTAACCTCGATACCATGATCAGAAAAATGTTTTGTTGCATCTGAATATCTATGAGAAGAGTCAAGCAATGCTTTAGATGGAATGCATCCAACATTGAGACAGGTGCCACCCAATTGTGAATTTCCATCAGAATCAGACGATTTCTCAACGCAGACAGTATTTAATCCAAGCTGTGAAGCTCTTATTGCAGCAACGTAACCAGCGGGACCACTTCCAATTATAACAACATCATACATTTTTGATTCTCATAAATTTAAAAGGAGTTTTTCTGGTGATTCTAATTGATCTTTGATTGAGATTAAGAATGCAACAGCTTCCTTACCATCTAATAATCTGTGATCATAACTAAGAGCAAGATACATCATTGGTCGAATCACGACTTCGCCTTCTAGCGCAACAGGCCTATCTTGAATAGTATGCATTCCTAAAATAGCTGTCTGAGGAGCATTCAGAATAGGCGTAGATAACAAGGACCCAAAAACACCTCCATTAGAAATAGTGAAAGTGCCTCCTTGCATTTCAGCAATTGAGAGCTTACCGCTCCTCGCTTTTTCTGAAAAATCTGAGATTGATTTTTCAACATCTGCTATTCCTAAATTATTTGCATCCCTGATCACAGGAACCACAAGACCTCTTTCAGTGGAAACAGCTACACCTATATCTTGATAACCATGATAAACAATATCACTTCCATCTATAGAAGCATTTACCACAGGAAACTTTTTCAGCGCTTGAACTGCAGCTAAAACAAAAAACCCCATAAACCCAAGCTTTACTTCATGCTTGGCATAAAAATCTTCACCATATTGAGCTCTTAAATCTTTAATGGGTTTTAAATCAACTTCATTGAATGTTGTTAGCATTGCAGTTTCTTGCTTTACGGTTAGCAGCCTACTAGCAATAGTTGAACGCAACCTAGACATCGGCACCCTTTCTTCTATCCGATCACTCGAAGAAATAGAAACTGAATCAGATTCGGCAGAATAAATTTTTTGTTCAGTTTTTGTATTCTCTGAAGACTCATCAAGATGATTCACTATATCTGCCTTGGTAATTCTTCCATCTTTTCCTGAACCATAAATGCTGCTCTCATCTAAATCATGCTCTTTTAATAATTTTTTTACAGCAGGACCATTAGACAAAGGTTTATTTTCAATGGTCTTAACGCTATCAGTTTCGATTTTATTATTAAGCTCCGGCAAGTTATCTTCTTGCAATGAAATCTCACTATCAATCTCACCATCTTTTTCAAATTCTGCTATCAATTCTGCGCTTAGTACAATCTCCCCAGCAGGTTTTATAACTCTGGATAGAATCCCATCAAAAGGAGCAACAACCTCTAGGACAACTTTATCGGTTTCAATTTCAGCAATAACCTCATCTTGCTTTACTGGTTCACCTTCTTTTTTTACCCAATTTGCAATAGTTCCATCTGCTACAGATTCTGGGAATGTTGGAGATTTTATTTCGATTGACATAATTTTTTCTCTAAGATGTTAAAGCTTCGACAATCAAAGCTTCTTGTTGTTGATTGTGTAATTTATTAAGACCGACCGCTGGAGCAGCTGAAGCTGGTCTGCTAACTAATATTATTTCTGCAGCATTAATACTATCTAATACCCGTTGCAATCTATGGCGATGGCTAAACCAGCTGCCCTGATTGCTGGGCTCTTCCTGGCACCAAATAAATTTATTAGCATTCTTGTATTGCTTGATGATTTTCTCTAGTGAATCATATGGAAATGGATATAATTGCTCTACTCTTAAAAGAGCAATATTTTGGATTTCAAGCTCCTCTCTTTTGCTTTCCAAGTCATAAAATACTTTGCCTGAACACATAATAATTTTTTCGACTAGCTCATCATTTACATGATTATCATCTATGACATATTCAAAAGATCCATCTGTAAGATTTTCTATTGTGGAAATAGCTTTAGGGTTTCTTAGTAAGCTTTTTGGAGAAATGATAACTAGCGGTCTTCTCATTTTTCGGATTGTTTGCAACCTTAGCAAGTGATATATCTGCGATGGAGTGCTGGGAACACATACTTGAATATTTTCATTAGCACATAATTGTAAAAACCTTTCTAATCTTGCGCTGCTATGCTCTGGACCCTGGCCCTCATAACCATGCGGAAGAAGCATCACCAGTCCAGAAAGCCTTTCCCATTTGTGCTCAGCGGAAACGATAAATTGATCTATAACTACTTGCGCTCCATTAACAAAATCTCCAAACTGCGCTTCCCAAATCACTAGACCAGATGGTCTGGTAGCAGAATAACCGTATTCAAACCCTAGCACCGCTTCTTCAGAAAGAAGGGAATCATAAATATCTATAGTTGTATCAGCATTGTTTGCAATTTCAGTTAATGGCATGGATCCAATACCATTTTTTTGATTTAGCACCACTGCGTGACGATGAGAAAATGTTCCTCTTCTAACATCTTGACCGGAAAATCTAATAGGATAGCCTTGATCAAGCAAAGTTGCATAAGCCATATTTTCAGCAAATCCCCAATTCACAGGAATGTTTCCTTTTATCATTTCAATTCTATCTGCAAAGATTTTTTCTACCTGTCTTTGCAATACGAAATCCTTTGGAGGTGTGAAAGCTATCTGAGCAAGCTCTATAAACCTTTGTTGATTAAAAGCAGACTTAATTTTTTCGTTTGCACTTTGATTCATATATGGAGTCCAATCAAACCACATCGATTCATTAGGTTTTGTTGCTAAGTTGTGTGCAACAGAGTCTCCGTCTTCTAAACTAGCTCTATATTTCTTTTCAATTTCATTACAATCAGACTCATTAGTAACGCCAGACAGAATAAGCTTTTCTTGATATGCAGTTTTCACAGATGGATGGGCGGCAATTTTTTGATACATTATTGGCTGCGTTGCTGATGGGTCATCAGCTTCATTGTGGCCTCTTCTTCGATAGCAAAAAAGATCTAAAATGATATCTTTTTTAAAATTGTGCCTATATTCGCATGCTAATTTAGCTGCAAAAACAACCATTTCTGGATCATCTCCATTAACATGAAGTATAGGTGCTTCAATCATTTTTGCGACATCAGTCGCATACTGTGTTGATCTAGAATCCTCTTCATTAGATGTGGTAAATCCAATCTGATTATTAACTATTACATGTATTGAACCGCCAACTCCATAACCTCTAGTTTGAGACATTTGAAGGGTTTCCATTACCACGCCTTGGCCAGAAAATGATGCGTCACCATGAATTAAAATTGGAACAACAAGCTCTTTTTTCGTATCTTTTAATCTATCCTGCCTTCCTCTAACTGATCCCAACACTACAGGATCAACAATCTCAAGATGTGAAGGATTGTTTGCTAGAGAGACATGCACTTCTCCATTAGGAGTTAGTATATTCGATGAAAAACCTAGATGGTATTTTACATCGCCCGAACTTGCTCCCTCTAATTCGAAATCCTCCTCAAAAGCAGAAAATAATTCTTTGGGCGGTTTGCCCAATACGTTGACCAGCAAGTTCAATCTGCCCCTATGCGCCATACCAAAACAAATTTGTTCAGCTCCAAATATTCCACAGTTCTGTATCAAGCTATCAACCAAGGGGATAAGAGATTCCGCGCCATCAATTCCAAACCTTTTCATGCCTGGATATCTTGCAGACAAAAATTTTGCAAGGCCTTCGGCTGAGCTTAAACGTTTTAGAATATATTTCTGTTCATCTGGCTCAAAATGAAGCTTCCCTAGATTTGGCTCAAGTCTATTTTGGAACCAAGTCCTTTCCTCCAAGGATGAAAGATAGTTATATTCTATTCCTAAAGTATTGCAATATATTGCCTCTAAAGCTTGGATAATTTCAGACAAGGTTGCTGAATCTTTTCCTATCTTTAATGTATCTGTATCAAATACATCTGAGAGGCTTGATTCATCTAGATCATAGAAACTCAGATCTAAATCGTCACAGTGTCGTATTGGTTTTAGTCCCAATGGATCTAATTTAGCCTTTTGATGCCCTCTATTTCGGTAAGCTTGTATCAATTTGATAACTTGGATTTGGTTAGAGTTAATGCTGCTACGTATAGCAGGTTTTATAGAAGGATTAACCTTTGCTTCTTTGAATTTGTTGATAATCCCTTTGTGCGAAACCTCTTTTTGAGAACTATTAACCTTAGGTAATGAATCAAAGTAAATTTTCCAATCATCAGGAACTGATAATGGATTTTCTAAGTATGATTCATATAGAGATTCTAAATATGAGCTTTGAGCACCTGCCGCATGAGAGGTTGACCAGAATGTCTCCATGTTATTCATTTTTTTTGATTAGGTCACTCCATCAGATGCAATAATATTTTTCTTTTTCTTTTCAGACAACAACATTGACTTGATTTCACCAATTGCATGATTTGGGTTTAAGTCTTTAGGACAAACATTCACACAATTCATAATTCCATGACATCTGTAAACACTAAATGGATCAGATAATCCATCTAACCTTTCCGCAGTTTTGGTATCTCTTGAATCAGCAATAAATCTATAAGCCTGCAACAAAGCAGCTGGCCCAACAAACTTATCTGGATTCCACCAAAAGGATGGGCAGCTAGTTGAGCAGCACGCGCATAAAATGCACTCATATAGACCATCAAGCTTCTCCCTCTCGTCTGGAGACTGTAATCTTTCTTGAGCCGGGGGCTCAGTTTCGTTTTGAAGAAAAGGTTTGATCTTATCGTATTGAGCATAGAACTCTGTCATATCAACAACCAAGTCACGAATTACTGGTAACCCTGGCAATGGTCTGAGTTCAATTTTATTATTTTTAATTGCTTGAGAGATTGGAGTAATGCATGCAAGCCCATTCTTTCCATTGATATTCATTCCATCTGATCCACAAACTCCTTCTCTACATGATCTTCTATATGAGATTGAGGAATCTTGCTCTTTAAGAATATTTAATAATTCAAGAAGCATAATATCCTTCTCAGGTTTTTGAAGAGTGTAGGTTTGAGTGTAAGGAAACTTATCAGTTTCTGGGTTGTATCTATAAATGTTTACGTCAATCATATTTTAATCTCAAATAAAATTAATATGTTCTTACCTTTGGTTCAAAAGTATCCACTTGAGCGGGTGCAAAATTAACATCTCTTTTGCTCAAAGTTTTTTGGATGGGATCATACAAAGAATGACACAACCAATTTTCATCATCACGCTCCTTAAAATCATCTCGAGCATGGGCTCCTCTGCTTTCTGTTCTTTGAAATGAAGCTATTGCAGTTGCCTCAGCAACTTCAAATAAATTCTGAAGTTCTAAAGCTTCGACTCTACTTGTGTTGAAAGCCATACTCTTGTCTTTTAGGTGAAGGCTGGAAACCTTTTCACGTATCTCCTGTAAAGCTGCAACGCCTTTCTCCATATAATCACCTCTTCGGAAGACGCCAAAATAATTTTGCATAACAGATTGAAGCTCTCTCTTGACCTCAGCTACTTCAAAGCCATCATTGGATAAATTAATCTTGTTAAGTCCATCAAGTGCTTTATTAATATCATCGCTATTAGCATCTGCAACTCCGCCGCCTGACTTCAATGCTTCTTGAATGTGAATTCCGGCAGCCCTTCCAAATACTACTAGATCAAGAAGAGAATTGCCTCCTAGTCTGTTAGCTCCATGAACGGAAACACATGCAGCTTCACCAACTGAGAATAAGCCAGAAATAATCTCGTCTACTCCATTAGATTGAGTAAAAGCTTGGCCATTAATATTGGTTGGCGTTCCCCCCATCATATAATGGCATGTTGGAACAACAGGAATGGGATTATAAATTGGATCAACTCCAGCAAATGTTCTTGAAAGCTCGCATATTCCAGGAAGCTTTGCGTTAAGCACATCTGCACCTAAATGGTCTAGTTTAAGGAAAACATGATCTTTATTTTCACCACATCCTCGACCTTCTAAAATTTCTAATACCATTGATCGTGCAACCACATCTCTTCCAGCTAAATCTTTAGCATTAGGTGCATATCTCTCCATGAATCTCTCACCCTCAGCATTGATTAGATAACCTCCTTCTCCCCGGCAACCTTCCGTAACTAGAGAACCTGCTCCATAGATCCCAGTTGGATGAAACTGCCACATTTCCATATCTTGAGCAGGAAATCCGGCTCTTAAGGCCATACCCAAACCATCTCCAGTATTTATAAGGGCATTTGTTGTGGAAGAATATATTCTTCCAGCGCCGCCAGTGGCCATTACTGTTGCTTGAGATTTTAAATATGCGACTTCTCCAGATTCAATGGAAAATGCAATAACACCAGTCACTTCTTTTGATTGATTTAAAACCAAATCTACAGCAAACCATTCATTAAGAAAGTTTGAACCTTCCTTGATATTATTTTGATAAAGGGTATGAAGCAATGCATGTCCGGTCCTGTCTGCTGCTGCACAGGTCCTTGCCGCTTGACCACCTTTACCAAAATCTTTTGACTGTCCCCCAAAAGGTCGCTGATATATTCGCCCATTCTCAAATCTAGAAAAAGGTA
>Ga0181599_1004697_pt1 | contig 10854 bp, 9 predicted proteins | sample 041ome_3_FD_148658 | JGI IMG/M metagenome (GOLD analysis project Ga0181599, IMG submission 148658) | Coastal salt marsh microbial communities from the Groves Creek Marsh, Skidaway Island, Georgia - 041405US metaG (spades assembly) | ecosystem: Environmental > Aquatic > Marine > Intertidal zone >...
AAGAACATAAGCAAAGCCGGTCCATTTTGGGACCACCCGCACATGAATGCGATCCATTGTTTGCGGCAAGACGGTGATTTGTGGCAGATCCAAATCAGGCAGGGCCATATCAACCCGATCATTCAGATCATCCAAGGATAACAGGAAATCATCAAAGCTGACCCCGCAAAATCGCAGCAATCGGCGCACAGCCCCACCATGGGGCGGGGTCACCAAAAATGTCCCCAAATCATCCAACAGATCGATCTGGGGTTTGCCCAAGGCCTGCGCAAGCGCGGTGATGATGTCATAGGTTTTCGCGTCTTCGTACATCAGCATCGGTTCAAACTGTAACCCAGGTTCGCCAATAGATCGCAATACCTGTTGCCAGAGCGCGCCGCCATGCACAGTGATGACAAAATTTTCGATAGCTTTATTCACAACGCCCAACATTCGGGATCCTCCTGTTGGGGTTGTGACGCAAAACGATTAGGAAATGATGAACGGCCTAGAAATCCGTAGGCGCGCCCCCTTCGGCCTTGCGGCGTGCCACAAATTCTTTCAATTCCTCATGGATCGCGTCGTCCATTGGCGGCGCTTCAAAGTTATTGACGATGTTTTTATAGATCGTATGCGCGCGCTCAGGTGTCCATATTGCACCACCTGCTTCCCATGCTTCGTAGTTTTTCCAATCCGACAAGAACGGTTGATAAAAGGCCGTTTCATACCGATCTTGGGTGTGCTGGATGCCAAAGAAATGACCATTTGGCCCAACCTCGGCAATCGCATCAAGCGCGATATGTTCGGGGCTGGTTCCAATGACATCAGGTTCCATATAGCGTTGAACTTGTTGCAAGATTTCGCAATCCATCACGAATTTTTCGGGGCTTGCGATCAAACCGCCCTCTAACCATCCCGCCGCGTGATACACAAGGTTGGTGCCGGATTGGACCGCGGCCCAAATCGAATTTGACGTTTCCCACATGGCTTGACCGTCTGGCACGTTGGCCGCACACACGCCCGATGACCGCAGTGGCAGATTATAAAACCGCGCCAATTGCCCCGTCATTTGTGTCGCCCGCATATATTCAGGCGTCCCAAAGGCGGGGGCACCCGATTTCATATCAACGTTCGATGTAAACGTCCCAATGGCACAGGCCGCGCCGGGGCGCACCAATTGCGCCAAAACGACCGCAATCAACCCCTCGGCCAAGGATTGCGCAACCGCGCCTGCCATGGTGACGGGGGCCATTGCGCCGGCCAAGGTAAAGGGTGTAACAATCAAGGCCTGATTGCGGCGCGCCAAACGCATCCAGCCATCCAACATCGGAATGTCATGCTTGAGCGGCGAGGTCGAATTGATGTTGGTGTACATCTTTGGACCTGATTCAAATTCTTCGTGACTATGACCGCCTGCGATGCGCACCATTTCCATCACGTCATCAACCCGTTCAGCCCCAAGGCTGTAGGCATGGGCAACTTTGTCCGTCAGGGTCAGTTTGTCGTACAACACATCCAAATGCCGGACGCTTGCATGCACATCGACAGGCTCAACAGGATAGCCGCCCACAAAGTGGATACAGTTGAAATATTGGCTTAGCTTCAATAAATCACGACACATTTCGCGCGTGCCGGGCACTTTGCGCCCCAATTCCATGTCCCAATAGTTGGGGGGCGAGGACACGTTACCAAACAGGATATAATCGCCACCAACGATCAATTTGCGATCCGGGTTGCGCGGCGTGATTTCAAATTGTTTGGGCGCAAGTGCGATCATTTCCATCACAAAATCGCGCCCCATTCGTACGTTTTCACCGTTTATGGTGCAACCCGCTTTGCGAAAGACCCCAAGCGCTTCGTGGTTCAGGATTTCGATGCCAATATTTTCCAAAATCGCCATCGCGCCATTGTGCACCGCTTGGACACCCTCAGGGGTTAGCGGTTCGATCGGTCGATCGATATTAATCGGCAACCGCCATGGCATTTGATCAATAATCTCTGTCCCACGGCGCGATGTGTTGCCTGCGCGGCCACCGCTGCGGCGACGTTTTTGTTGGGGCTCTGACATGGCGTTCTCCTTTTGCTTGGCATCAGAAAATCGCACAGATCGTTTATGATCCTGTCGGATACCGACGGAATGCGTCGCATTTGCACTGCGAGATTAGGAAACCTTTAAAAGCGCTGGAATTTCGCCAATGTCGTCTAACACCAGATCGGCAAAGGGGACCAATTCTTCGCGCAGGGCCATCCCCGTGAGCACGCCAATTGTCGTCATCCCTGCGGCACGTCCTGCGCGCAGATCATGGGTGCTGTCGCCCACCATGGCACAGCGCGTGGGATCAACACCACAGGACCGCGCACAGGCCAACAGCGGATCGGGGGCGGGTTTTGCCCCATAGCCACTGTCATATCCTGCGACAAAATCTGCAATCGTCAAACAATTCGCACGTTCCAAATTCACGCGCGCCCCGCGTTCGGTGTCATTCGTCACAACACCAATTTTTTTGCCCATTTCATGCAGGCGTACGAAATACCGTCGCAGCGGGACCACTTCGATTTGCGGCACCTCAAAGGTCATCTGCATCAGGCTTTTTTCCAACTCATCCAACGTATGATGCGGCAAAAACGGCGCGATCAATTCCACCGCTTCGCGGTTTGTCCCCGCAATCACAGGCGATGTCGGCAAATAGGCCTGAGCCGCCAAATCGTAATGCGTCGCAGCGGCCAAACGTTGTTCCAGCGCAGGGTCGCCTTCGGCCAAGGCGGTGATGATCCGCTTGCCAAAGGTGTTCCATGTTGCGCCGAAATCAAACAAGGTTCCATCCTTGTCAAAAATCAACGCGTCAACATCCAAAATCATCTGTGTCATGTCCAATGTACCGCCTGTCCACCAGGCAGCACCATTCGCGCCTGCATCATATGTTCGGGTTTTTGTGATAGTTCAGATGCATAGCGCAGCACCCAAGCGTCATCCATCAAAACAAAGTCTAGAACTGCGCCCAAAAATTCAGGCGATTGTGCATTTTCGCGAATGTCGTCAATGCTTGCGCCGCTTGACCCCATGAATATTCCGATCAAATCGTCTTGGCCCACCAACCATGTCAAAACTGACAATGCATAGGTTTCTGCTGCCTCAGGTGTCATCATTTTTTCCCATCGAAAGGTTTTGTTAACCCAATTCAGTAAAATTTAAAGAAACTTGCAACCAAAAAGGCAGCAACCCATGTCGGGACATGTACTTTTGATCGGCTCTGACGCGGCAGATGTGTCCACTTATGCGGACCGCCTGCAAGAGGCCCTGTTTCGTGTCACCATCGCACCCCTGCCCCGCCCAAACATTGAAGATCAGTATGATTGCTTGGTGCTGACGCCCTCGGCAGACTGCGGAATCGACCTTGTAAATAAAGCAAATATTCCCGCTTTGGCGATTGAATGCGGCGCGCATACACCTCGATTTTCGTTGGGTCATATTATCGAAGATCGTATGCATGTCTCTGCCCATAAACGCGAATTGGTGGCCCGTATCAGGGCCATGATCCGCAGACACCATGCAGCGCGGGAATTAAAACTGCGCGAAGGAACGAATCGCGCATTAGGATTTAACGAGGCGAATGACGCGTTCAGCCATCAAAAAACCTGCTATGTGGTGACGCGCGCACAGACTTTGCCCCCCGTCTTGCAACAAATTTCAAACGCAGGCGCGCCATTTGCATTTGATCTGCAAACCCCAGAAGATTTTCAAACCACCCTTGCACGCAAAAAGATTGATGCCGTGGTGATTGACGACACAGACTTGGGCGAGCGTACAGCGAACACATTGTTGGATCTGCGCGCCCATCCCAATACGCGCTATGCCGCAATTTTATGTGTATACGGGCAGATGCATCGTCACAACGCGTTTGAATCCCTTGAATTGGGGGCAGATGATGTCATCGTCAACAACGATACAGACAGTGATGTCTTGCATCGATTAACGCTCCATTGGCGGGCCAAAGACACCAATGACGCGCTGCGCAGATCGAACCAAATCGGGCTTTATGCAGCGGTGACAGATACGTTAACGGGGTTGTTCAATCGCCGCTATGCCATGACCCATCTGCACCATTTGTGCGACATTGCGAAATCCAAAAACGGGTCGGTGACGGCGTTGATGATTGATATTGATCATTTCAAACAGGTGAATGACACGTTCGGCCATTTTGCAGGTGATAGCGTTCTGATGGCGGTGGCAGAAACGTTAAAATCAACCGTTCGGGCATCGGATCTGGTCGCGCGGATCGGGGGTGAAGAATTTGTCATTCTGTTGCCTGATATCAAAGAACGCGATGCCAAGCGATTGGCGGATCGCCTGTGCAAATCGGTGCGCAAGATGAAGCTTGACGCGATCACCGGTTCAATCACGATTTCAATCGGGGTCAGCCGCTATGACCCCACCAGTCTGATCAGTTATGCCAATTCGGACATCTTGGAACAGGCTGACACCGCGCTTTATACGGCGAAACGAAACGGGCGTGATCAAGTTTCCTATTATTCACAATTCTGATCTCAAACCGCGATGTTATCGCCAACAGCGTCAAGGGGGCGCAGGTAAAATACTTGCCCCAAGAGGGCCAACAAGGGTAAACGCATGCCATACCATTGCATACGGAGGAGTGCGTCATGGGATTCCGCGAGGTTTACCAAAGCTCAAAAGAAAATTCAGAAGCCTTCTGGTTGGACGCCGCTCGCGCGATCGACTGGGATAAATTTCCAACCAAAGCCTTGAACGATGCCAACGCACCGCTGTACGAATGGTTCACAGATGGCATGGTCAACACCTGTTATAACGCCGTTGACCGCCATGTCGAAAACGGACGTGCGGATCAAACGGCAATCATTTATGACAGCCCGATCACCGGCGCAAAAGACAAAATCACCTATGCCGAATTAAAGGACAAGGTTGCGCATCTTGCGGGGGCTTTGGTTACCAAAGGCGTCACCAAAGGCGACCGCGTGATCGTGTACATGCCGATGATTCCCGAAGCCTTGGTCGCCATGTTGGCCTGCGCACGCATCGGTGCGGTGCATTCGGTCGTGTTCGGCGGCTTTGCCGCCAATGAATTGGCCGTGCGCATCGACGACGCCAAACCAAAGGCGATCTTGGCCGCCTCCTGTGGATTGGAACCAAACCGCGTTGTTGAATACAAGCCCTTGATCGACGGTGCGATTGAACTGTCCACACACAAACCCGAAACGGTCATCATCCTACAGCGCGAACAATGCACGGCCCCCTTGATCGACGGCCGCGATTATGATTGGTACGCTGTGCAGGACGGCGTAGCGCCCGCAGACTGCGTGATGGTCGAAGGCAATCATCCCGCCTATATCCTGTATACCTCAGGCACGACAGGCGCGCCCAAGGGCGTTGTGCGTCCAACAGGCGGCCATTTGGTTGCGCTGAACTGGACCATGAAAAACATCTATAACGTCGATCCGGGTGATGTGTTTTGGGCTGCGTCCGATGTGGGTTGGGTCGTTGGTCACAGCTATATCTGTTATGGTCCCTTGATCCACGGCAACACCACCATCGTATTCGAAGGAAAACCTGTCGGCACCCCAGATGCAGGCACATTCTGGCGCGTGATCAGCGAACACAATGTCCGCAGCTTTTTCACTGCACCGACCGCATTCCGCGCCATCAAACGCGAAGATCCCAAAGGCGAATACAAGGCGAAATATGACCTGTCATGCCTGAATGCGCTGTATCTGGCGGGGGAACGTGCAGACCCTGATACCATCTATTGGGCGCAAAACCTGTTGGGCGTACCTGTGGTCGACCATTGGTGGCAAACCGAAACAGGCTTTGCCATCGCGGCAAACCCGTTGGGCATTGAGCATCTTCCGATCAAGGTCGGATCGCCATCGGTCGCAATGCCCGGATATGATGTTCAAATCCTGGACGAAGGCGGCAATCCGATGAAAGCGGGCGAATTGGGCGCGATTGCGATCAAACTTCCCCTGCCTCCGGGCACCCTGCCAACCCTTTGGAATGCTGATGATCGGTTCAAGAAATCCTACCTGACCACCTTTCCGGGGTATTATGAAACAGGCGATGCGGGCATGGTCGACGAAGACGGATACCTGTATATCATGGCGCGCACCGATGACGTTATCAACGTTGCAGGTCACCGCCTGTCAACGGGCGCGATGGAAGAAGTGCTGGCCAACCACCCAGACGTCGCCGAATGCGCCGTGATCGGCGTCAGCGACGAATTGAAAGGACAGCTGCCCGTCGGGTTCTTGTGCCTGACAACGGGCGTCAATCGTCCGCATGACGAAATCGTCAAAGAATGCGTCAAGATGATGCGCGATCAAATCGGCCCCGTTGCAGCATTCAAATTGGCGGTTGTTGTGAACCGCTTGCCCAAAACGCGTTCGGGCAAAATCCTGCGGGCGACTATGGTCAAAATCGCAGATAGCCAAGAATTCAAAATGCCAGCAACTATTGATGATCCGGCGATTTTGGATGAAATCCGCGACGCGTTGCAAACATTAGGCTACGCCAAATAAACAAAAAACCCCGCCGGTTGGCGGGGTTTTTTTTGATCACTGCGCTGGCTTATTCAAGGTTGAGAACAACAAACCTTGGCTGACCCTCACGGCGCACCAAAACCAAGAGCGATTGGCGACCTGCGTCCACGGCCGCATCGATTTGCGCTTGGAACTCGTCAACCGACGTGACTGCCTTTTGGCCCGCATCTGTGATAACATCCCCTTCTTGGATGCCTTTGGCCGCGGCGGGGCTTTCGGCGTCAACCTGTGTCACAACCAAACCAGAGACATCTGCGTCAAGCGTGTATTTTTCACGCGCCGCGTCATCAATTGTGGCCAAACCCATGCCCAAGATCATCTCTGCCTCTGGCGCAGGTTGCGCGTTTGATGCGATATCCTCGGGTTCAGGACGCTGCCCCAAGACCACATCAATGGTCTTGCGTGTACCGTCACGCAGAACGATGGTTTTCACGGCTTTGCCAACAGGTGCGGCACCGACCAAACGAACCAACGCGCCCGCATCGGCCACGTCTTGGCCGTCAAACATGACGATCACATCCATGGTCAACAAACCCGCATCTTTTGCAGGACCATCAAACACATCGCGGATAATCGCGCCTGCGGGGCTATCCATGCCCAAGGCTTGCGCCATGTCTTCGGTCACATCACCGATGTTCACGCCCAACCAACCGCGGCGCACTTCTCCGAATTCTTTCAGCTGCTTGACCACGGGATCGACCACATTCGCAGCCATCGAAAACCCGATGCCGATGGATCCGCCAGAGGGGGACAGGATCGCCGTGTTCACGCCAATCACGTCGCCATCCATGTTGAACAACGGACCGCCCGAGTTGCCACGGTTGATCGCCGCATCGGTTTGAATGAAATCGTCATATGCGCCGGACAGTTCGCGGTTGCGCGCAGAAATGATACCAGCAGACACCGAAAACCCTTGGCCCAAGGGGTTGCCAACCGCCATCACCCAATCGCCGACACGCGCAGTGTCGCTGTTGCCAAAGTCAACAAACGGCAGTGCGGCTTTGGCCTCGACCTTAAGCAGGGCAATATCGACGTTTTTGTCGCGCCCAATCAGTTTTGCAGGCAATTCAGACCCGTCGCGGAATTCGACCATGATCTCATCAGCGCCATCAATCACGTGATTGTTCGTGACAATATACCCGTCTTCGGAAATCACGAACCCTGACCCCAATGCGGTTGCATTGCGTGGACCGCCTTGACGGTTGCCAAAATCGCGAAATAAATCTTCAAAAGGGCTGCCTTCTGGCACGACACCTTGTGGCCCAATTTGCGTAGCGACCTTGGTCATTGTGGTGATGTTGACCACCGATGGACCGACCTCTTCGACCAAATCGGCAAAGCTTTCAGGCGCGCTGCGCGCCGCCGCGGTGATGACCTGCATCACCAACAATGCCGCCACCAAAAACCCAAAGCCAAATACACGTGCACCGGTTGGTGCCGCCGCAATGGCAACTGTTTTTGATGACATTGATTTGTGTTTCAGTGACGTCAATGACATTTCGTAAACTCCTAAATCACTGCAAGCATATCTGTATGCTTGATCTCAATGTAACTGTTCTTTTGTGTATCTCAAGAGATTGAAACAAAAGGTAATGGATTTGTGAAACACTGTAATTTTATGTGAAGACTTTGACCAACCACAACAAAAGGGCACCGATCAGCGCCGTCATGGCCCCAAACAGGCGGCGTGACGGGATCGGCAATGTCGACAAATACGACAACAGCTGTTCAATAGCCCGAGGGGCCAGCACATAGGCCAGCCCCTCGACAATCAGAAATAATCCAATTCCCCAAATCACTTCAGGCATTAATTTTTGCCCGAATCCGATTTCAGATAATTAAAGAATTCAGAATCTGGTGACATGACCATGGTTGAATTCTTTCCTTGCAACGCTGTGCGATAGGCGGTCAAAGACCGATAGAATTCAAAGAATTCCGGGTCCGCACCGTACGCGGTTGCAAAAATTCCGTTGCGCTCTGCATCCGCTTGACCGCGAATGATTTCGCTTTCGCGGCGCGCTTCGGACACGATTTCAACTTGGGTACGATCCGCCAACGCGCGGACACGTTGTGCCGCTTCGTTACCACGCGCAATTTCATCCGCCGCTTCACGTTCACGCTCTGCCCGCATCCGTGCAAAGGTTGCTTCGAGGTTGGCCTGAGGCAAATCAGTGCGGATCAAACGCACATCAACCACTTCGATCCCGATTGGAAGCGCCTTTTGAATAGCGCCATTTCGGATACGCTGCATCAACGCCGCGCGGTCCGCGCTTAGGATATCGTTGGTTGTCACGGAACCTAACACCTGACGCAATTCGTTGCGCAAAATACCGTCTAGACGGCTTTCGGCTGCAAGCGTTCCGCCTGTACCAACCGCTTCGCGGAATTGGTTCAAATCAGTAATGCGATAGCGCACAAAAGCGTCGACAACCAAACGACGATCATCCAATGGCGTGATTTCAAGAGGATCAATATCGCGGCTTAGGATGCGGTCATCATAGAACACAACCTCTTGAATAAACGGGATTTTGAACGCAAGACCTGGGTCTTCTTTGACTGCGACGACACGGCCGAATTGCAAAACCAACGCTTTGTTACGTTCGTCAACGATAAAGATTGAGGACATCCCCAAAAATGCGATCACCGCTATTAACGGCAGAAAAATCTGAGCTTTCCGCATTATTTTGTCTCCCGCTGCAATTGGTTGAGAGGTAGATAAGGCACAACGCCTTGTCCGCCGGATTGTTCATCGATGATGACTTTTTCCAAGCCACCCAAGACCTCTTCCATCGTTTCGATATAAAGACGTTTGCGGGTCACTTCGGGCGCTTTGTTGTATTCTTCCAAAATTGCCGAGAACCGGCTTGCTTCACCCGTTGCACCGTTCACAACCTGTGCACGATAGGCCTCGGCCTCTTCCATAACCTGCGCAGCTTCACCGCGCGCTTGGGCTGTGACACGGTTTGCATATGCATCCGCTTGTTTTTCCAAACGGTCACGTTCTTGTTCAGCTGCCTGAACTTCGCGGAAGGCATCAATCACTTGTGACGGAGGATCAGCGCGGTCAAAGTTGACACGCACGATATTCACGCCGCTTTCGTAACTGTTCAGTGTGCTTTGGATCAGCTCTTGCAAGCGGGATTCAATCGACGCGCGGTCACGGTTTAGGATCGGCGCCAAATCCGATTGCGCGATAATTTCACGCATCGCTGATTCAGACACCGCCCGAATGGTTGGACGTGGATCACGCAGGTTAAACAGGTATTGCGCCGGATCGGTGATGTTCCAAACAACTTCGAAATCGATATCAACAATATTTTCGTCGCCCGTAAGCATCAAACCTTCTTCTGACCCGCGACCACCCATGCCGATTTGTTCGTTTTGTTCGCGCGTCACAGGCAAAACCTCACGCGTGACAAATGGCCAAGGGGCAAAGTTCAAACCCGGGTTTCCGATCGCGCTGAATTCACCAAGGAAAAGTTCGACCGATTTTTCTTCGGGTTTGACGGTGTAAACACTGGAAAACACCCACAACGCGGCCGCAGCCAATAGACCCAAGGCAATCGGGCCTCGGCCCAATCCACCGCCTTGTGATCCGCCATTGCCGCCAGATCCGCCGCCGCCCATCAGGACGCGAAATTGATCTTGGCCCTTGCGCAACAAATCTTCGACTTCGGGGGGCATCTGCCCCTGTGGACGGTTCGGTCTATTGCGATCATTAGATCCAGAGTTATCAGAGCCATTTTGCCCGTTCCCCCCAGATCCGCCACCCCATGGGCCGCCGTTATTTCCTGTCATTCGGTTTCCCTTTGTTTTTATCTGTACTGTAGCCCCATATAACTGGGTACTCATGCTGAATAATCAAGTGCTTCTGGTCGGATTTCGAAGCGTTACCAATTCTTCGGACATTGTCGGATGAACCGCAACCGTTCGATCAAAATCTTGCTTGGTTGCGCCCATTTTAATTGCAATTCCCACCAATTGGATCATTTCGCCTGCTGCATCACCAACTATGTGACAGCCCAAAACTTTTTGCGTTGTCTGACAGACAACAAGTTTCATGAACACTTTTTCGCTGCCGCCCGCAAAGGCGTGGCGCATAGGTTTAAATGAGGTGGTATAGACATCAATCGGCCCCAAGGCTGCGGCCTGTTCCTCTGACGCGCCCACAGTTCCCATTTCGGGTTGGGTGAAAATAGCGGTCGGGATCAGATCGTGATCGGGTTTCGTTGGATTGCCCTTGAACACCGTTTCGACAAAGGCCATGCCTTCACGGATCGCAACAGGTGTCAAATTCACCCGATC
>Ga0181599_1004705_pt1 | contig 10832 bp, 7 predicted proteins | sample 041ome_3_FD_148658 | JGI IMG/M metagenome (GOLD analysis project Ga0181599, IMG submission 148658) | Coastal salt marsh microbial communities from the Groves Creek Marsh, Skidaway Island, Georgia - 041405US metaG (spades assembly) | ecosystem: Environmental > Aquatic > Marine > Intertidal zone >...
ACCTGTTCGAATAAATGTTAAATAAACGCATAGAAATAGAGAGTAGTATAGTTTTATGAAAGTGTTTCTTCGAAGAGAATAAAGACTAGCAGTTGTTGTCGTTTTAAAAGCGACTTGTGTAGTGAAAACTCACATCCTAACAATAAACGAGAAAAAGGAGAGAAAGAAAGAAGGATGCATGGAAAAAAGGGCAAAAAATTCAAAATTCATAAAAATTCAAAAACACTCGAGTTTCTAAAAAAACCGAGAAAAAAGCTGCCATTGAGGAGACTTTTTCACCACACAAGAACAAGAGAAGAAGACGCATTCATCATTGCGCGCGCGCACATAATAACACAACAATGTCACCTTTGACGACACCGTTTTTAGCGAAGAAGAAGGAGAAGAAAGCATTGCGTTTTGTGCCTTCTGGCAATACGAATACTACTCATAACAGTGCTAAAAAAGGATGTTCGAAGTGTCGGTACGCGATTCGAGGATGCCGACGATGCGTTGAAAATTTCATCACGTACAGCGAAGAGAAGAAGAAGAAATTTAAAAAGGCAGAGACGATTCAGACGACGACTTTAAAACAGACGGAGAAGGAGAAGACAAAGAGAAAGGCTTCGATCGCGTCCTCGTCTGAAAAGAAGAAGAAGGTAAAGAAGACCACGGAAGAGGAGGAGGAAAAGGAGACGAAAAAGAAGACGAAGAAGAAGAGAGAGACTGTAAAACCGAGGACGATTTCGCCCCCAAAATCATCAGCATCTTCACCATTGAAGGATGAGAGGAAGAAAAACGACGACGACGACGAGAAAAAAGATGACTTTGATGAGGAAAAACAGAAGAAGACTCCTGAAACGACCACCTTTGCGACGAGAGCAGCGGATGATGATGAGACGCGAACGATGCTGCCGGTGGAAATGCAATCACCGATCATCGGTCGACGCGAATACATAATAGACGCGGAGGATACGAATACTAAAGAGGAAGAAGAAGAAGAAGAAGAACCGCCGTCGACGTTGAAGAGAGCGTTGCACAAATCGCTCTTCTTCTTTGACCAACAGGCGGAGGAGGAAGAGAAGGAAGAGAAGGAAGTCGCGAGAACGCCTTTGAAACCGGTGCAACCTTCATCGCTCGTCGTAAAAGTCGCGGAGCGAAAGCAACTTTTGGCGGTGTCTCCTGGAACGCTCCGGACTGCAAACGAAAGCGTGTGGTGGGAGACGGAAAAGGAAGAGGAGGAGGAGGAAAACCCGGAGCAGATGAAACACAGACTGCGTCGAGAGGCTTTAGATCAAAGAGAGAAAGAGGAGAGTCGAGACGCTCGAGAGAAATACAAAAACGCGGAGGCGTTTGAAACGACGAAATCGAAGTTATCCTTCGACTGCGAAGACCCGAGTTACGATTTCTTATCCGCGGTCCCGGAGTACAACAACGATCCGTTTCAAACCGTTCTGAGTCGTTTGCAGGACACGTCGCCGTCGAAACACGCGCCACCGCCACCACCGGTCGTCCTCGCCCTCGGAGGAAAAGGAGGAGGAGGAGACGAGGAGACGAAAAAAAGAGACGCGCTGTGCCAGCTTCGTACGTTAAGTACTCTAACGAACAAACAACAACAACAACAACAACAACAACAACAACAACAACAACAACACATCATTAGCAGAGAAACGCTCGCCGTCTTGATGCAGCAGCGACAGTTGACGGAGCAGAGAGGAGAGTATATAGCAAACACAGGAGGAGGAGGAAAAGGAGCTCCCTTTTCCTATTAGCCAGTTGTTTTTGAATGAAACGCATTTTTCATCTCGAATGAAATTTTTCTCTTTTTCGTCTCCTTCACAAAGAAAAGTTGGGTTTTCGGACAAGAGACAACTGCTTTTCACGCAAACTTCATTATACACACATCAATATATTGTTGTTTGAAAGATGGCACCGACGAAGAAGGGTACGTTCTTGTTTCGTTAAACAGATATATATATATACTGATTTGGAATCTGCTTGGATATGCGCGCGGATAACTTCGCGTCGTCCTTTTTTTTGTCTCCTTCGTAAGCGCGTAGTACATTTGGGACTTATTCGTCGCGTTCTCTAAAATTGCGGGCTCTGCGCAATCGATTTAGGCTCGGAAAAACCTCTCGCGACCGTTCAATGAGACCAAAGACTGACGGATATCCTTTAACTTTAATTCATTCAACAGACGAAAAAGTGAGCAAAGCGGCCAAAGCGGCCAAGTACGTGAAGAAGGGCGCGAAAGGGAAGCTTCTCAAGAAGCGATTTTCGCCAACGTTTCACCGACCGAGAACGTTGAAAAATGCGCGCGCGCCAAAGTACCCGAGAGTTTCGGTGCCGCCGCCGCAAAAGCTCGATCAATTCCAGGTACGCAACAGTTGTTTCACGCGATGGTAGCATTAGAATCAGGAGGGAGGAATCGCGAAAGGGTGAACCAGACTGGTTTACGACGCGCATTTTTCGATGGGGCTTTCGCACTCTCAGTTTGTACTGGACGAAGGCTCCTCCTCGTTTACTTTCTCTCTCGGAGCCGCCAACCACCTTTCCGCTCTCGCTTTCGATCTGAACTAACCCATCGTTCTCTTCTCTCTCTCACTTTCGTAAACAGGTGTTGAAGTTTCCGTTGACGACTGAATCCGCAAACCAAAAAATCGAAGAGAACAACACGTTGGTCTTCATCGTCGACGCCAGAGCGACGAAGGTCCAAATCAAAGCGGCTGTGAACAGAATGTACGACATCAAGTGTGAGAAGGTGAACACGTTGATTCGTCCGGACGGCCAAAAGAAGGCGTACGTTCGCTTGACTGCGGACTACGACGCTTTGGACGTTGCGAACAAGATTGGCATCATCTAATCAGAGAGTAATTTTTTAGTCAGGCGGGTGTGCGGAGAGATTTACGTAAATAGAAACCTATTATAGCTTTGTGTGATGAGCGCGTCGAGAGTGAAGACTGCGCTTCTAATTTAGTCTGAGGAGGTCCTTGTTCGGTTAGAACTTAAAATCGTTGTGTAATATTGATATTTAATGTGATCGAAACATAAGAAAAAACAACAACAACACTTGTGTTTTGTTATTTTCAATCAGCAGCAGAGAATTAATTTTTGCCTCGAAAACGAGGAAAAAAATGTACTCTCGAAACCACCAAAATACGCGAAGTATTATTTCGACGCGTATACTATACCACCGTTTTAGCTCCGGAGCATGTCGCATCCGCATCGGCAGCATCCGCAACTCACGGTTTTTCCCGCGATACAAACGTCTCTCGTCGTTTCGAAGAAGAACAAAATTCGCGCGGGCGTCGCTCTTCCCCATCTGAACACCAACACCATCGGTTTGACGCAACGAGAAGAGGAGGAAAAAGAAAACTCACCGAACACGCAGTCGCTGTTGCTGGGGGCGTTTGCTGCGGTCGAACATAAGGATGACGAGGACGAGGACGTCGACGATTTCCTCAAGAATAAGTACGACGAGGAGGAGGAGGAAGAGGAAGAGGAAGATACGAACGGATGCTTCGCGTCGCTCGGAAACTTGGAGGAGGAAGAGGAGGAGGAGTACGAGGCAAGAGGAGGAGAGAAAGAGTCGTCTTTCTTACAGTTTTTGAAAACGAGCGGTTTTGGAAACGTCAGTCCAATCGCACCTCCTCTAGATGACAAGTATAACAACTACGACACGAAGACTGCGCACACGACGTGGTCGTCGGAATCGAACGACGAGTTTGGGTTTCCTATATCGTTGGCCGCGCCGGAGGCGATGACGAGAGAAAGTTCGATGAACGATTTTTCGCATCTGTTTGGCAATTACGAAAAGACACACAAAGACGTGCTGGATGCCATCGAAAAGGAGCGAAGTGCAATGGACCAAATGCAATTGATTTTGACGCAACCACCGCAACCACCGCCACAACCAACGTTAGTGCGAACTTTGAACGATGGAATATCGGCGCCGCCCGCGATGCCGCCGCAGATGGAAAATGTCGTCATGAAAAGAAGACCAGGTCGGCCGAGGAAATTATTTCCTTCGATAAAGAAAAGCAACACACCAAAGAAGAGAAAGAAGAGTAACAAGGACGACGAGGACGGTGAAGTTCTCGTTGAAACTCGAGAGGGAAATCTTTCGCCGGATTTGGACGTTCAACTTCTGGCATCGAGGAACCGCGAATCTTCGTTAAACGCCGTTAACGACGCCGTTGGTAATAATGACAGCAGTAAAAACAACAGCAAAAGTGTTTCAAGAGAATCAAAAAAGTCTGCTCGTTCAACGAGTAAGTTTCGAGGCGTCACGCATCACTGCCGAACCGGACGGTGGGAAGCGCACATCTGGCAAGATGGGAAACAAATTTACCTCGGCGGTTTCGACGGCGAAGAACAGGCGGCGCTTGCTTACGATATTGCAGCGGTTAAATGTAGAGGAATTTCTGCGATTACGAATTTTGATAGATCGAATTATTCTCGAGAACTCGCGAGTTTGCAGCAGGTGAACGAAAGAGAGCTCATACTTTCTCTTCGTCGCCAATCGAAAGGCCCCGGTGGAGTGACGAAAAAATCTTCCAGCAAGTTCCGAGGAGTTACAAAACATCAGAAAGGAAAATGGGAAGCACGAATCGGTCAATTAGTCGGTAAGAAATATAAATATCTCGGTTTGCACGAAACCGAGGATGCCGCTGCCATGGCATACGACGAAGAAGCCGTTCGTTTGAAAGGTTTTGACGCTGTGACAAATTTCGATATTAGCGAGTACGCGGACGTGTTAGCCCAGCACCATACGAATAAGATGAAAGAAGCTGTCGCTTTGAAAGAGAAGTACGCGGCCAGATGTACCGCAGTAAGCGTACCTATGGGGTCGTTAAACCCTTCTCCTCACGAACTTCCAAACACCTCCGAGCGAAGAGTGACGACGAGATCATCTGCAGCTACCACGAATACGGTACAAAAACGAAGGACGACGACGACGACGATCGCGAGCAACACGAAGAAACAAAGAGAACTCGTACCGCACGTGCTTGGTCCTGCGGCGGCGACGACGCCAAGTACAAACGCTTTAAACGCGGTGAAGTTCTTTTTCAACAACAGTAAACCACAAACGCGGGAAGAAAAAGAAGATGAAGACGAAGATGAAAAATATAATCAAGACGAAGAAGTCGATGAAGAGGACGCTTTCGAATACGGGACAACGGATAATATGCATCAAAGCCGAGATATGTGATTATGTTATACCAATATATTAAATACTTTTAAATCTTACGTTTCAACGCAAGCGCACACGCGTACTCCTCTTTTACATCTCCCTTTCGCTGCGCGCCCCGTAATATCTCTCTCGCCCCTCCTCTTTTCTCGCTCTCGCTTTTTCTCTCCCTCTCTCTCTCTCTTTCTAATATAATATACCCTCATCTCTCCCCGTCTCTCTCTTTCTCCTTCTCTCTCTCTCTCTTTCACGCGCGCGTTAAAATATATATATGTATGTGCTCTTTTTCTTCAGTGTTTTATGATATATTTAGTTGCCCGCTTTTTGCTTAGCTAATCTCGCGAGAGTCTTGAAAGACTCGACTTGGACCAAAACCAACGGCGAGAACAACACCAAGCACACGGCAATCAACTTGCCGCTGCCGCCTTCCTTGGCAGCCGCCGGGGCCGGCGCCGCTTTCGCGGCTGGCGCAGCCTTCTCCTTACCAGCGCCCGGGGACGGCAAAGACGGCAAGGAGAACGACGGCAAGGAAAACCCGCCGCCACTTTCCTTCGGCGCCGCGGCTTCCTTCTTCGCCTTCTTACCGCCTTTGGCTAAACTCTTCGTCTTTGGCGCTTGTTGGACGATCGCTCTTTTCTTGGTGTACTCCGCCAACAACGCATCCGCGGCAGCCTTGGAATCACCCGCGGCGAATTGGGCGATTTCAGACGCCGCAAACGCCGGTTGCGCGAGCATGGACACGGACAACGCGGTCGCGACGGCGGCTTGTTGCAAGGAAGACGAAGATCTCTTTTCTTCCGTCTCCTCCTTTTGGGCCGAGCATCGGAGGATGGATTTGGAGGAGGATTTCACCTTCTTGGCTTTGTGAACGACAACTTTTTGCGTCGTGCCGACGATGTTTGAAGATTGCGCGACAGAAAACATTACGTTTTGTTGGATGCTTAGTTTGTGATACTTTTTAAATCGGAGAACAACGGGGTGCTGTTGCTGCTTTTATGTGAAGATAGATATTGTAAACCCAAATCAAGCGATGGAAAAATTGGATTATCTTCCCTGCGGATAACCTTCTTAGATGAAAAATCAAAGGGCAAACAAAGGGCGAAAAACACACCAAAAAATACTCGAGATACTCGTGAAGGGTTTAAGGATCAAAATCATTTCCATCGCTTTTTTGTTGTTTTACGAAATTTGAAATAAAATACACGCATTGAAATCGAACAAGTACTTACTACTTCAGAGGCGACGGCTGCTTGTTGCTCTTGCCGCCAGTGCTCTTGTTGACGACCGGTGGCGTCCCGCTGAACGCGTTTCCGTCGAAGTGTTCATTTTTCATGGCTTCTAAGCTGGCGACGATGTCCACGAACTTTGGACGTTCTTTACTATTTTCTTTCCAACAGTTTTTCATCAACGTTTCCCAACCGTCGCAGGGAGGGTCGATATCGACGGTGACTTGCGCGTCCTTAGTCGCCGCGCGATACGGTCCCGTTCGAGGCGATAAAGCGTCGTCGCCAGGGACGGTTGGACGAAGTTGGTGCATCATGAGTCCGCCGTACAAGGCGTACTCGTCTAAACCGTAGTGCGGTAATTGAGACGTCCAGAGCTCCCACATGACGATGGCGAACGAATACACGTCTGCGCTTTCCGTCACTTTATCTGGACTGCGCAAGACTTCTGGCGCGGTCCAAGGCAACGTGCCTCGTCGAGAGTTGACGCCTGATACGAACGAGGCTTGCGAACGACGTCGTTTGGATAAACCAAAATCGCACACTTTACACACTAATCGTCGACCTCTCACCGCGGCTAACACGTTGTCGGATTTTAAATCGAAATGGACGAACCGTTTCGCGTGCAAGTACTCCATTCCTCTCGCGACGTCTAAGCAGAGCTGCAGACGCGTTTTGGCGTCTAAGCGAGAACGAGTGGCGGTTGAAGCGGCAACTTTCGCGAGTAATTCAGCCTGTAAAGCTACGTCACCGTTTGCTTTCTTAACCGCGTCTTGTCTCGCCGCCTCGCGATCTTTCGCGCGTTCGCGCTCTTTCGCCAAGACTCTTTGTAACGATCCTCCGCTCAGAAATTCTTCGACGATACCTGGACGATCGCCATCGGTCACGACACCGAAAATAGAGACGACGTTTGGATGGCTTAAAGTCGCCAACGTCTCAGCCTCGCGCAAAAAGTGTTCGTGTTGTTCTTCCTTTTCTTTTCTTTTCTTCTCTTTGTGCATGTTGTCCATATCGTCCATGTTTTTCTTCGCGTTATTTCGGCGACGGGATTTATCATCCTTAAAATCGTCGTCATCATTATCATCGTCATCATTATCAGCGTCATCATCGCCGCTATTACTATTGCTAATAAACTCTTCGTCTTCAAAGATGTTATCTAACCCGTCGCGACCGTGACGTTTTGGAGAACCAGGGGGCGAAAATACAAACTCGCGATTGATAAATTTCACCGCAACCTCCGCGCCTCGCCATACCGCTGCATAGACTTCACCGAAAGCACCACCGCCTAAGCGCGCGCCTAAGGTAAGGTCTGATCTCGGAATAATTTGCAATCCTCCGTGACTTCTGGGCGACTTTGAAGGTTCGATGCTTAGAGACGGCGACCCGTTCCTCGTTTGAGTTTCGTCGATTGCGCCGTTGCTGGCGTCTTCAAACGGCGTCGTCGTCGTCCTCGTTGCTACTGTTGTCGTCGCGTTATTGTTCTCTGCTACTTGTTGTTGTTGTTGTTGTTGTTGTTCTCCTTGTTGTTGTTGTTTATTGCTATTTTCATCTCTGTTCGCGTCCAGTTCCATCGCAGTGCGATTATTCGACCCGTACATGTTCGTCGCCTTCTCGACGACGTATATTTTCAACTTCTTTCTCGAATCAACCGCGTGTACCGTCTCCCATTCCTCCATCATCGTCTCCACGTCGTCGTCGTTCTTCACCGATATGACGTGATCGCCATCCGGATACAAAATCTGCACGTTGTTCCTCTTCGTCGGCTCTTCTTCTTCGACAATCTTCGTCTTCATTTCCTCGAACGTCGCGTTTCGCATCAAGGACACGATCCTCGTCTCGCCGCCTAAATACTCTTTCCCGGTGCCCCGATCGACTAAGAATCCGCCACTAAACACCATCGCTTTTATCTTCACCGTCCTGTCCACTTGTTGTTGTTGTTTGTTTTTCTTCTTCGTGCTCGTCACCACGTCTGCTTCCGTATCTGACGTGCTCGGCGTCGCCGCGCTCCCGACCGCGCTTCCCGCCGTGCTCGTCTGTGGTTGGTTTTGGAGCATAGAATTCAACTCTCCTCCCGAGCCTCTTCGACTCCCCCCGCCGATATTGATCGCTAACAGCGCGTGTGAAGCGTCTAAAATTTTATCGTCCAAGTCGATGTCGTAGGAGAGGTTCTCGATTTCTCGCGAGTTTGTTCGTCGGTGGGATCCTCGGGAGCGCAAGGAGTCCTCGGTTAAATTCATCCGGCGGTCCTCGGGGAGTTTTCCTTTGATGCCGTCTAACGCGTTCTTCGACTTCTTCGATATTCCAGAGTTGGAGGGACCGGAGTCTCTGTTGGTGGTCGAGTTCGAGCTCATCTCTTCGTTGTCTTCTTCGTTGGGAGATTTGTTGCTTCCCCGGACTAACGCTTTGATGCGGTCCCGAAAGAGAAAGGCACCCGCGGCAACGGCGGAAAGCGCGCCTTGTTCAACCAGCCACTGGGCACTCCCGACCGTTCTTCTTAGATGCCAGGAGGAGAGAGGAGAAAAGAGAACGACAGAGACGCGCTCTGAGGGTGGTGCGTATCAATAATAATGAAAATTAATTAACTAAAGAGAGGAAGGCGGAAAGAAGGAAAAAAGAGAGTCTCAGAGAGAGCGTGTGCCGCCAATGTATCTGCCCAAAGTGCCTTAGAAAGAGAGATTAGGAGCAAAAAGGAAGCGAAAACTACTGTTTGGTATAAATTTGAATAATAATAATAATAATAATAATACGGAGAAAGAGTACGCGAGTACTCGCAACCTAATAAATAATAATTACCTTTTCGCGTTTTGCGCGAGAGATGAAACGCTCCTGGCAATCTTCTGAACGCGATCTTCGCTCATTGTGACTCTCGCTTCGACTAACGCTAAGGTTTGGGTCAACACGTCGAGTTGACCGACGGCGCGTCGTAAGGTTTGGGCGAGTTCCGCGTATTCCGAAGCCGACGAGAAAGAAGAAGAAGGTTGGATTTTTTGCTTCGTCGTCGTGAAAGATGTCCCATCATCGAAAGGAGGTGGTCTGGTGGTGGTGATTTTGGTGGTAGGCGTCGGCGGCGGTGGTGGTGGTGGGCGTCTCCTTCTCGTGTACGTTTTGTTCTCTTCGCGTTCTTCTTCGTTTTCTACTTGGTATTTTTTGTCGTGCGTTTGTTTTTCCGCGAGCACGACGTTTTCGAACGAGCGGTTAAACCCGCTTTTCCAAAGCGTGACGATACCGTCGCTACCACCGCACGCAAATGTGCTTCCATCTGCAGTAAACGCCGCGCAATTTACAGAACCCTCGTGCGCTTTGAGCGTCCACGCGCAGCGTTGGTCTCGAAAATCCCAAATTTTCGTCGAGCCGTCCGCGGAGGTCGTCGCCAGAAAGTCTCCAGCCGGGTGCCACTGCACGTCCGTTATCGCATCTCGATGTGAATAGACGTACGAATCGATCGTAGATTCGAATATTTTGCGTCGCGAACGCGTGTCGTATACTCTTAAACCACCATTAGAGTCGCCGACGGCAATGGAAGTTCCAGCCGATGGCCTCAGAGCGACGCACCGCGGCGTCGAAGAAGAAACGTCGTGATCCTCTCCTTTCCTTCGATCAATTTCAACGCCTCCAGCGCATACGTCCCATAATCGCCACGTTTTATCGTCCGAAACCGAACACGCGATCGTTCCATCGCTCGTAATCACCGCTTGCCGAATCCAATTGGAATGTCCTTTCAAAGAGAGTTTAAACTTTGGCGAAACCGACGGGTTGGACGCGTCCCACAGTTTGCACAATTTATCGTCCGAGGCGGATAATAAAAGCCGGTCGCTATCGCTGTATTGCAACGAACGAATCGCACCCGAGTGTGCCGATCTCAAAACCACCGACTTTCCTTCCCTGTTGTGTTTGAAGAGGAATAAGAGATGAGAGACGTTTTGTGAGCATAAATTTGCCTCTTCGCGTGTCCGGTCAACAAACAACAACACAAACAGAAAAAAATACGACAAGAAGAGAAAGAAACGAACGAAAACATACGCGGTCGCTTTCCAAACCCGTATAGATCGATCTAAACCCGCGCTGGCGACTCTCCCGCCTTCGCCTTCTCTCTCCGTGTGCGCTAACGCGAGCACGTCTCTCTCGTGCCCGAGAAATCGCACCGGTCTTTTCCTATTCTTTAGTAAAGCATAAGCTCCTTGTCCTCCTCCTCCTGATCTTTCTCCTCCGACGTGCCAGAACATAATCGACCCGTCTCCCGTGCTCGCGGAAAAAATATACCGCTTGCTCTGCGGGGCGAACGCGAGAGAAGTTATCGCGTTGTTTCGGTGTCCTCCTTTTAACGATTGGAGCAAATACGGGTCGTCTGCGGATCCTCCTCCTGATCCTCCTCCTCCCATCGTGTGAAAAGAAGACAAAGAAGAGACTGTCATATTCTCGAGCGATGCGCGCGAAAGAGT
>Ga0181599_1004714_pt1 | contig 10818 bp, 10 predicted proteins | sample 041ome_3_FD_148658 | JGI IMG/M metagenome (GOLD analysis project Ga0181599, IMG submission 148658) | Coastal salt marsh microbial communities from the Groves Creek Marsh, Skidaway Island, Georgia - 041405US metaG (spades assembly) | ecosystem: Environmental > Aquatic > Marine > Intertidal zone >...
TTACGGTCGATCCAAGAGTTGCTGGGCCATGCCAGTTTATCAACGACGCAGGCCTATACCGGTGTAAATACCGCACGATTGTTGCAAGTCTATGCACAAACGCACCCCAAAGCGAACAAGATATAGGTTTGCAATCAGAGACATTTTGGGCCACTAACGGGCGCATGACGATACAGACACGCGCACTTCTTGTTCATTTTTTTACCGCAACCGGAGCAGTCTTTGCTATGCTTGCCCTATTGGCAGCGGCTGACGAAAACTGGGCGATGATGTTTTTGTGGCTGGTCGTTGCCTTTTTCGTGGATGGAATTGATGGCCCATTGGCGCGGAAATATGATGTAAAAACCAATGCGCCGCGTTTTGATGGTGTTTTGCTGGATTTGATCATTGATTACCTGACATATGTTTTCATTCCTGCGTTTGCATTGTTCAAATCTGGATTGTTACCGGGATGGGCAGGTTGGATTGCAATGATCGCAATCACATTTTCATCAGCCATCTATTTTTGCGACAGCAATATGAAAACCAAAGACAACAGCTTTCTTGGGTTTCCCGGCTGTTGGAATATGCTGGTGATCGTTTTGTTCGCGCTTAGCCCGAATTATTGGATCATTTTGGGTCTGGTGACATTTTTGGCGGTGGCGATGTTTTTGCCAATCAAATTTATTCACCCCGTGCGCACCAAACGCTGGCGCAGCTTGTCGCTGCCGATTGCATTGGCGTGGACATTTTTTGCCGGCTGGGCCGCATGGGTTGAATTCCACCCCGAAAGCTGGGCGCATTGGGGATTGGCACTGACATCAATTTACCTGTTGTTTGCAGGGTTAATCCAGCAAGTGATGCCAGGCAAATACGGATCAGGACTTTAATCGATATCCGGTTTTAAACAGCCCCCAAGCCAAACAGGCAACCGCCACAACCGATCCAAAACTGACAGCCAGCGACAAGGATACCGGCTGATCTGATATCCCAATCACGCTATAGCGCAGACCATCAATCAGATAAAAAATTGGGTTAAACAAGGTAATATCATGCAAAACCTTGGGCAGGGCCGTGATGGAATAAAAACTGCCCGATAAAAATGCCAATGGGGTCACCATGAAATTGGTGATCGCCGCCATTTGGTCGAATTTATTTGCATAAACCCCCGCGACAATCCCCAGACCGCCCAGCAGCGCGGCACCTAGGATAGCATATATCAAAGCCAGCATTGGATGCGCCAAACCGATACCAATCGTCACCTGCAATCCCAACCACAGCAATACGGCAATACAGACCCCGCGCACCACCGCACCCGCCATATACCCCGCAACCAATTCAAACGCCGACAGGGGCGGCATTAATGTATCAACGATATTTCCCTGTACCTTGGATATAACCAAGGACGACGATGTATTGGCAAAGGCGTTTTGAATGATTGTCATCATCAAAACACCCGGCGCGATAAAGGTCAAAAATGGAACGCCCAAAACATCGCCCCGCCGTGTCCCCACCGCGATGGTGAAAATCACCAAAAACAATCCCGCTGTGACCATTGGGGCCAACAACGTTTGGGTCCAGACGTTCAAAAAACGCAACACTTCGCGCAACGCCAACGTATACAGCCCAAGCCAGTTGAACCGCCCAAAACGTCGAATTCCCATATCTGTGTGATTTTGTGCCATATGATTCACTTCTTTTTCGCTGTGCATCTTGTAACTCGACACATGATGGTTAGAATAGGGGCCTGTTGAAAAAAATGTCAGGCGCTTGGGGCCCGACACAACCTATATAGGATATATTCATGTCGTGGACAGACGAACGCGTTGAATTGTTGAAAAAAATGTGGGGTGAAGGTCAATCCGCCAGCCAGATCGCCAAAGAATTGGGTGGCGTCACCCGCAACGCGGTTATTGGAAAAGTTCATCGCCTGGGATTGTCAAATCGTTCCACCACGACAGCAACGCCAAAAACCGAGGCCAAGGCCAAAGCTGCGCCAAAGCCCGAGGCCAAACCCGCAGCACCCAAAGAGCGTGCGCAACCAAAACCCGCACCCGCCCCTGCTGCAGCCGAGGTGAAACCAACGAACGTAACACCCCTGCGGCGCCAAATTGTGCCCGCAGGCCAACCGCTGCCACCGCAGCCTTCGGCCAATGAAATCAGCCCAGAAGCCTTGGCACGCGTCAGCGAAGTTGAGAAAAAAGCGAAAAAAATCAGCCTGCTCGATTTGACAGAAAAAACGTGCAAATGGCCTGTTGGCGATCCGGCAACGGATGATTTTTGGTTTTGTGGCCTACCGTCACAAGCTGGCAAACCATATTGCGAAGCCCATGTCGGCGTCGCATTTCAGCCAATGAACGCGCGTCGTGATCGCCGTCGCTGACATTTAGCCCCGAACATGGGCTACCATCCAAAATAAAAGGCGGGGTTTTAGGACCCCGCCTTTTGTCGTTACAGACCTTTGGCTTTGTAGCTTGAGGCGACTTTGCCGATCGAGACCAAATAACCAGCTGTTCGCAAATCTGGCACATCTGAGCGATTGTGCCAAATTTCACGCATTGATTGGAACGCTGTGCGCATTGTGTCATCAAGACCCGAGCGGACCAGTTCCAATTCGCCTGCTCCGCGCAAGAACTGTTTTTTGAATGCTGGGGACAATGTCCATTGGCTGCCCATCGCGGCGCTTAGGTTTTCCAATTCCTGTACCAACATTTCATTGCGCGCCTCTTCTTGGCGGCGCTGCATGCGGCCAAAACGAATGTGGCTTAGGTTTTTGACCCATTCGAAATAGGACACCGTCACACCGCCCGCATTTGCATAAAGGTCGGGGATAATCACCGTTCCCTTTTCGCGCAGGATTTCATCCGCGCCAAAGGTGATCGGACCATTCGCCGCCTCAATAATCAATGGCGCTTGGATATTGGCAGCGTTTTCTTTGTGGATGACACCTTCTAATGCGGCTGGGATCAGAATATCACAAGCGTTTTCCAACACTTTCGCACCATCAGTTACATATTCGGCGCCAGGGAAACCCGCGACACCACCGTGTTGGGCAATCCATTGGCGAACGGCCTCAACGTCTAGGCCCGTTTCACTGACCAAGGCCCCATCGCGTTCAATGATGCCTGTGATGATTGAACCGTCTTCTTCTGACAAAAACTTGGCAGCGTGATAGCCCACGTTCCCCAAACCCTGAACAATCACGCGTTTTCCGTCCAGCTTGCCTGACAGGCCAGCCTTGGCCACGTCAGCGGGTTCACGGAAAAATTCGCGCAGCGCATATTGCACGCCGCGGCCTGTGGCCTCAACCCGACCGGCGATACCGCCTGCATTCAACGGTTTACCTGTTACACAGGCGCGCGCATTGATATCCGTCGTGTTCATGCGGGCATATTGGTCCGCGATCCATGCCATTTCACGTTCGCCTGTGCCCATATCTGGGGCAGGTACGTTTTGGCTGGGATTGATCAAATCGCGTTTGATCAATTCATAGGCAAAGCGGCGCGTGATCAATTCGAGTTCATGTTCGTCGTAATCACGCGGGTTCAAACATAATCCCCCCTTGGACCCGCCAAATGGCGCCTCAACCAAGGCGCATTTATAGGTCATCAAGGATGCCAACGCTTCGACCTCGTCTTGGTTCACGGTATCAGCAAAACGAATACCGCCTTTGACCGGTTCCATATGTTCCGAGTGTACGGAACGATAACCCGTGAATGTTTTAATATCCCCGCGCAAACGCACGCCAAAGCGGACGGTATAGGTCGCGTTACAAACGCGGATCTTCTCTTCTAGTCCTGGCGAAAGATCCATCAAACGCACCGCGCGATTGAACATTAAATCCACACTTTTACGGAAACTGGGCTCTGAATTTGGTGACATTTGGAATCCTCCGAAACGCTGTCATGTGCTGTGTCTTTCTAGATAACGGCATAGATAGGTTAGCAAAATATGATGAAACGGGCGAAATAATACCGATGGATTGAAAACCTATACCATTTACCCAACGTACAGATTGTCGCAGGCAGTGCAATCTGTATTTATGCCGAGCTGACTTGTGCATTTACGCGCATTGCCTGTCCAGTTTCCCACAGTTGTCTGTCTTGCTGCACTAGGTGTTTCGCCCTAGATTATCAAAAAAGGAGACACAGCATGTCTATTCGTCCAATTGTTGAAAAGCGTTCGGCCCAACCCACAATGGAAGGCGCGGGCGTCCATCTGCATCGCGCGTTTGGGTTCCAAGATCCAAGCGAACTTGATCCATTTTTGTTGTTTGATGATTTTCGCAATGAACACCCCGCGCATTTTATGAAAGGGTTTCCTTGGCATCCCCACCGTGGGATTGAAACCATTACCTATGTTTTGTCTGGAACCGTGGATCATGGCGACAGCTTGGGCAATCAAGGCACGTTGGGTGCCGGTGATGTCCAATGGATGACAGCCGGATCTGGGATTTTGCACCAAGAAATGCCCAAAGGGAACGCCGACGGCCAAATGCATGGATTTCAACTGTGGGCGAATTTGCCAAGTGACCTGAAAATGACCGCCCCTCGGTATCAAGACGTCAAAGCGCCCGATATTCCAGTCATCACCGATGACGACGGCACCCAAGTCAAGGTGATTGTCGGATCATTTTGGGGCAAAACTGGCCCCGTTGATGGCATCGCCGCCGATCCACAGTATTTGGATATCTATGTCCCTGCGGGTGTGAAAAAAACATTCAAGATTGACACCTATCGCAAGGCATTTGCCTATATTTTCCAAGGCTCGGCTGCCTTTGCGGATGCGTCGCAACCCAATGGCGTCCTGCTGGAAAAAGAAGTCATGGGCGAAGAAGTTAATATTCGCGATATGTCGGGCAACCGCACCTTGGTCAAATTTGGCACCGGCGACGAAGTGACCTTGCAGGCGGGACCAGACGGCGTACGGTTTTTGCTGATTTCAGGTGCCCCAATCCAGGAACCCGTTGCGTGGCATGGGCCAATCGTTATGAACACCCAAGATGAATTACGCCAAGCGATCAAAGATTTGCGAAATGGCACATTCATCAAACCGGCGCATTAGGCCGTGCTAAACCTGCGTCGCTCCCAGTGTGCGGCGCACCAGTGTTTTATACATGCCGCACAGTACGGCCATGTCCAGCCGTCCGTCTGGCCGGTACCATGTCGTGACCTCGGTCAACATGCCGATCACAGCTAGGGTCACGATGCGGGTATCTGCCACGGTAACCGCACCCGCCTGCTGCGCGGCGATGATCAATCGTTCCAAGTGATCTTCGTATTGGCGGCGCAGGGTTTCAATGATTGCGAAATTGTCTGTCGTAAGATTGCGCAATTCCATATAGGCAATGAACACCGCGTCTTTGCGGTTTAGGTGATATTCCAAGTGAAACTGCGTGAATTGATCCAAAACGATCAGCGGATCATTTGATAGATCTTGGCCATCCCATGCGACCAACAAATCAGCCATATGATCATGCAACAACGAAAACAACAGTGTTTGTTTGTCAGGGATATAGTTATACAATGCCCCCGCCTGCACACCCACCGCGGCTGCAATCTGGCGCATTGATACGGCCGCATAGCCATGCTTGGCAAACAATGCTTCGGCCTGCGCGCGAACGCGGGGGCCGGTGGTTTGCGAATGTGATCCTGCTGTACGTGCCATTGCGATATAATATCTGAACAGATGTTCATATAAAACCCCTTGCAACGGACTTAGTTGTAAATTTGATGAAAAACGGATTTTCGGCGCTCGAACCGTTGCGCAACAAGGATGAACCAGCTAAATCCAATCGAGAAAAAGTTATCTTAAGGAGTCCCCCATGTCCCAGCCCCTAAGATTGGGCATCGCCGGTTTAGGAACAGTCGGTGTTGGCGTTGTAAAAATCATTCAGCAGAAAGCTGATATGTTGGCCATGCGGACGGGACGCGACATGGTAATCACGGCCGTATCAGCGCGTGACGCATCCAAAGATCGTGGCGTGAATATGTCGGGGTATGCGTGGGAAACCGACCCTGTTGCATTGGCGAAACGTGATGATGTGGATGTGTTTGTCGAATTGATGGGCGGCCATGATGGCCCCGCCAAGGATGCAACCATCGCCGCGTTAGAACTGGGCAAAGATGTGGTGACTGCAAACAAGGCCATGCTGGCCCATTACGGACAGGAATTGGCCGAGTTGGCCGAAAATAACGGATGCGTTTTGCGGTTTGAAGCTGCCGTCGCAGGCGGTATTCCAATCATCAAATCCCTGACCGAAGGGTTGGCTGCAAACCAAGTCACCCGCGTGATGGGCGTGATGAACGGGACCTGCAACTATATCCTGACACGGATGCAATCTGCGGGCCTGCCATACGACACTGTGTTCCAAGAGGCCGCCGATCTGGGCTACCTTGAGGCTGACCCAACTTTGGATGTGGGTGGCATTGATGCCGGCCACAAACTGGCGCTGTTGTCGTCAATTGCCTTTGGCACCGAGGTCAATTTTGACGGCGTCGAATTGCAAGGCATCGAAAATATTTCCATCGACGATATCGTTCAGGCCGCTGACATGGGCTATCGCATCAAATTGTTGGGCGTGGCACAAATGACCGCCGAAGGTTTGGAACAGCGCATGTCCCCTTGCTTGGTCCCCACGAATTCCCCCTTGGGCCAGTTAGAGGGCGGCACAAACATGGTTGTCGTCGAAGGCGACGAAGTGGGCCAAGTTGTCCTGCGTGGCGCCGGCGCAGGCGAAGGACCAACCGCAAGCGCGGTGATGTCCGATGTTTTGGATATCGCGCGCGGCACACGGATCACCACATTTGGACAACCGGCCAGCACGCTAAAGCCTGCACAGGCTGCGATTTCAAAAATCGAATGCCCCTACTACATTCGGCTAGAACTGGTGGACACCCCCGGCGCCTTGGCCAAAGTTGCAACCGTACTGGGCCAAAGCGATATTTCAATCAAACGTATGCGCCAATATGACCACGATGGTAAAAATGCACCGGTTTTGATCGTTACGCATAAAACTGATAACGCTAACTTGTTGCAAGCAATTGAAAAATTGCCCAATACAGGCGTAGTGATTGGCGCCCCTGTGGCGCTGCGTATCGAAGACGTGTAAATTTTAAGGAACATCGCCATCATGACCAAGCCAAAAATTGATTTTAACGACCGTATGCTGTCGCTGGGCTTGGCCCGTGTGTCCGAAGCCGCAGCAATTGCATCCGCTGATCTGATCGGTCGTGGCGATGAGAAAGCAGCCGATCAAGCAGCCGTAAATGCAATGCGCGAACAGTTGAACAAACTGGACATCGCCGGCGTCGTCGTCATCGGCGAAGGCGAACGCGACGAAGCGCCCATGCTATACATCGGCGAAGAGGTTGGCACCGGCACCGGTCCGGGCGTTGATATCGCGCTGGACCCGCTTGAGGGAACAACGCTAACCGCCAAGGACATGCCAAACGCCCTAACCGTAATCGCGATGGGACCACGCGGGTCCATGCTGCATGCCCCTGACGTTTACATGGAAAAATTAGCGATTGGACCAGGCTATGACGTTGATACAGTCACATTGGATATGTCGCCCGCCGAACGCGTCACAGCATTGGCCGCAGCCAAAGGCTGCGAAGCGCGTGATATTACCGTGTGCATTTTGGAACGCCCCCGCCATCAGGACATGATTGATCAGGTGCGTGCAACTGGCGCCGCCATTCGTTTGATCACCGATGGTGATGTCGCAGGCGTTATGCACTGTGCAGAACCTGCGACGACAGGCATTGACATGTACATGGGCACCGGCGGCGCACCGGAAGGCGTACTGGCCGCAGCAGCCCTGAAATGTATGGGCGGACAAATCTATGGCCGTTTGCTGTTTCGCAATGATGACGAAAAATCGCGCGCGCACAAAGCGGGCATTACCGAACTGGACCGCATCTATACCCGCGACGACATGGTCACGCAGGATGTGATTTTTGCAGCCACCGGTGTGACAGGGGGGTCGTTGCTGCCTGGGATCAAGCGTGAGATTGCATCCATTACAACTGAAACACTGTTAATGCGATCAAAGACTGGATCAGTACGCCGCATGATTTATCGCAATCCACGGACTGCGTAGGATTGATTTGGGGTTTCTGGGCGTTGATACATCACTGACAGGGCGGACATGGGTCGGCCCAACAGATGATGTGCGCCGCGCAGCCGAGGCCATGGAACAGCAAACAGACCTGCCTTCGGCCGTATGTGCCGTGATGGCACGTCTGGGCGTCCCATCCGAGGCGGCAACCAAATATTTGGAACCACAGCTGCGCGATCTATTGCCCGACCCTCTTGTGCTCAAGGACATGAATACCGCCGCGGCACGGGTCGTTCATTCGGTCCGATCGAAACAAAAAGTTGCAATTTTCGCCGACTATGATGTGGACGGGGCAACATCGGGCGCCCTGTTGGTTACATGGTTTCGCCATTTTGGTATCGATTGCACCCTATATATTCCCGACCGCATAACCGAAGGCTATGGCCCCAACGCACCCGCTATGTCAAACTTGGCCAGCCAGCATGACCTGATCATCTGCGTGGATTGTGGCACCCTCAGCCATGAAGCGATTGCGGCCGCGGAATCCTGCGATGTGATCGTGCTGGATCACCATTTGGGCGGGGAAACCCTGCCCGACTGTTTGGCGGTGGTGAACCCGAACCGTCAGGACGAAAACGGCGACTTGGCACATTTGTGTGCAGCTGGCGTTGTGTTTTTGACATTGGTGGAATGTTCACGCCAGATGCGCGATGCGGGACCTGCCGGTCCAAATTTGTTGGATATGCTGGATTTGGTGGCCTTGGGTACGGTTGCAGATGTCGCCCCATTGATTGGCGTCAACCGCGCCTTTGTCCGCCAAGGGTTAAAGGTGATGGCACGGCGCGGTCGCATTGGACTGGTCGCCCTAAGCGACGCAGCACGATTGGATGGCATGCCGACGGCCTATCATCTGGGGTATCTGTTGGGGCCGCGCATCAATGCCGGCGGCCGCATAGGTCAGGCCGATTTGGGGGCAAAATTACTGTGCAGCACCGATCCGATTGCCGCGCAGGCCATGGCCGACAAACTCAACCAACTCAACGACGAACGCCGTGACATTGAACAGGCCGTCCGCCTTGGCGCTTTTGAACAGGCCGAACAACGCGGGCTTGATGGTCCCTTGGTCTGGGCGGCGGGCGCGGGCTGGCACCCCGGTGTGGTGGGGATCGTCGCATCGCGCCTGAAAGAGGCCAGCAACCGGCCCTCAATCGTGATTGGGATCGAAGATGGTATTGGCAAGGGATCAGGCCGATCGGTATCTGGCATCGACCTAGGCGCGGCCATTCACAAGCTGGCCCAAGAAGGCCTTTTGATCAAAGGTGGTGGACATAAAATGGCCGCCGGCCTTAGTGTTGCCGAAGAAAAAATACCGGCGGCAATGGAACGGTTATCCGAACTTATGACCGCACAAGGGGCCGCAAACCTAGGCGCGCCCGATTTGCGATTGGACGGCATGTTGATGCCAATGGCCGCGACCGTGGAATTATGCGATGCCATTGAACAAGCTGGCCCATTCGGCGCAGGCGCAGCGGGCCCAAGGTACTGTTTTGCCAGTATGAAAATAAACTACGCACGCCGCGTTGGTGACACGCACCTGAAATTACGCTTTGGCGATGGTTTAGGCCATTCCATGGATGCCATCTGCTTTGGTGCCTATGATTCTGATCTGGGTGCTGCGCTGGAAAACCATCGTGATCGACGCGTGCACCTTGCCGGCAAGCTGGATATCAATATTTGGCAGGGACGAAAAACAGTGCAATTGCGCCTAGAAGACGCGGCCTTTGCATCCACGTGAATTGCCAAGAAAGTTTTTTTTGCAAAAGCGTATTTTTCCTCTTGCGTATGCGCGCTGCATTGCATAAACACCGCCTCACAGAGCAGCTGGCCCGTTCGTCTATCGGTTAGGACGCCAGGTTTTCAACCTGGAAAGAGGGGTTCGATTCCCCTACGGGCTGCCATTATTCCTCCTATAGTTCATGAAAATCGAGTTATCATAATCATTTGATAACGTGGTAATGTCTGTGTGTTGTCAGCGCTTGATTTGCTTTGGCGACGGTCTATCTGTCCCTGAAACGGGAAAGCATAGGATCCAAAATGACAAACCAGAAATTTGAAACAGCAGTGGCAAGTTTTAACCAAACCCAAACCAAAGCTGAAGCCCAAGCCTATGCTGCGGGGGCGGCTATATTGGTTTGGCAGGCCATGCCACGTTGGATGGCAGCCGCGTCGGTTGCACAGAAATTCTGCATCGCGTTTGCATTTTTTGCGCCATGCGTTTTGATTATGAAGGTTGCCTTGGGCTGGTTCTAGCCCAAGGCGTCCCACAATACGTTCGGTTCGACCAAAATCAAATGGCGAAACGAGTGTAAAGGGTTAGCCATCCGCTGGCATCATATCAGGCGCAAAGCGGACGCAACCACGACCGGCGTTTTTTGCCGCATACACGGCATGATCGACCTGAACCAGCAGGTCATCGCTATCGACATCTGACACCATGTTGTCAGAACGGGTCACAACGCCCAGACTTGCCGACACGTGACACATATGCCCATCGAACATCACCGGTGCTTCTATGCCGGAAATAATCGCCTGCCCCAATTTCGTCAGTCGAGGGTCATCTGTCAAATCCGGCAGAAGGATCAAAAATTCATCCCCCCCAAGCGCACTAGAATATCGCATTGTCGTGTTTCGCGGCGCATCACCTTGGCAACATGGGTTAAAACGGCGTCCCCTGCGGCATGGCCATAGGTATCGTTGACCGCCTTGAACTTGTCTAG
>Ga0181599_1004729_pt1 | contig 10807 bp, 11 predicted proteins | sample 041ome_3_FD_148658 | JGI IMG/M metagenome (GOLD analysis project Ga0181599, IMG submission 148658) | Coastal salt marsh microbial communities from the Groves Creek Marsh, Skidaway Island, Georgia - 041405US metaG (spades assembly) | ecosystem: Environmental > Aquatic > Marine > Intertidal zone >...
TGAATCCAACCACTATTTTGTTCTCCTGTGTAGTACTCTAAAATTAGTTGGTCAAAATCTACATTGTTTTGAATCCATAAAGCTACTTCAAGATTAGAAACTCCTAAGACTTCCATATCACAAGCCTGTCCTAAACAATGCTGTGATGTTGCTTTTGAGCCTATTGCCTCTGATAGTTCTGGGCTACGATAACCAGATGTGATTGTGATTGGTTTTTCAAACTTTGCTCTAACAGGCTCTAATACTTCATAACAAAGATCGCCTAAGTTTTTAATCTCTCCAGCACCAGCTTTGTTTTTAATACCTTTTCTTGTAGCTGTTTGGCTTTTTTCAAATTCTTCTAAAGTAAAATGTTTAGATAGTTGCATAGGAATTACCTTGCAGTTGCTGGGGTATTATTTGTTCCGACTAGAGGGGATTCAGCAAATGCCATTGTAATATATGTAACTCCAGAACTATTATATTGTGAGCCTCTAAATTTTACTCCATTACTAAGAAAATCTATTGTTGAATATGTTTGCTCAGCATTTGAAGTGTTAGTTTCTAATATTTTAGTTACAGCATTATATGTACTTCTTTTATTATCATAGATATTCCAGTTTGTTGTATCTCCAGCACTTGCTTTAGTAATAAAAAAAGCTGGTTTAAACCCTGTATAAATAAATGTTCCATCTGTACTTCCATTACCTGTGTAACTGCCAAACTTACTAAATCCTTTTTTCTCTGCGAAGCAGTAGGCAATCATAGAATCTCCACTAGCATTTACTCCACCATGAGAACCTACAGAAAATACTGATGATGTTGGAGATGTTGTATTCCATGCACCTGTAGAGGCTGGTGCTGAATCAGTTGTGTTTAAATATAGTTCAGTATTGTTTCCTAAAGATTTATGATACATATACCAATAAACTGTTCCATCTGTTCTATCTTTTAAAATCATACAAGCTGGTGTAACACCTAACCCATGACCTACAGTTCCTGCTGAACCTGTTCCTGTATAAGATACAATACTAAATCCACTTGTAGTATTTGCTGAAACTGTTGATGTGATACTTCCATCTGTGTTTGATGCAGTTGTGTTTGAGGCTAACCAGTTCCATGAACAATAAGTTTCACCACTTCTATTATATGCAATATTAACACCTTCTTTAACAGAAAAACCATCTGTTTCAAATGCAACAACACCCTCATCAATAGTTGCTTCTTCAACTGTAAGATTACTCTGTAAATTTTTACCAGCACCCCTAACTGCATCAAATAATCTATGATTATAAGCTGTACTTCTACACTTTAACCAAGAAAAATCTGGTTGAAAATTCATTCCTGTTACAGATTGTGTACCACCATCTCCTGTATAAAGTTTAGTATTAAAATATTCTGTGGGTTTATTTATCTGTGCCATAATTAATCATACTCCTGTGCATTAATTGATTTAGTACATAATGCTTTATACCCTGTAGGAACTGAATATTCAAAGATACCTATTCCATCATCTGGGTTTTCTGCTGATGATACAGCAGTTGTTCCGAAATATCCATTACCGAAGTTAAAATACATTGTTCTTGTTGTAGATGAACCACCTTGTTGTCCAGCAAAAAAATAAGTTGTGTTTGATGAAAAATAAGATGATAGTTGTACTCCACCAGTACCAGAACCACCACTTGTTGGATCGCCACTATTTTGCCATGTTCCATTAATTCCAAAATAAACATAACCATTATCTAAATCTAAAGCTACTTGAACTAAATCATTTGCTACTGCTGTTCCCCAAGTGCCACTTATTGTTGAACCACCTCTATAAACATCAGAATCAATATACATTAAAGCATTATTTGAACTTGATAATCCACTTGTTCCTGTATTAATATATTCATTATTTTCATCAACAATACCAAACCCATTAAAATTAGCACCATTTTCTCCAATTTTTGCTTCCATATAATATTTTCCTGAACTCATACCTAATGTACTTATAATATTATTAGGATTTGTTTGACCAGCAGAATTATGTGTTGTGTTTCCATTTAATAATGTTGCTTTTCTATTAACTAAAGCATTCAAAGTAGCAAAAACATTACTAGGGGTATCAATCGTTTGTGTCATTGTACCATTAACTGTGAAGTTATTAGAATTACCAGAACTATCAGTTCCAAAAGCACCACTATTTTCAAACTTTAAAAAGAATCCATTTGTACCATAAGTAACTGATGGTGCAGTTTTAGGTTTCCATATTCCTGTTGTTGCATCTGTTTCGCCAAAGTCAGATGCTGAATATTGTGTTCCATCAATTAAATGATAATGTGCCATACAACCATCATAATAATTTCCTGTTGCTTGTACACCAATATAAATAGGTGTACCATTATCTGTTAAAAAATGTATATCGTTTTGACTAAAATGTGTTTCTGTTGAAAATGAAGTTTCTTCTACTCCATTAACATATAATCTACATCTATCTCCAGCAGTTGCTAATGTTGTATCTATTGCAATTACTATATGATACCAAGCATTAGTATCTCTAAATAGTCTATTTGTTTCATACAATAAATGATTTGAACCAGCTTGTATTGAATTGATTTGTAATTTAGCATCTGCTTTAAAAGTAATTTTCATTCTATTAGCACTACTTTCAAAACCATAGAAAATAAAATCTTCTTCATCTGTTTTTGCTCTTTTTAGCCATACAGATAAAGTTCCTTTAGTTCTGCTTGTTGGTGCAGAGCTAGGTGTTCTTGTTAAATATGTACTAGCCATTAGTTAAACTGACCCCCATTATTAATTCCTACTGATACTGTAATACTAAAGTTTCTGTCAGCAGTTTGTGATTCATCATCTGTTGCTCTTAATGTAAAATTATAAGTTGTATCTGATGTTGGTTCTGGTGCTGTTCCTGTGATTGCACCTGTTGAACTGTTTAAAGATAAATTCATTGTACTTGCTGGTGTGTCAGCATTTGAAGTTAATACTGAAGTTGTTTCTGAATATGAAACTGTAGAATCTGATGTTGCTGAAACTGATAATGAAACTGTACTTCCAGCAGATACACTTCCGATACTTCCTGATGCTGTACTCCAAGTAGGTGCAGAACTTGCCGATAAAATTGCAGTTGATGATCTTACTGCATAACCATCATTGTTTTCTACTCTTACATAATAATCTGCATTAGGAATATTAAATGTTGCTGAAAGAGTTGTAGAGTTTGTCCAAGTTACTGCTACTGCTCTATAAATTTGACCTGTGCTATCGTTAATAGCTTCTACGATTGGAACTGATATAAAGTTTGTTCCATTAATTGTTACTGCTGAATTAGTGTCAGGCTCTATGAATAAAGATGTTGATGTAATAGTTGGTAAGGTAACTTGTGTTCCTGTAAGTGTAACTGAATCTGTTGCTTGATCGAATGTACCAATAGTAATCCAAGCATCATTATCTGCGTTTCTAATTTTAAGTGCATTTGAATTTGTGTCATACCACCATTGATAAGCATAAGTTGTACTAGGTTCTGTTGCACCAGAATTATTAGAGGCTATAGCAGATAAACTGTTATTATGGTCAGTTCTATAACTAGGAAATGTTTGGTTGTTTATTATGTAGTCGTGTTGTGCCATGTATTAGAATCCTTTTGCAATATAGTCAAATGTTCTTGAAACTGCTGTATCACTAGAGTTTTTAAAAGTAACATCAAAACCATTAATAGTTTTATTTTCTACTATAAAATAATCTCCTGTTGCCATATTTTCGCCTGTGATACCTACAGCATAATTAACACTTTTAAATGGATTTGTAAATGAAACAGTATAAGTTGTTGCACCTGAAGTTATATCATTTCCACTAAATATTCTATCTGGCATATCAATAGTTACAGAAACTTCACTAATTACAGGAGTTGTTTGTTGATCTCTTGATCTTAAAAATAATCTAAATTTATAATATCTTGCTGTGTAATCTCCAATTACAAAATTTTTAAATTCTGTATAAGTTGTACCATCATCAGATAAAGCTATTTCTAAATGAGCATTTGAGTTAGATGGAGAATCTCCATCAAATGAACCTGTTGCAGAATCAAATAAGCTAAAACCTCTACCATCATCAAATAATTCATTAGGGTTTTCTGCAAACTGTGTAATAGATGCTGTTACTCTTGAAGTATAAATTCCACCAATATCTATAGGTGCTGAGAATAAATATGTTCCATCTGAATTAAGATCAGTTAGTTTTAATGTATCATTTTCTAATGTTAAGTTTGTTTTAGTACCAGAAAATGTAGGGTGTTCAGATTGAGTAGTTACTGCATTAAAGTTTCCAATAGCTGAGATATTAGTTGCTATAACAGTTGCATTAACAGAGTAGTTTCCTAATTTATCAATCGCTTTAATTAAGTAACTTCCTGTTCTTGCTGGAACAGTAACACTCGTTGCTGGTCTTGATACTTTTTCTACTAATGAAACTGAGTTTTGCCATTCAGCACCACTTGTTTGTGTAGAATAACGAATTTGATAGTGCGATAAATCTACATCTGGTATTTGTTCCCATGATAAGTGAGCATCTGAATTTACAATATTACAAGCAAAGTCTTCTACATCACTAGGTGGCTCAGTACTTCCTATAATGGTTCTTTGTGCAGAAACATAAGTTGATGAAACTCCTAAAGTATTTACAGCTTTAACTCTTACATCATAAATAGCTTGTTCTTTAACATTTAAAACTCTATGAGTTAATCCTCTACCTTGTGTGTGAATAATATAATCTGAATCTGTACTTAATTTATATTCTACTTGGTAATAATCTATAAAACTGTCAGTACTTGCACCTATTGAAATATCTAAAGCAACAAGTGGAGTTTGGTTATATTCAATTAAAGTATCATCTAAAGTTAAACTTGATGGTGGTTGAACAATTAATGGATTAGGTAAGTTTGTTGTTGGAACTGTTGATGCTTGTGTTTTTGTAGCCCAAGTATAATGTGAATCTTGATGTTCAACTAAACTTAATCCAATAGTATAATCATTGTTAAAAGTAATTCCTAAAACTCTAAATGGTTTAGCAGAAAAACCTAAAGAACTATGTGTGATATTAACTATATCTCCAATATTTAATTCATACCCTTTAAAAGCTACATTTAAAGATAATCCTAAAGCCTCTCTTGATCTTCTTAAAATAACTTCTGCCATTTCTTCAGCTTGATATTGATTTGTTATTGTTGGAAATTGAAATCTACCCTCTAATAAAAAACCACCATCAGCAGTTTTCATAGTTGCGTGTTGATCTGCACTAGGCAAACCAGAATCATCTACTGGTGGAAATTGTGCTTCATTTACTTGCCATGATCTTGATGGTTCAATATATGATACAATAACTCTATTATATCTTTCGTTTTTTTGTGGAACAGCTAAAGTATAACCACCTATAATTTCATCTTCAGTTAATGTTACAGTTGCAGTTCCTGTTGTTTCAATAATTAAACTGTACTTACCTTGAGAATATGGAATATAACCTCTACAGCCTTTTATAAGTTCTCTTAAATTATCAATTAAACTTCTTGATGTATCTACTGCTGTATTACAATCAAATATATTAATATCACTTCCACCAGAATATGGTGTTACTTGGGTTTCACAAATTAATGAGGCATCATAAAAACTTTGTAAATCTATTTCTGAAGTTGATAAACCTTTTCCATATCTTGTATCTGTTAAATAATCTAAAATACACCAAGCTGGATTAGTTGAATAACTTGCAGATTGTTCTACTAGACTTGCATTATAAGTTTTAACTTTTTTACCTTGTATCTTTGCTTGTACTTTTGGAATTGATGTCCAAGCATCATTATTCCATTTAAACCTTACAGCAATATAACATAAGCCACTTAATTTATGATTACTTCCCCAACTAGATAATGTTGATAATAATGTTGATGCTGATTGACCATCTGTTCCAAAATGAGGCTCTAATCTAATTAAACTTTCTCCATCTTTATAAAAGTTAGCATCTGAACTATCTACTTCAACTGCTGTATTATCTGAAAAACTACTAGCAAATGTAACAGGTTTATCATCAACTCTTATTTCTGTTATATCGTTTATCTCTCCCTCTGCCATTACAATAACTGAATAAAGATATTGATTATCTGTTCCTGAAGTTTCTAAAAACACTCTAGTTCCACCAATAAGTCTTTCTCCATAAATTACAGGTATGTTTGCATCATTAGATTGTTTATTAACTAATAATCCTCTTTCAAAATCATCAAATTGGTTAGTTCCAAAATCTTGTATTTCAGGAACTTTTGGTCTTAATACCCATGATAAAAATAAACTAGCACCTAAACCAATTAAAGGATTACCACCAAATAATTTTGTTATTGGTTTTACAATAGGAATTATCTTATCTACTACTCCACCCATTATTTATGAAACTCCCTTTTATATTTACTAGATATTCTGTAAATATTATTGTTATTATCTAATCTTAACCAATTAATACATTGATTAGTTTTTAGAAAGTTTTTAAAATGATTATAAACCCATGACATGACTATTCTTGCATTTCTTAAAATAAGAATATCGTGTAACCAAAGTCTATCTCCACTTTGCCATTGATCTTTATTTATCTTTGCATTTAATTTATAATGCTGTTCGTTTTCTTCATTTAAAAAAGCCCAATTCACAAAACCAAACATACCTTTATCATCTCTAAATATTTTATATTGATTAGTTTGTATTGATGGCTCAATATGATGAGATAATTCAATAACATTGTGTTTATTGTATTTATTAAATTGTTTATAAAAATTAACTACACTTTGCATTATGCTTTACCCCATTTGATATTAGTAACTAATTCAGATGAAAATTCCATTCCAACATCTGTGCTGAAAAATCTTTGTTGTGATGTTTGATTCGTTTTACGACCATTCTTTTTATCAAAGTCAGCCCAATGTGATACAATAGATAATATTACATTACTTGTAGTTTCAGATTCTTGAATAGAAAAGTTTTCAATATTACCTTTATATAAAACAATAGGGTCAGCAATAATACTATTAGAATTATCTAATAAACCTCTATAAATAGTAACTTCATCATTAACTACATTTTCATTTAATACTGTAGATATAAATTCTTGACTAGCACCAGATAAAGTAAGTTTTAAACTAGCTTTTGATATATCTGTTTGTTCTGAAAATTCAGATATACCCATAATAAAATCTGATGAATTATAAGTAACTGATGAGCCTGAAACTGATGATGTTAGCGAAAAGGAACAATCAGTAATATTAACAGGAGTACTGAACCCAATAGTGATAAGATGTACTGGTCTAATATCATTTGTCGCTAATGCGTTCTTTATCGCTGTTGTTAGGCTTCTCGTCATATTCTTCGTAATTAGTTTGAGTTACACTTTCTGTACCTTTTAACATAGTATATTCAAATTTGCTATTAGGTTTCTTATACTCTTTAAGATCGTTAATTGAAGTATCTATTTCATCTTCATTAACAATAGCTTCAGCAATAAAGTCGGCACTTATTCTGTGTACTATCTTATATTTTTTCATTAAAGAGTTTCTTCAACATCTAACTCGAACTGATACAATAAATTTCCATCTTTGTCATTACCAACTGCACCAAATTCTTGAATATCGTTAGTTAAATGTACTGTAAATGGAACATTATCGTAAGTTATATCTTCTGAAGTAATTGCTGTTGTTAATGGTGGCTCAATAGTAAGTGAGCCTGTTGAAATATCTGATTGATCTGCAACGACCATATAAACTTTATCATGTGAAGCAAACTTTATAAAATCTCCAGCTTTTAATGTGCCTGTACCTGTACCAGCTAAAGTAATTGATGTAGCCCCAGCAGATGCTGTGCCATTAGGAGTTCCACTAGCTGTACCTCTAGCATCTGTTATTTCTGGTGGTACTATTGTAAAGTTTTCTTTGCCTGATCTTTGCTTAACAATAAATGCCATAAGTTCGCCATAAACATCAGATCGTTTAGCAGTAATAATTTGAATTGTAAAAGCCCATCTTTGGCCATCTATTTGTCTAGCAAGTTTCTTACCAGATACAGATTTTGAGATAATAGTATTTTGAATTGATTTAATTCCTAAACTTGTGAATTGAGCAGTAGATATTGGAAATGCACCAGCCATTAGATTATACTTCCCTCTCCTCTTTCATTAACTGCATTGTTAATAATAGAAGTTATAGTTCCTCTTGATCTAACTAATAAATCTTCAAAGCCAGATGCGTCTAATGTATTGATATTAAAATTAACTGTAGTTTGTCCACCACCTGTTCCTCTAGCAGATTGTGTTATTTGACCTGTTTGGTTTGGAATAAATAATTCAGCACCATTTTCTCCAACAACGATTGGTTGTCCTTTAGATACAGCACCACCTTTTGCAAAACCAAATATACTTCTAACAGAACCAATTAAAGAACCACCTAAATCTGCACCACCACCTCTACCTAAAGATGCTTGTTTTTCTTTTTCTCTTGTAATCATTTTCTCTATTGCAAGTTCAACACTTTTTCTTGCTACAACTTCAATTAATGTAGATAATATTTTAACAGCTAATGTTTGTGCTAAATTTTTCATACTTTCATTTAAATTTTTTCCTAATACGATTGATTCTGCTAAACCTCTTGAAAATCCTTTTATACCATCATTTAAAACACCAGTAACTTGTTTAGCAACATTAGTTAATTCGTCCATATCTTTTTTCATTAACTCAGTTATTTCTTCTAATAATGTTTTTTGTTTAACTAGGCTTTTATTTACTTTTAGAGTAGCCTCATTAATTAACATTATTTTATCTTTATAGATTTCGGCTTTTTCTGTATTTTCATCTTGAGTTTTACCTATTTCGATATTTACAAATGGAATTTTATTTAAAATACGAATTAGATTTTCATATTGATTACGCAAGAATGAAACTGCTTTAGCAACACCTCTAACAGCCATAGCAAAACCTTGAACAGCTTTAGTTAATATAAATCCAATAGCATTAGCAATAGCTTCAAATTCTTTAGAGTTTTCTTCTATAAATTTATTTAAACTACTAAATTGTTTTTTAAGTTCATCAAAGAATTGAGCACCAGCTACATTTTTTTTAAAGTTAAATAACTTATCTCCAAGCATTGATAGAGTACCAGTAAATGTAGTTGCTAATTCATCAGTAGCACTTCCAAATTTACCACCTTTACCAAATACTTTTTCAAATGCTTTTATAGTTTCTTCTGCTGAAACAGTTGCACCAGCTTTAAAACCAAGCATATCTCTAACACCTTTTTCTCTAAAAATATCAGCAGATGCAATACCACCAGCAAATGATCTTTGTATTTGCTCTCCAGCAGTTCTAAAATCAATTCCTGTAACAGATGCAACATTACCAGTTATTTCTAAAATTTTTGCTAGATTTTCTGCATTACCTGAAACAACTGCAAGATTTCCTGATGCTTCTTGTATTTCTTCTAATGAAAAAGGAACTTTAGATGCAAACTCTGACATGACATCAAATGCTTTTGCACCCTCTTGTGTACTACCAAATAATTGTTTTAATCTAACATTTAAGTCTTCAATACTTCGGCCAGTAGTAACAAATGATTTAACAACAAGTCCAGCACCTAAAGTAGCAAATGCACCTCTTAAAGAAAATACTGCTCTTGATAAACCAGCTAACTTACCTCTTATACCCTCAAAGGCTTGTTTGGTTTTATCTTGTGCTAGAATATTTATCTTTAAATTTTGTGCCATTATGTTTTAAACCTTTTTGCTTCAGCTAGTGATTTTTCTGTTTTATATTGTTCTTGTTCTTTTTTCAAGTAGGCTAACCATAAATTATAATGGCTAACAGGCATATCAAGAACTTCTTGAATTGTAAGATGTAATCGTTCTGCTATGACTAATAGCGACCTTACATCAGGGTCGCTTTCTACTTTTTTTCGGCTTCCTCAAATGAGGTATCTAATAATATTCTATTAGCAATATTACCAATAATATTAGAATCAGCTTTCTTTCTTAATGCAAATTTATCTTCTGGGTTAAAAGCCTTAATTAATTCTCCTTTATCGTTCTTAACCTGTAATTTCATAATTAACAGATCAACAAGAACAGTTAAGTCAGAAAAATTATTAGACTTTTTAAAAATTGTATTTTTTTCTTCAAGTGTTAATGGCTCGGAATAAAAGATACTAGGATTACCATTCTCGTCTTTCCACTCCTCAACTTCAATAGTGATAGTTTTAAGAGTTTCAAAATGAGATTTAACTCTATCAATAACTGACATAAATTAGAATTATACAGTTCCTACAGTTAAAGCACCAGTTCCTTGAAATGTTACAGTTCTTGAAACGATTGCGTCCATTGAGTTGTTAATACTCATACCAGTAATAATACCTGTACCTGTGTAACTTGCATCTCCACTTGCATTACCCTCTGGTAATAAAACAAATGAGATAGAAGAACCAGCAGTTAAAGTTTCTTGTTGAGTATCAGTTTCATCAAAGTGCATTTCGATTGTTCCTGAGAATGAAGTTCTACCAGCTAAAAATGATTTAGTAGCATCAGTTAAAGCTGTATCTTCTACAACATCTCCAGTAGTTTCTAAAGTGAACGAAGTAACTTCGCCCATCTCTGAACCACCAACTGTTACAACTCCTTCTTTTCCGTGATGTGTTGCCATGTCTTTTTATCCTTGTTAGATTTTTGTTTAGTTTCTTTTTCTTGCTTATAGCCTAGTCTTAAATAATGTTCAAGGTTTGTTTCATTAATAACTATTTCTGAATTACCTTTATATAATTTAA
>Ga0181599_1004747_pt1 | contig 10785 bp, 6 predicted proteins | sample 041ome_3_FD_148658 | JGI IMG/M metagenome (GOLD analysis project Ga0181599, IMG submission 148658) | Coastal salt marsh microbial communities from the Groves Creek Marsh, Skidaway Island, Georgia - 041405US metaG (spades assembly) | ecosystem: Environmental > Aquatic > Marine > Intertidal zone >...
CAACAATGTATGGGACGTTGGCGCCGTCATTTAGATCCGAACGTCACGCGGAGCGCGTGGACGACTGATGAAGATAAATCTCTCGCCACGCTTCACGGGGAGCTCGGACCAAAGTGGTCGTTGATTTGTCAAAGCATACCTGGAAGAACGGCTCAACAGTGTCGCGCGCGGTGGTTTCAAACGGAAGGTAAGACTGCGCCACAAGATCACAGTCACAACTCCCAGACTTCGACGGGTCACCAAGAACAACGACGCGAGACGACTCGCGTCGCGCTCTCGTCGACGCATCTGTCTGCGATGGAACAACCCTTTCAACAAATTTTAGGTGGATCAGAGAGCCAAATCGCGGGAAGTCTCGACCCGATATCATTCATGGGTGGTCAATCTTTCGGATCACTCTACGACGCCGAGTCTCGGGCGAAGCATCCGACGGTGACATCCACGGCGATGGATCCCATGATGTTGTGGAGAGATGTCGTCGACGCAAGCGGCGTGCTGAAACGTCATCGAGAAGACGATGAAATCGCCAAACGCAAGCTGAAAATTGCTTGCACATCGCCTTCGTCGAGAACGCACGCCCCGAAGAGCGCATCGGTGCGCGAATCTGCGCGCAGAAGAATGTCAGTCAAACCGACGTCCGCCGTCTCGCGCTGCGATAACGACAAACTTTCTTTTCTCTATAGCGTTGCTCTTCAAGGAGGAAACGAAACGTGAGTAGTCACAAATACGGTAGTTGAGTTTTACATTGTTGCTAGACGTCTCTCTTCAAATCTCGTTCGGCGTCACGAGTTCGGATAAAGCCTACGAACAATCTGTTTTATTAGTTTCTGCTGTCGCGAGAACGCGTCTACGTCTGCCGATTTACGCCGCGAGGCACGAAATGAGGGATTTGAATTCGATATCGTCGCCTTCATCGGAAGGAATCGCATCGAAGATTGCATCGAGTGCGTCTTCATCGAGGAACAAGTCGTCGACGACCGGAGTTGGCGTCGTCGTTTCGGTAAGATTCTCTTCGCGCCGTTCATCCTTTGTCTCGTCGCGTTCGTTCGCATATTTTGGAGTGCGTAACTAGTCTCGGCGCGTGGCCCTCTCCCGCGCGGCGCTACGAGCGAGCATCCGTCGACGCGTTGTCGCGCTCCTTGGCGCGTCGTCGCATCGTCCGTTGCCCTCGCGCCGCGTGAGAAAGAGCGCTTAGTCCGAAACGCATCCCGTGTATAGTCGAACGCGTCAAAGCCAAAAGGCAAAGGCGTCAAGTCTCCCAAAACAACCTCGCTCGCCGGCGTCAAGGCTTCACTCCCGCGACACGATTCCCCCGAAGAAGTCGACGACGTTCGAACATCCATCGTCGTCGTCTTTTGCCTCTTCGCGTCGCCGCCGTTCGTCTCCGTTCCTCCTCCGCCCGCGCGTTCCGCGTTCGCGTTCGCCAACGCCCCGCCGTCCCACCGCGGCAGCGGCAGCTTGGCCACCGGCACCGCTCCCATCGCATCCCCGGGCACCATCACCATCGACACCGGTGACCGCACGCCGTACGTCACCTCCAACAACGCGTTCTTCAACCCGGCGTTCTCGCACGCCAGCGCCCTCGAGTGTTCCAGCAGTTCCTCGACCCGTCGTTCCAGCGCATCGCACCGCGCGCGCGTCTCCAGCTCCAGCTGTCGCTTCCTCGCCCTCGACGCCGCGCTCGCTTCTCTGTTCGCCGCCAACCGTTTCGCGCGGTGGTCCATCCCGGGACGTCGTCGCCGCCGCCGCGCGCCGATCCCGTCCGAGGTTCGATGTCCCGGTCGTAATGCGCTCGGCACCCGTCGTCGTAGAGTCGCTCGGCACCCGCGGCCCCACCCACCTAGGCGTGGAATCACCGGTCCTGACTCGTCAATCCGATCGTCCGATCGCGCCGTTCGTCCGATCATCCGTCCGATGGCGTCACCCGGGTGTTTCGATTGGTGTGCGCACGTCACGCGAGTCGTGAACCTTCAAAATGACGGACACGAGACGGACACGAGACGGACACGACGACGAGGTGAAAAAGGCGACGATCGGACAATCGGACAATCGGACAATCGGACAATCGGACAATCGGACGACCAAAATCCATAACGGATTGAACTCGCGTGACCGGGTGGGTGTCGATCGATCGATCGATCGGAATACGTCGAGCGAGTGAGACGTGGTGCGCGCGTGCGTGTTGTTTTCGAAGGGGACGGGACGCCGGCGACGCGAGCGCCATCGCGCGTCGCCGGTTGAGGCCGGGTGAGGACGGAACGCGCGCGCGTCGGGGGCGTTTCGCTCGACGGTGGGACGCGGGTGACGTCGAGGGCGACGTCGACGGAAAAATCGGCGGTATTGGAGAGGCAACGCGCGCGGGTTTGGAATTCATTGGTTTGTTTGCGACGTCCGAGAAGTGGACGGAATACGACGGAATATGACGACGGAAACGGACGACGGGGCGCGGAAGTCGCTGGGAAACATGGCCGAGCGCGAGTTTTTGGTGGATTTGGTGCGTGATCGCGGGAGAGGGCGACGGGAGAGGGCGAATTGGACGATATTAGAGCGATCGCCCCGCGCGCGGGGATGTCCGAGGGCGTTTGTTTCGGCGCGCGCGCGAAGAGGACGCGGGCGGATGGATTCGTCGTGCGCGTGGGTTGGAACGGTTGACTGACTGTCGCATCGCGTCGTTTATATCGCGTAGATTAAACACTTGAAGACGGATGAGGTTGTGGCCAAGGAGGTTCCGGATGGTATAGGTGCGTACAAATTTGAGCGTCGGCGTTCTCGAGCGCTCGGAACGCTCCTAGGAGTCCGCGCGCGCTTCGTCGTCTCGGTATCCCGGATTTCTCGTACTGACGGTGCACTCGCGCGCGCTCGTCCGTTGGTTTGAACGCGATGATGTACACAGATTTAGCGCAGTTTCCGCAGCGTACCGTGAATGGGTTCAAGCTCGACCTCTTTGGGTTGTATCACAACGTGTGCGCCAGAGGCGGGTTTCCCGTCGAGACGAATGGTTCCGCGGCTAAGGTTCCGTGGAGTTGGAGCAAAGAGATCTTCAAGGGCATGGCCAACTACACGGATACGCACCGGTGTACGTCGGTGGGTCACGATTTGATTCAGAGCTATAGGAAGTACTTGCTCTCGTACGAGCTGGCGCACCCAGAGGATGTGAATAAGAGCGGCGAGGTGCCGGCGGAGATTCCTCGCGGCGAGCGGCAGGTGCGGGTGAGGATGCCAAGTGCGGGTTCTGGGTCGAGACGGCGACGAACTCCGAGTGAAGGCGGCGAAGGTGGTAGAGGTAGGGGACGGGGTAGACCCCCCGGTGGGAGAGGCCGACCGAGATCGTCAGCCGGGCCGAGATCGTTACCGCCGCGAGGCGGGAATAATTTCAATTTTTCCGTGGGCAATCGTTTGCGCGTGTACTGGCCGAGTGACGCGGCGTGGTACTCTGGCATGGTTGTCATGCAAGAGACCACGCCAGAAGGGGTTGTGTATAGTAAAATTGACTACGACGACGGAGACGAGGAGGTTCTCAACCTGGCGAACGAGATTTGTGAATGTTTGGATGTTGACGACGACGGCTTGGTGTATCGTCCGAGGCCTAGCGCTAGACGGTCTGGAATGAGCCAACCGGGACAACTCGCCTTGGAATACCAAGGAGGTCACGAGCACGAACAGATCCGTCAACCAATATCTATGGAGGAGGTTCTTGAAGCCATGAATCGCCGAGAAGCTGCGCGAGGCTTGTACGAGCTGTGCGCGGAACCTCACGAACCTCAAGAGACGTTTCGGCTGGGGTACATGATGGGAGTTCGTAGAGCGGCGAATAAAGCGGTGGAAATCATGCAGACGATGCTCGCTCGAGCGTTCCCGGAAGGGGATCCGATGCGCGATCTCGTGACGAAGGACGATTTGCACACGGCTGTCGTCGATGGTACATACGAGGCGGACGCGGAGAGCGACTTAGAAGACGTCGAGGAGGACGCGGTGGAAGAACCGCAACGCGTTCGTGAACACGACGCCCCTTGGCCAAAGGATGAGAACGTTCCCAGCGAAGAGGATGTGAAGAAGGAATTGGAGCAGATGCGCATCCGCGCGCAGGGTACCGTGGACATTTCACAGGCTGGCGACGCCGAAGGCAAGAATAAGCTTGTCGTCAAGGTGAAGAGAGGCAGAGAGGACGAAGGCATCGACGATGAAGAAGATCAAGACGCGAAACGCATCGCTCCGGAAGCCACAACCGCAGGTACGCTCGGAGACCAGCGTCGCATCGCGCTCAACAAGGTGGTCAACGTCGAATACGGCGGAGACAAGGTGGTTTTGCGTTGGCTCGACACCCACGGCTGGGGTCAATACGCTGGAAATTTCGCCCACTACGGCGTCACCCGTCGCACTCTCAACCACCTCAACATGACAGACTTAGAAAATCTGTACATCGACACCGAACACAAGTCCGCAATGGCCAAGGCGATCGATCGTCGTCGCAAACGCAACGAAAAATACCGTCTTCACGGTACCTAGTCTCGTCCAACGCGTTTGGTTTCCCTCAATAACACATTGAAGAAAGGTTCATATACAGTAAAAACAATCATCACGCAACGACGACGCTTGTTCACCCACGCCCGCGGTTTGGTTTATCATCATCATTATCATCATCATCATCATCATCATCACCGCGGCCTTTTTCCTCTTCCACCCCTCGGTGCGCGTCCATCACGAACACAAATTAAAGTCGCGTCAAACGCGCCAAGCAAACACACCTGACTTACTCGCCTAGTTGATCCTTAAACCTCGACTTGCGTACGCCGTCGTCATGTCCACCGGATGGCTTCGAGGCGTGGTCAAGGCGGTCCCGAGCGGGGATCAAGTGGTGATCGTCGCACCGGGCGCACCAGGGGTACGTCGTCGTCGTCGTCACGCGCGCGTCGTCGTCGTTTTCGAGGCGTTCGTTGGCTGGAATAGTAATCCATCAGATTGAGATCTATCGCGACGCGTGACGTCCACGGCGATGGATGACGACGGCAAAAAGAGACTGACGATGGAGTTTTATTGTTCATTTCCTGTGCGAATCGTAGGCGGGTCCTGGACCGGAAAAAACATTGACTTTGGCGTCGCTCGTGGCACCGCGAATGGGCCGCCGCGACGGAGGCGTGGTCGCGGAAGCGTTCGCGAACGCGTCGAGGGAAAGCCTTCGACGGGCGTGCGCGGGGAAAGAGGTGACGTTTAGGGTTGAATACAAGGTGGAGTCTATCAATAGAGAGTTTGGGGTGGTGTTCACGGGTAAAGGGGAGAATGTAAGCCTGATGCAAGTATCCAACGGGTTTTGTAAGGTGCGCAGAGGAGGAAGCGACCGAGCGAGCAACGTGGATGAATTGGAAGAGGCAGAGAGAACGGCGCAGACGAAGGAGGTGGGGATGTGGAGTAAAGATCCGGCAGTTTTGGCGGCGGCGAATCGACCGCAGGCGGAACCGGTGAGCGCGGAGGATATTTTATCTGCGGTCAAGATGACGCCGACGCCCGCCGTCGTGGAGCACGTGCTCAACGGAGGCATGGTGAAGCTCGCCCTCACTGGGGACGGTGTCGTGAATAATCAGGTGATCACCGTCTCCATCGGAGGAGTTTCTGTCCCCTCTATGGGTAGAAGAGGTGCGAAGAACGAGGATGGGACGGATCAGGGTCCGGAACCGTTCGCCGTTGAGGCGAAACATTTCACAGAGATGTCTCTCTTGCATCGCGACGTTCGGGTAATCTTGGAAGGTTTAGATCGGAGAAACAACTTTATCGGGTCCATTCTTCCGGCTGACGTCAACGATACCGATTTTGTCAACGTTGGTGAGGGTCTCTGCAGGTTGGGGTTGGCGAGCGTGCACGACGCGAGCGCGGCTGCTTTAATCGGCGGCGCTGGTAAGCTTCGCGCCGCCGAAGCCGTCGCCAAGACGCAAAAGTTGAGACTCTGGCGCAATTACGTGCCTCCCGTTTCGTCAATCAACGCGGTAGCTTTGACCAACTACCAGGCGCGGGTCATCGAAGTAATCTCTGGCGATTGCATCTCTGTCGCGCCAATCTCGGACGGTGACACGTCAGAGCGTCGGATCAACTTGAGCTCGATTCGAGCGCCGAGAATGTCAAACGGGCGAGACGAAAACGCACGTCACGAACCTTGGGCCGTGGAAGCGAAAGAGTTCCTCGTCTCCCGCTTGATTGGTCAGACGGTGTCCATCAGCATGGATTATGCGAGGAAGATTGGAGAGGGCGCAAACGAGCGCACCCTTTATTTCGCCACCGTCAAGGTGCCGACGTCGGATAACTCAAAGCATCTCAACGTTGCCGAATTGCTCCTTGTGCGCGGATTGGCGTCGTGCAACCGTCACCGCGGCGATGAAGAGCGCGCCGCAGATTACGACGAGCTCATTGTGGCAGAAAAGAAGGGTATAGATACCAAGAAGGGGATGCATAACAAGGGTCGAGAGGCTCCTGTTCATAGGAAAAATGACTTTAGTTTGAACGCGCACAAGGCGAAGACTTTCTTGCCGTTTTTGCAGCGCGCTGGAAAGTGTACCGCCATCGTGGATTACGTTGCTGCTGGACATAAAATTCGTGTTTCGATTCCGAAAGAGGGCGCAGTTATTGCATTCTGCCTCGCCGGCGTTCGCTGTCCGCAACGTGACGAACCCTACGCCGCAGAAGCGTTGGCGTACACGCGCAACATGATTCTTCAACGCGAGGTTGAAATCGTCGTCGACTCGGTGGATAAAACTGGCGTCTTCCTCGGAACCTTGCTCGCAGATAACGGGAAGGTCAACCTCGGCGAAGAGCTTCTTCGCGTGGGATTGGGAAGCCTGCACCCAATGTTCCCCGTGGACCGAGTTCAAGGCGGCAGAGCACTCGCCGAGATTGAAGCCGCGGCAAAGGAGATCAAGGCGGGACTCTGGAAGGATTGGAAGCCACCCGCCGTCGAGGCGGAGGAGCCGGTCGAGAACGCGCCCGATAATACCCTGGTGCACGTGGGCGTCACTGAATGCCTCGCTGGCGGTCAGTTCTTCGTGCAAAAGCTCGAAGGATGTAAGATTGGAGAGGTGACAGACAAGTTGGCTGAACTCTACGGAGGCGTCGACACGAGCAAGCCGTTCGACGGAATCTTCGAGCCAAAGGCTGGAGACGTCGTCGCCGCCAAGTTTACCGGCGACGACAAGTGGTCCAGAGCCATCGTGATGCACAAGCGCGTCGGGGATAACCCAGTGAGCGTCTTTTACTGCGATTTTGGCAACTCTGAGGATTTGCCATTTAATCGGCTCCGACCGCTCAAGGACTCCAGCATCACCATCGCGGCGATTCCCGCCATGGCGCTCCACTGCAACCTCTCCTTTCTCAAGGTGCCTCACATAGACTCTGATTACGGCTATCAAGCCGCGTCGCACATCGGCTCGCTCATCTCTGGACGCGCCTTTCACGCGCGCGTCGACCACAGAGAGCGCCGACCTTCTGCCAAGCCCTGGGAAGCCGAAGCCATCCCAGCCTTCTCTCTCACCCTCTTCCCCGACCCGGATCTCTCTTCCGCCTCCGTCTCGCGCGACATCCTCGCCGCCGGTTTTGCCCGTCTCGACCGTCGTGCCGCCGCTCGCCGTCTCGATTCGGCTGAGACGGACGCGCTTCTTGAGTCTCAGGAATCCGCGCGACGCGCGCGGCTCGGCGCTTGGGAATACGGCGACGCGTTTGACAGCGACGATGAACGTTAGATCATTATTAATGATACTCGTACCGGTACTACGCACACGAATCAATCAATCAATCTTTATTCATCCTCACTCCGCAACCCGTTCGCCGTTTCCGAGCGCTCTTCCATTCTCTCGCTCGCGTTCACCAGTCGACGCATTTTGTCCAAAACCAATCGACCGCACCCACAATCGACGAGTCGTAAACCATGAAAGACTGGAACCAGCCGGGTTTCAATAAATTTACAGTGTCGACATTGAGGCATTTAGTCATGTAAATCCACGAGTAATGAACCGCCAATGCATGGGAGGGATGCCACCAGAATAGCGAAGCCCCGATCGACATCGCGTCCGATCGTTATCCACACGACCTCGCTCGCGTTCGGTGCGTCAGAGCCGGACGACGCGACGAGGGGAATCGCGCGCGCGTCGGAACGAACGGGAAAAGCTTTCGTTTCTTCGTAGGATCGAGCGCGGAGGTTTGTGAAGCGAGAGACATGCGGGCGACGACGACACAAAGCACGAGCGCGGTCATCAGCGGAGCGCGTTTGAAAACGAGCAAGAGGAGAACGACGACGACGGTCGCACCGCGACGCGCGACGACGACGACGACGACGCGAGCGTCGGCGGGGGGTGATGTGGATCTCTTGAACGCACGCGGTAAGAAGCGCGTGGTGATCACGGGGATGGGTGCGGTGACGGCGCACGGCGATGATGTGCACGCGATGTATGAAAAGCTGTGCAACGGAGAGAGCGCGATATCTCCGATTGAAAAGTGGGACGTCGGTGAGATTGGAACGACGTTTGCCGGGGAGATTAAGGACTTTCAGTGTGGTGAATACATGAACAAGAAGATGGCGCGTCGTGTGGATCCGTATATTGCGTACATGATTGTTGCGGCGAAGAGGGCGTTGGAGGACGCAAAGGTTAACTGGAATGACGAGGAGGGTGCAAACTACGTGAACAAGGCGCTGAGTGGATGCCTCATAGGTAGTGCGATGGGTGGTATGCAAACGTTCGCCACGGCGACGGAGAACCTTTTCACTCAGGGACACAAGAAGATGAACCCGTTCTGTATTCCGTTTGCGATTACGAACATGGGTAGCGCGCTCACGGCGATGGATATCGGTTTCATGGGGCCAAACTACTCGATCGCGTCCGCGTGCGCGACGGGTAACTTTTGCATCTTGAACAGCATCATGCACATTCAAAATGGTGAGGCTGACATGATGCTCGCCGGCGCTAGCGATGCGGCGATCATTCCGAGCGGTATGGGGGGTTTCTCTGCGGCGCGCGCGCTCAGTACGCGCAACGACGATCCCAAGGCGGCGTCTAGGCCGTGGGATGCCAACAGAGACGGTTTCGTGATGGGTGAAGGTGCCGGCGTGCTCGTACTTGAATCTCTGGAGAGCGCTCTTGCGCGTGGCGCCCCGATCGTCGCCGAAGTCTTAGGTGGTTTCGCGACTTGCGACGCGCATCACATGACTGAACCTCGCCCAGACGGCGCGGGTGTCAACTTTGCTATTGACAAGGCTCTTGAGGTCACAGGTGTCAAGGCAGAGGACGTCAACTACATCAATGCCCACGCCACGTCCACTCCGGCGGGCGACATGGCCGAACTCCGCGTGTTGCAAAAGAAATTCAAGAACTCGGGAGCCAAGATCAACAGCACCAAGAGCATGTTGGGTCACTTGCTCGGCGCCGCCTCTGCTGTTGAGGCTGTCGTGTGCATCAAGGCTATCACCACTGGTGAACTTCACCCGAACATCAACCTTGATACCCCTGATGAAGGCGTCGATGTCTCCATGTTGGTGGGCAGCGCTCGCGAAAAGCACGAGGTCAAGGTGGCGTTGAGCAACTCGTTCGGCTTTGGAGGTCACAACTCTGCCGTCTTGTTTGCTCCTTACAAGCCGAAGCGTGTTTAGACTAACCTCTCCGCCGAGAGGCAATCATTGTTAATAATTCGACGTGTAGCTTCTATGCCTAAAACAATCAAATCATCCTTGACTAAATGTGTGTTTACACTCCTACTAGATAAGCTACGTGCTGAGAAATCAAATCAAATCGAGACCGAACACCGCACTGATAACGAACAAAACACCAAAGGCGAGAGCTACGGCGCTCGAGCCGCGAGCAATGTAGCTGACAAACTTTGGATTGTTCTTTTCAAGTGCGGCAGTACCCGCACCAATGCAGTACGTGTACGTTCCCATGGCAATGATGGTTCCGACAAAGAACGTCGCCAAGAAGGAAATAGCCTCGACTCGCGGAAGTGCAAGGGCAGGCAGCAGTAAAAACAGCGCATCGGGCTGCAAACCGTGGATCGTACCGGTGATGTACGTCCAGGAGATAAAACTACTATCGCGTTTCATCGGCATGCCCGAGTCCCCGCCATGCGAATGTGAATGCGAGTGAGAATGCGAATGTGAATGTGAATGTGAGTGACCGGAGACGCTCTCCCAGAAACCCATTGCCCCGATAATAATGAGCGTCAAACCGACGATACCTTGACCGAATTGTCCAATAATTTCCATGTTGAGCGGCAACTTGTCTCTCAACAAGATGAAGATGCATCCAAACAGGATTTGACCCGTGTTGTGGCCAAAGCCCCACAGAGCGCCCATGAGGGCGTTTTGAGCTCTGCTCGGGCCGACGGTCAGCGGCGTGAGCGCAGCCAAGTGATCGGGCCCAGTCAAAGTGTGCAAGCAGCCAGCTAAAAGGCCTGCCCACGCAGACTTGAACGCAGCGGCAACACTGATCCAGTGCGCGACGTGCAAGTGACTAATCCAGATGGCAATTGCTTCGCTGCACACCGTGTACGCGGCGCCGAGGCAGCAAAACACGGTGAACGCTGTGAGGGCGAGAGTCGTGCTCTTTGACAATGGTTGGCGACCAAAGGTGACGAGCAAACGAACTGAGTTCATGGCAACCATTAATGTCGCACCTTCGTGCAACAAGACAGCCAACCACAGCGGGAAAGCGCCAAAGAGCGCCGGGATGGCTGAGCCGACAATCGAGACAACGGCGAGCGCAATGTTTTGGCGCAAGACGCGTCGCGTGCGCTCGGCGATGGAAAACAACTGCGGAA
>Ga0181599_1004756_pt1 | contig 10774 bp, 10 predicted proteins | sample 041ome_3_FD_148658 | JGI IMG/M metagenome (GOLD analysis project Ga0181599, IMG submission 148658) | Coastal salt marsh microbial communities from the Groves Creek Marsh, Skidaway Island, Georgia - 041405US metaG (spades assembly) | ecosystem: Environmental > Aquatic > Marine > Intertidal zone >...
GGGACACTTTCCGGGGGCCATCAATATCCCTCACGACCGTATTGTGGAGGGATTAACGGCCAGCTCCGTCCCCCCCGGCACCCCGCTGGTGCTTTACTGCAGAAGCGGTAACCGGTCTGGGACAGCCGAGGCTACGCTCAGGTCAGCCGGCTTCTCACAACTACAAAACGGCGGCGACCTGCACACGCTGCTCGCGGTGCACCGGCAAACTATGGTGACTCCCGGGACCGCGGCACCTCAGTCTTAGGCTACGCCCTCCCCCCCGCTGCACCCGCGAAGAGACGGGCAAGCGCTCGGCTAACGACGCTCATCAGCTGATGAAGCAGTTCAGCTGTCAGCCGACTTAGACAAACTAGCAAACTGCGCCAGCGCGTCTTCAGGAAGCAAATCATTACCCTGCCGGTACTGCTCCGCGCAGGCGGTGTAGAACCGGGCATTGAGCAAGTTGGCATCTCCACAATCACGCGTCGCGACCAGTTTGCCAGGCACACCCGCGATGACTGAATTCGGCGGAAATTCTTTGTTCTCAGTGATAATGGTGTGCCCAGCAACGATCGAATTCTCGCCAATCTTTGCGCCGTCCATGATGGTGGCGTTAATGCCGATCAAGCAGCGGTCACCAATCTCACAACCGTGAAGGGTCGCGTGATGGGTGATGGAGCAGTCCTCGCCGATAACAGTAGGAGACGCGATACCCACATGAATCATCACGAAATCCTGAATATTGGTGCGTGCGCCGATTCGGATCTCATAGGTTTCCGCGCGCGTGACCACGTTGGGCCAGATCGAGGCACCGGGACCCACGTAGACTTTGCCGTAAAGCCATGCGCTTTCGTGAATAAAGGCTGGATTATCCAGGGTGACATGTTCGCCAATGTGTCCCATGCTGGTCACTTCCACTTGTTTTTCAGAACGCGCATCTTGTCACGTTGCGGGATGAATGGTTAGGGGTTACGCCAACATTGACGGACTCAACGTTATGACGGCAAACGAGCGTCGCGCCTTAGCACTGGGGCTGAGCGCAGTCATGTTGTGGAGTACCGTCGCCACCGCATTCAGCATCAGTTTGAGATACCTGACGCCGTTGCAACTGGTAACGCTGGCGAGCGCTGTCAGCTGGTGTTTTTTATCGCTCAGGCTTGTACAGCCGGGGCGAAGGCAGGCGCTGCGCGCCACCGATTCAAGAGATCGACTGTTCGGGCTCGCCATGGGCTGGATCAACCCGGCGCTCTACTACCTCGTGCTATTCGCGGCCTATGACCGGCTACCCGCGCAAGAGGCGATGGCGATCAACTACTCCTGGGGCATCACGCTGGCGCTTATCGCGGCGCCAATACTGGGACAGAAACTGAGTCTCTACGCGCTGCTCACCAGCGGCATCAGCTATTTCGGCATCCTGATTATCGCCACTCGTGGTGAGCTGGCCGCATTGAACTTTGCGCAACCCGAGGGCGTGGCGCTCGCACTGCTCAGCACAATCATCTGGAGCCTCTACTGGGTCATCAATGCACGAAAAACCATAGACCCCGAAGTACAGCTCTTCCTAAATTTCTCCGGCGCGCTTCCCCTGCTTTTCGTGATGGTGTGGTATCAGGGCGGCTCGATACCCGCGTCATGGCAAGGCTGGCTGGGCGGCCTCTACGTCGGTTTTTTTGAGATGGGGATTGCCTTTGTCCTCTGGATGGGCGCGATGCAGGCAACGCAGTCTGCCATTCGAATTTCCAGCCTCATCTTTCTGTCACCGCCCGCGTCACTGCTGTTGATTTGGCTGATCGCAGGAGAACCCCTGAGACCCTACACCTTAGTCGGCCTTGCGATGATTTTGCTGGGCTTGTGGCTGCAAAGGCGCGCTGACAGGTGAACCCTGCTCGGGTTGCTGACTCACATAAATGCGGTCCCCAACGGTCAACTCTGCGATTTCGGGGTCAAACCGATCCCACTGAAACGTCGCTCTTCCACTCAGCTGATCCACCTCTAGCACCGTGGCGCCGAAAGCCTTGTCATCAGCGTCGCGCCGCAACATATCGGCAGTTGCACCCTGCTGCACAATTCGTCCCGCTTGCATTTTTAACGTCGTGCGGGCCAGAAGATGTAGCTCTTGTGCTGAGTGGGATACGCAGATGAGGGGCAACGCCTCTTTATTGAGCCAATCCGATAGCGCTGTCGCCACCTGCCGACGGTGATCGCCATCATTTGCAGAGAATGGTTCATCCAGCAGCAGCAACTGCGGCTGCGTCAGTAAAGCCTGCACCAGCGACACGCGCTGTCGTTCGCCTCCGGAAAGCGTGTCGACTGATCGACCCATCAGGGTATCGACTGAAAAATCTCTCGCCAGACTCGCAAGCTGCTCCGCGCACGATGGTGCAGGGGATCGCGATGCTGCGAAGCGCAAATTATCCAATACCGTTCTGCCCGGCAATAGGCGCGCATCCTGAAACACCACACCCAATTTCCGCAAGTGAGTCGGCACGCTAATACCCTTGGCACTGTCATGCCATACCTGGGCCCCGAACTGCAGGTATCCGGTAAAACCCGGCTCCAACCCGGCAACGATGCGAAGCAGGGAGGTCTTACCCGCCCCCGTCGCACCTTGCAGGCCTACTGTGTGGTCGAGATCAATATCAAGCTGCGCCTCAAGCACAAAGCCGGGCCTGCTGAGGCAGCCGTCAACAATCAGGCGCCGACTCATCCGCGAAGCACCTCAGCACTCCGCCCGGCCACGCGGTAAATCAGCCACAGGGAGAGGAAAGAAAACCCCATCAAACCCAATGCGAGGAAATGTGCAGCGTCATAATTTAGCGTTTCGACGTGCTCGTAGATTGCAATCGAGAGAACCCGGGTTTCTCCCGGAATATTGCCGCCCATCATCAGCACCACGCCAAACTCGCCAATCGTATGAGCGAAGGTCAGCACGATACCGGTCAAAAAACCCCTCCGGGCGAGTGGCACCACAACGTTGAAAAAAACGTCCCGCGGTGACGCACCCAGCACGGCGGCGGATTCCCTGACAGAGATCGGCACGGCACGAAAAGCCCCTTGCAGCGGTTGCACCATAAACGGCAACGAATAAATGACTGACGCGATCACCAACCCGCTAAAAGAAAATGTCAGCGACTGACCGGTGACGCGGACCCAGATGCCTCCCAGCACGCTTTCCGGATTGAGAAATACCAACAAGTAAAAACCAAGCACGGTCGGCGGCAGAATAAGCGGCATGGCGACCAAGGATTCAACAATCGGGCGGTAACGGGACCGAGAGATTGCCAACCACCATGCCAGAGGTGTCGCCAACAATACCAACACCAGTGTCGTGACACCGGCGAGCAACCCGGTCAAACCTATTGCCTGGAGATCGGCGTTCACTGGAGCGAATCCTCCTTGGGTAATCGATACCCGTGAGACACGAGCAGGCGCTGCACCGGCGCCTCAAAGAGTTGCGTAACCCACCATTGTGCCGCCGCATTTCCTTCGGCACGCTTCAACAGTACCAACCACAGTATCGACTGCTCATCCAGGGTGATGTCACCCTTGCGCAGCATTGCGGCAATGGAAGCTCGTGCGACGAAGCCCGCCCGCGCGTGGCGTTCAGCCACCATCGCCGCCACCATGTGCGCATTGTCCACACGCGCCACTCCCGCGAGCCAATCCTCCGCCAGCCCCGACTGCGCTAGAAGGGACCATGCCGCGGCACCGTATGGGGCCAATGCGGGGTTAGCAATACAAACAGACTGCGGGCTGAGCTCGCTCAATTCCGCAATACCAAAGGGGGTCACCTTATCAGGCCACCACAACCCCAATTCCCCTAACGCATAAGTCCGCTGCGCAGCCGGCTCGGCGAGCCCTTCGGTAATCAACCTGAGCGGTCTCGCTTGATCAGCCGCCATCAACACATCGAAAGGTGCGCCGTGTAGCGCCTGACTGACCAGCTTGCCGGTCGACCCTGAAATAATCGTAAACCGGTGGAGGGAGGTCGACTCAAGGCGTTCTGCGATCACCTGTGCGGTCTCACGAAAATTGGCTGCCACGGCAATCGTCGCCTCCGCCGATTGCACTTGATAACTGAGCATTAGAAGCCCCAGAAAAAATCCGTATTGACCCCAGCAACGATTGGAGCGTGATTCGCGCACAAGCAATGAACGTTGAGTCAGTCTCACTTCAGGCCACGCCCAGCTCGAAGAGCCGCTGTGAAAGATAGGACTCTGCTGTATACCTCGCCGACAAGGCCACCTCGGCCCGGGGGTGAAGAAACAGTGGCAGCGACATGCGGCTTTGTCTTCCCTCATGCGCAGTGGGCGTCACCACACGGTGAGTTGCCGAGGGAAGGTACCCTCCGGTTGCCTCTTGCAGCATGTCGCCCACGTTAACAATCAGCTGCTCGGGATGCTGAGGCACTTTTGCCCACTCACCCGTTTGCAACCTCAGCTCCAGACCGGGACCGTCCGAAGCGGGCAGTAAGGTCAGTAAGTTTATGTCCTCATGGGGTGCAGCTCGCATCATCCCGGTGTCAGCTTGCACGGGAGGATAATGGGTGACGCGCAGCATCGAGGTTTGGCTACCTTGAACCATACCCGGCAAAGGCTCGGATAAGCTTGAGCTGATGTGGTCAGGTAAAAGCGTCGCGACATCATTCAATAATTGTGTGCCCAGTGTCACCGCTTCCTCGAAATAGGCGTGGAGATCGTCTCTAAGAGATTCGGGGCATCGACCCCAGGGATAATATTGAAAGTACTCCTTGTAATCACGTTGGGTATACCCTTTGGCATGCTCAGCCTCACCCAAGGAGAAGTAACCGTCCTGCCCGCTCGCATCCATGGCGAAGGCCTCGGCTTCACCGCGGGCAAAAAACGCGTGCCATTCGCGATAGATACGCGCTACGCGCGCCAATGATAGCGGGTGGTCAACCACCAACGCGAAGCCAGATTGGCGCAATGATGACACCAGCTGCTGCTGAAAAGCCGGATGCCGGTAAGAGAGCGGCGAGAGTTCGAAAGCGTCAGGCATGACCGAGCGCCTAGGCACTGCCCAAGCTGAGAAAAAATCCAGCCAGGGCGGCACTCATCAAATTTGCGAGGGTCGCTGCGAGCAATGCGCGGAAACCAAAACGCGAGATATCGTCGCGCCGATTAGGTGCGATGGCCCCAAGTCCACCCAGCAATATCGCGATAGACGATAAATTGGCGAAGCCACACAGGGCAAAAATGACAATGGCCTGTGTTTTAGGCGCGACCTGAGTCATGACATCGCTCAACGCCACATAGGCGACAAACTCATTGAGAATAAACTTTTGACCGATCAGGCTACCCGCTATTTGGGCCTCTTCCCACGGCACACCCAAGCACCAAGCCAGAGGTTGTAACAGACTCCCCAACAGAGACTCGAGGGTGAGATGCTCAAGCCCAAATCCATTCCCCACCGCGCCCAACATGCCGTTGATCAGCGCAATCAGCCCGATAAACGCGAGGAGCATCGCCCCAATGGCCCCTGCCATGTGCAAGCCATTCATCGCACCTTTGGCCGCCGCGTCGATCACATTCACATACTGCTCAGCCGCCACATCCGCGTCGGGACCCGGCGCAAGCGGTTCCTCCGTCTCGGGTTCCAGCAGCTTGGCCATCAACAGCCCACCCGGCGCCGCCATAAAGCTAGCCGCCAGCAGATATTCCAGTGGGATGCCAAGAGCAACGTAGCCCGCCATCACCGATCCGGCGATCGAGGCCATGCCACCCACCATCACGGCAAACAGCTCGGAACGGGTCATGCCGGCGATATACGGGCGAACCACCAGCGGCGCCTCGGCCTGCCCCACGAAGATATTCGCCGCTGCGGACAGCGACTCTGTATGACTCGTCCCCAAGAGCGCTTTGAGTCCACCGCCCAAAAACTGGATCAACCACTGCATCACGCGGAGGTGATACAACACCGCTATCAACGCACTGAAAAAAATCACCACGGGTAGTACGTTAAAGGCAAAGACAAAGCCCAATGAAGAGGACGGGTCTACGAGGCCGCCAAATACAAAAGTGATGCCAGATCTGCTGTATCCCAGCAGCGCCGCGACGTATTCCGACGCGACCGACAATGCGGTAATTCCCCAGTCAGTGAACAGCGCAAAGAAACCCATCCCTGCCTGAAGTGCGAATGCGAAAAGCGCCGTCCTGCCGCGGATCGCGCGACGGTTGGAGGACAGACCCACCGCAACCGCCAATAACATCAGTATGCCGAATAGGCTGACCATGAGGGTGGCCTCGATTGAAAGCGCTACTGTACCCTGAGGCCCTCCCTGTGGACACCGGCCACGTCAGCCTTCAAGTGGCCGCCGGTTATTGACAGTCCCGCCACCCGAGAAATAACGCCATCTGTGCAGTCTCACCCAGCATCACCGAACTGGGACTCGCTGGTCAAACGAGCCGCTCAACAGAATAAAATATGACTGAAACGCCTGCATAGTAGGTGATTAATAATCCTAAACTATTTATCCAGTGGTTAAATCGCTTTTTCATTCCAATATCCTCAGCTATGGGCCCGTCAGGCCCTGAAAACGCCGCGAATAATAGAAGAAATAAGGGCAAGCTGCGCAGTTGAGCATGCCTTTAGCGGGATAAAAATACCTATTGTTAACTATTTTTAATATTTAATAACTTATATTTATATTTATAGTTCCAGCGGGTTGTAGGGAGATCCAGCTCTCACCAGAGATCTAATGGAACTCGCGGTCAACATCGGCGAGTAAGCCATAACACGCCGCGCCAAAAACCGAGACGATGGCCGCAAGATAGAAAACCGCATCCCAACCGCCCGAGACATCCTGTATCAAACCGGACACAAACACCGATACGCTGGAAGACACCGCCGCCAACGTATTGGTGACACCCATCAGTAGGCCCGACTGATTGGGCGCAATATCAAGATGATTGGTAGCAAAGCCACCAATAGAAAACGCTGTTAGGGCATTACTAACCGTGATTACGGCCACACTGAACATGAGCGAATCTGTCAGTGTGACCGCCAGCATCGCCAGCGTAATACCGGCGAATGCCGTGGTCTGCATGACGCGGCGCACTTTACGTCTGCCGTAACCCCGCGAAACCAGAGTATCGAACAAGCGCCCCGCTACTGGCGCCATGATCAGCGACATCAGGGTTGGTGCCAGGGCCAACAATCCCGCCGTCTGCAGGTCCGCTCCCAGTTCCTGACTCACAAACGTGGGGAACCAAGACAGAATCAAATACAGTGACCAGTTGATACTGATATGAGCGATGGCGATCGCCCACACCGCCCGCGAGCGCAACATCCCTCCGATGGTTAGCCGCGGGAAGGCTGCCGCGTCCCCCGATGCCTCGAGCGCCAACGCCGAACTTGGGTCTGTCGCCGGCGCAGCGCCGGAGTGCCACTGGGGCAGCGGTGAGGGCCTCGACTGGGCGCTAACTATCCAAACGATGAACCACGCCACGCCCAAAGCACCGTATAAATAAAAAGCCCCCTGCCACGACCACACCGTGATGAGCCAGGGCGTACAGATCAGAGCAATCACGCTACCCCCCGCAATGCCCGAGTTCATCAAACCCACCGCAGAAGCCCGGCGATCAGGATGAATCCATTGCGAGTACAAGGCATAAATTGACGGCCAGGTAACCGACTCCGCCATCCCCATCAGAAATCTGCAGAGGAACAAGATGCTGAGTCCCAGCATGGCGGATATCGGCGTCAGCAGCGTGAATAGCGACCAGAATATAACGCCCAGCCCCAGCACCCACTTGCCGCCAAATCGGTCAGAGAGATAGCCCGCCGGGATCTGCAGCAGAAGATACCCCACAAAAAAGGCGGACATCACCGCTCCCTGAACGGTCGGGGACCAGCCTTGCTCCTCCGCCATGGGGATAATGGCAATCGATATGGCAATGCGATCGATCATGCAGATGTAGACCGCCAAGACCGTCATCACCAGCATCAGGCGGGCACCCGGAAGCAAGGGGTTAGAAGAAGAGGTGGATGACATTACTCAACTTAAGCCTGATAAAGCGATTGAGGCGTGGGCCGCAGATCAGTTGGAACAAGCCCAGCACGCGAGTGCGCGCATGCGCTAATCCAAGCTTGCCAGCATATCCCGGCTGTAGGCCTGTAAACCTGAGGTATCACCCGAACGAACAACCTTTGGCCAATCAGCGTTAGCAATCAGCGCCCGACCCACCGCAACCAAATCAAAATCGCCCCGATCCATCATTTCTAGCAGCCGATCGATGGACGCCGGTTCGCTCGTAGCGCCATCCCCCTCAGCGGGTTGAGCGACAAAGTCCTGATCAAGACTGACGCTGCCCACCGTGATTGTGGGCATACCGGTCAGTTTCTTAACCCAACCAGCCAGATTCAGGTCCGAGCCGTCGAATTCAGGCTCCCAGAAACGCCGCTGACTGCAGTGGAAAGCATCGATCCCCGCGTCAATCAGCGGCGTCAGAAATGCTTCGAGCTCCTGCGGCGTAGGCGCCAACCGCGCCGTGAAGTCCTGCTGCTTCCACTGCGACCAACGCAAAATCAGCGGGAAGTCAGGCCCAACTTCCGCGCGACAGGCCTCAATGACCTCAATCGCGAAGCGACTCCGTGCCGCCATCGATCCGCCATAGCCATCGCTTCGCTGGTTTGTGCCCTCCCAGAAAAATTGGTCAATCAGATAACCGTGGGCACCATGGAGTTCTACTGCGTCGAACCCCAGCCTTTGCGCATCACGCGCACCCTCTGCAAAAGCGCGCACCACATCATCGATGTCCTGCTGGGTCATCACATATCTCGCGACTTTACCGGGCACATTCATACCCGATGGCGTATACCCGTCCACATCTCCTTCTGGCATCACGCCGCGTTTGCGCATCCCGCCACAGTGCCACAACTGTGGCGCGATCTTTCCGCCCTCACTGTGCACCGCATCCACCACCTTCTTCCACCCAGCCAAGCGCTCCTCACCGTGGAAGTAAGGCACATTCTCGTATCCGTTGGCCGCGATATGGTACGGGCATGTACCCTCGGTAATGATCAGTCCAACACCCCCTGCGGCGCGACGCCGATAATATTCAACCGAGGCGTCGCCGGGCACATTATCCGGAGATAGATAGCGGGACATCGGCGCCATCACCACGCGATTGTTCATTTCGAGGGATTTCAGGGAAAAAGGGTTAAAAAGACTGTCAATCGCAGACACACGCCACCTCTTAGCAATGAGTTTATCCGAATGATTTGCGGGAGCGCGGGCAAAAATTAACCCTAAGCTCCGCGGCACATCTGCCAGCCGGGCAGACTACCCTAATTGCTCTTATTTCGCCCCCCCGTCAGCGGCGGGCGAAGGATCATTTGCAGGTTGACAGGTGTCCCATTTACCGCGGCCCTGGCACACCAACCGCGCCTTGAAGCGGCGCCCAAATGAGTCTCGGACTGAGGAAGGCCAAGGCCACCGAGAGGAGGATTGGCACAATAGCAATACCTGCTGGATAGGCTACTCGCTAAGCTTGGGCTGACAGGGGGATTTGCGTCTCTACTCAATTCGGATAGCCCAAAGGAAACTGCTGCTGCCAACGCCAGGCGCTAGCGATGATGCTCTCAAGATCAGCATGCCGAGGTTGCCACCCCAGTTCTTTACGAATGAGCTCACTCGAAGCCACCAGCCGCGGGGGGTCACCCGCCCGTCTGGGGCCAATCTGTTCCGGTATCACTTTGCCGGTGACGCGCCGGGCGGTATCGATGACTTGTCTGACACTAAAGCCCTCTCCATTACCGAGGTTGTATATCAGGTTGCGCTCTTCCAGTGCAGTTAACGCCAGTACGTGGGCCTTCGCCAGATCCAAAACATGAACATAATCGCGAACGCAGGTGCCGTCGGGCGTGTCGTAGTCATCTCCGAAGATCGTAATGCACTCGCGGCGTCCCGCCGCTGCCTGCAATACCAACGGAATCAAATGGGTCTCGGGTTCATGGTGCTCGCCCCGCATGGCGCTCGCGCCGGCGGCATTAAAATAGCGCAAACTGGCGTAACGTAGCCCCTGTGTTTCTGCGACCCAATGTAGGGCGCGCTCCAACGCCCACTTAGACTCTCCATAGGGACTGCCGGGTGAGATGGCACAGTGTTCATCAATCAAGGGGCTCATGGCTTGCCCAAAAAGATTGGCGGTGGAGGACAGAATAAATCGACCTACACCCGCCGCAACACAAGCTTCAATGAGATTGAGACCGTTGACGACATTATCGCGTAAGTAAGGGAAGGGGTGCGCCATCGATTCACCCACCAGTGACCGTGCCGCAAAATGCATAACAGCATCGGGGCGATGGATCGCCATCGCGCTCTGGACTTCATCGGTAACAGAGAGATCTCCCGACACCCAGATCGCGGCGTCAGGTACCGCGGCGCGATGCCCCTGGGAGAGGTTGTCAAAGACCACCACCTCATGATCATGATCAAGCAGCACTTCGGCGGCCACACTGCCAATGTAGCCCGCCCCCCCAGTCACCATCACTCTCATTCTGCTTCCTCTCATCGGGGGCTTAGATAAGGCCCCGCTTTGCTCCCTGCCAACGTTTAATGATTGCAATCACCGCTGTCAACACCACGCCATAGTGCCGGGCGATCTCAGGCTCCGATTGCATGTCGCAGCTGCTCGGCCGCAGCCTCTGGTGTGAGATCGCGCTGCGCTTCGCTCAACATCTCATAACCCACCATGTGCTTGCGCACCGTAGCAGACCGAAGCAACGGCGGGTAAACATGAGCATGTAGCTGCCAATCAGGTCGCACTCC
>Ga0181599_1004757_pt1 | contig 10772 bp, 10 predicted proteins | sample 041ome_3_FD_148658 | JGI IMG/M metagenome (GOLD analysis project Ga0181599, IMG submission 148658) | Coastal salt marsh microbial communities from the Groves Creek Marsh, Skidaway Island, Georgia - 041405US metaG (spades assembly) | ecosystem: Environmental > Aquatic > Marine > Intertidal zone >...
CACACCCGAGGCGACCACCACGTGCGATTGGACGCGATTCGGGACAACGCGAACAGCGACAGTTCCTCATCGAACGCGCAATCGGAGGAGTACGACGACGACGACGACGAAATGATGACGATGATGATGACCACGAACAAGACGACGAAGAAAGTCTCGCGACCCGCGCGTAAACCGAAAGTTTCAAAGACGAAGATGAAGAACGAGCGACGAAAGGATAACCCTCCGGGGACGTCTCCCGAAAGAGAGAATTCTTCCTCCTCTTCGTCTTCTCTGTCTTCTCGACAGACTTCGACGAAAGATAAAAAACAACTCTCCTCAACGTCGGAGTCATCGACGAAGTCGTCGGCGGCGGGCACGCGCGAACGCACGGCGACGTTCGCGTCGAGATACCAAGGCACGATGCAGGCGAGTTTCGGGAGAAGTGATGGGTCTTCGCCTCCCAGGAAATACGAACGAGCGAACAGCATCGACGAAGAGCTGATGATGAGCAGTAGTAATAGTAGTCATTCTTCTTACGACGATCACGAAGGCGGCGGAAGAAGGGATTCGTACAATCGAGGCGGACGCAGTTCTTCGTCGTCGAATCCGAACAGAAATAGTTTTCGAAGCGCGAACGTGGAGAGTTACAATCAAGTGTTGCGAGCGTTTGATTCGGTTAGTCGGGAGGACGAGGACGACGACGCGGACGAGAACGATGCTTTGAAAGCCGCCAACGTGGACAAGTTTGGCGACGATGGAAGCGATGAGTACGACGCGTTGGCGATTTCCGCGCCGGGCGTCGGTCAGAGTTGGGCCAAGTTAGAGTTAGCCGCGGATACCGGGAACGCGCCGAAAGCTTTGGAGGCGTTGGAGGCGCTGTTGGAGATGGAGTGCGCGCAGCCGTTGAGGGCGTATAACTCGGCGCTGAGAGCGTGTAAACGAGCTCGGCCACCGGCGTATCGATCGGCGACGACTTTGTTACAACGCATGAGAGCACAAGAGAAGTCAGACGTGAAACCGAACCAAAGAACGTACCACGAAGTTATCGCGGCGTACGCTCGAGCGCACGAGTGGCGGTTAGCGGAGAGAACGTTTGAGGAAATGAAAAGAGATCCAAACGTTGGATGGCACGAAACTTTAGATAAAATCGCCGCGGAATACGAGAATAAAACCAATAAAGATGACGACGACAGAGAAGACGATGAAGATAGTTATAACAATAGCAGATACTCGAGGAGTGGTGGTGGCGGACGATATGGCGGCGGCGGATACGGCGAACGAAGACCGTTCGTGGCGAGAGATCGCAAAGGTCCGTCCAACGATATCGTGAGAGTGTACACATCCCTCATCAGCGCGTACGGGAAAGGTGGTCAGTGGGAAAAAGCGTTGGCGGCCTTTCAAGAATTAGAGAACACGCCTGGGTGCTTTTGCGATACGGGCTCGCACAACGCGTTGTTATCCGCCGCGGTGAGCGCGGCGAAGTATCCGGAAGCTGCTCAATTGTTCACTTCTATGGCGAAAAATCCGCGCGTGAGACGAAATGTCACCACATACAACTCGTTAATCACGAGTTACGGAAAGCAGCGCAAAATTGGCGACATGGAATCAATTTTTGCCCAAATGGCGAGGAATGGTGTGTTCGCGAATGAAACAACGCACGCGGTTATGATTGCCGCGCACGGGAACAATACCTCTACCGGTGATAAAGACTGTAAACGCGCGCTGGATTTACTCACTCGATGCGCGAGGAATCCAAAGTTACGGTGTTCCGCGGTTGTTTTTAACTCCGCTCTCGGCGCGTGCGCGAAACAATCCGACCACGAATCTTTCAATTTGGTTTTGAAAATGATGCGAGAAGAAGGCATCGTTCCGACTTTGATCACGTACAATACGAGATTGATGGAATCGACGGCGAGAAGAGACTGGCGAGAAGCCGCGAGAGCGTATAAAGAGCTACTCTTAGACGGTTTGTTACCGGATTCCATAACTTTTGATTGTTTGTGTGGCATAGAGAAGCTCGTGTTGGCGAGAGAACGCATGGAAGCTTTGGCGCTCGAAGAAGAAGATTGGAAAGGCTTGAAGATTGAGGCTTTGGAGGACGATCCGTCCACGATGGCCGCGAAGGATGTCGCGAAAAGAGATAACGCGCATTTAAATTCCGACGACGAAGACGACGAAGACGAAGACGACGACTTGTTATCGAGATCCAACCCAATGGGCGAACTTCCAGACTTACTCCTGGACATTATTCGCGACGAAGCGTTGAACGCCAAGTTGAAGAATAACAAAGGCGTTCAAACCGCCGCGTACGACGCGTACCTGCGCGTGTGCTACGCCGACGGCCGTTTCGATGAGGTCTCGGATGCCTTCTCCCGAATGATTTCGGAAAAAGTTCCGCGAACTGTCCACACGTACAACTCTTTGTTGATCTCCTTCGAAGCCTCCTGCAAATGGCGCGAGGCTGAAAACGCGATGAACTTGATGAAGAAAGAAACGCCGGAAATCTTTCCGGATGCGTTGACCTTTGACGCGTTAATCGATGTGTGCGAAGAGATGGGACAATGGGACCGCGCGACGCAATACCTCGAAGACGCTCAAAACAAATACGGCTACCTCGGCTGCGAAGATGAATTAGGCGTTCTCGATTTGCACCGAGTCCGCTCCGCTGGCACCGCCCAATGTGTCTTGCGTTGGTGGCTGAGACGCATGCGCCAACGTGCGTTAGCTCCGATGGATATCCAATCCGCTGGTAAAGGCACTCGCACCCTCCTCACCGGTACGAGCAAAGAAACGCTCCCCATCTCCATCCGAGACCTTCCCGATGAAATCTCCGTCGTCACCGGTTGGGGCAAACACTCCACCGTCTACGGCCGATCCCCGGTCAAAACGAGAGTCTTAGCTACCATGAAAGCTTTAAATTCTCCATTCACGGTCCCGGAGAAAAACATCGGCTCCGTCGTCGCCGAACGAGGCGCCGTTCGCTCCTGGTTAGTCAAAGAAGAGTTGCTCTCGTTGGGAAGGTTCCTCCTCGGGAATCGCGACGCGTTAAAAAGGAACTTCAACCCGATGAGCGGTCCGAGAAAAGTCACCGACGAGGACGTGTTGAGCGAAGCCACCACGAGTAAGCCGCAATAATACTGATAATTACAATAAAACGAAACCGTGTTAGAGAGAGAGATGTCGTATATATCATCATTAAGGTACCTACTGGTAAATACTAAAAACTGCCATACTTTATCTGAGCCACAAATGTAGTGATGACGTGGATATTTTTGTAGAAGAAAAAAGCATCCCCACAAATACACACACACATAAGTTATGTTTGTTTCCGCGCAAAATCACGGAGCGTTCGTCGTAGCTTCGGTACGTCTCTTTCTCTTTTATTATCGTCCCTTTGCTGCGCGTGTGTCTCGCAACATCGTCTCTCCTCGTCATCATCGAAAGTAATAGGAGTAGGAGTATTATTCCCCATTTTGATAAGAGAGAGAGATTTTACGCGGGGCTCCTTTTTCTCACGTAACGCGCGCGAGAACACCAACACCTTTGCGTCATTCTCTTCCACAAAACTCGCTCTTTATTATTCCGTTGTTTTTGCTCTTGTTTTTTATGTGCGATGACTCACATTCTCTCTCTCTCTTCTTATTCTATTATATATTCTAATCACACAGACTCGAAATCTTGGCGGTCAGAAGAAGAAAGAGTTGAGCACTGCCACCTTTAGACAACGCTCGTCGTCCTCGAAAAGAGCGTCGACGTCGGGGTATAAAGTTACGGCGGCGGCTGGAAGCGAGGACGACGATTTCGTTCCCGCGCAAGACTCCTCGCGGTTTCGCCAAAAACCAATCGAGGACGACGACGAAGACGACGAGAAACCGTCCGGTTTGCTCGGGAACTTGGTCTCCAACCTCCCGACGTTGCGCAAAGAAGACGCTCCGGACTCTTACGGCAACCGACCGGAATCGAAGACGTTGACAGAAGGCAGATATAAACGACCGACGACGGTCCGAGTCGGCAACGTGGACGAAGCGACCGTCCGCGGCGAAGATTTTGAAGTCGCCGAAGGCGGACCCGGCATCGGTTTATTGGTGACGTTGTTGTTCGGCGCGGCGGTGTTAGGCGGCGCGTATTTAACCGTACAAAAGCTCACTTCGGAACCGCCGGCGGCGACGAAACGATCGTCCAGACGCATGCCAGCCAGCGATAAACCAGAGTTAAAATCCGCTCCTTCTCTCGTCCCCGCCGCTACTCCTCCCGCCGCTCCGTCTCCTTCTTCGGAGGAGTAGACAGAGCGCGTAAGTATTTAAACATTCAAATACGATGAATAGAAGATATATATATACAGTACCCCGGATGAAACAACGCTCTCGTCATCGTTTATGCGTGGTGTTTTCGCGTGTGCCCTCTCTTGCACTCTCCTCTGCTCCTTCTCTCGCTCTCGCTCTCCGTCGCTTTAGAGGTGTTTTACAGCCACAAATCCAAAATCTTCGTTTTTGGATCTTTTTGAATTTTTTTCCATCGGTCTGTCGTCATTACTCCGATTTGGTGGTGGTGCACTTGCGCGCGCTCTGTCTCTCTTTTCGGACGAAAACCGATACGCTTTCTCTTTTTCTATCTCTTTGAATACTCTTCGAGGTTGAGTTGATGATGGTGTTGATGATGCGTGCGCCGTATTTTTCCCCCGTCGTCGCGCGTCATCATAATTCCTTTTCCGAGAAAGTCCCGAACGCTTCGTCTGCCTTCGGCCACGTAACGACCAACGCGAACACCAACTTTAAAAGAAGAAGACGAACGACAGAGAATACTAAGAACAAGAACAACAACAGAAGAAGAGGCACTTTGATCGTGCGAAACGGGGATTTAGGCGGCAATTACGGCGACTCCTTCGCGGACGTGGACAACTTACTGGTCAATTATTTCACCTTCAAAGCGTTGAAGTCCTCCTTAGCGCAGATGCAAGAGACGGATTTGAGCCCGGGAAAAGGCGAGTATAAATGGCTGTATAATTTTGCCAGCGAGAACTATAAAAACGACGGACAGAAATTCATACGAGCGTTATTCGCGGAAGGAAGAAGAGATCACGCGGAACGATTGATTAAGCAGAGGGAGGATTTGCTTCAAAGATGGATAAAACGCTTCGCGGATACCGGCGGATTAGACTGCGGCGTAAAAATGAACCGAGAGAACTTGAGTTTGTTGCGAGAACACATGATGAATTCAGTCTCGTTTGCCGAGGAAGGGGTAGGCGGTATTGATTTAGACGGGAGGGGCATGGACGATGCCAAGGATGAAGGAGAGGCCGGAGAAGACGAGGAGTGCGAGGAGTGCGATTTGCAGTCTTAATAGAAGGGCGAGCGAGAAAGAGAAAGCGCAAGCAACGGGTTGCGAGGCCGCGAATATATAAAAGTAACTCTCATAGATCCTCGTTGAAAACCTGTATGCATGTATATAAATTATGATAACAACGCAAAAAACCCTTCCTTCGATAACGTCTGTCTCTCTCTCTCTCTTTCTTTTGCTCTCGCGCCTGTCGGCCTGCGAAAGTCCCACCGCTAAAGAGGAACAAACGAAGCTGCTTTATCTTCACTTTTTAGACGCGCAACTACGAGCTGAAGAAAGAAAGAAAGAAAGAACAAACGCGTAAGAATCAGACGCACCACCGAAAGAAAGAATGGCCGCGACGTCATCGTTCCGAGCGTTTTTGAACCACCCGGCCGGGCCGAAAACCATCTTCTTCTGGGCGCCAACCATGAAGTGGGCGATAACCATCGCCAACGTGAAAGATTTCCAAAGACCGCCGGAGTTACTTTCGGTGCCGCAACAAAGCGCGGTCGCCTTGACCGGGTTGATCTGGATGAAATATTCCTTGGATATTACGCCGAAAAACTATAACTTGATGGCGGTGAACGCGGCGATGGCAGTGACGGGATTGTATCAGTTATACAGACGGTACGAGTACGATAGAGAGATGAAAAAGATAATGGAACAGAGCGAGGGCGGCGGCGGAGGAGGAGGAGAGCAGACATAACTCGATAAAAAGAGACGTAGATAGATTTAGAAGAAGAACTTGTAACATTACACATAACGATAACATCTTGTACCGCGAAAAATGTGAGTGATGCGTCAGATAACGAGACTAAGTACTCGCATTCGTTCAAAAGCTGCTTTACATATCAGTATAATCACACTACTACAAACTAAAACTACGATTATAAACTGACTGAGCATGATGACCAATAATGGCCAAGAACTAACCAAAAATACGCGTGTATAATGTTTCTAATATCTCGGATTTCCGTGTACTCTGACGTAACAATGTAACCACGTCGATCCGCTATTGCGTTTTACTTTTTGTCCCTCTTCCGTCGGCGTCCCTCGTCTCAACAACTCCACGCACACGTCTGAGTTTAACTCCTCTTCCGTCATCGGTCGGAACAACGGATGCATGTCTAACTTCTCTTTCATCCAATCCCCGACGTCTTCTACGTCCGTTTGCGTGTATAAAATCCCGCCCTCGCGCAAACAAAACGCGTACTCTGCAATCAACGCCGTTTGTATTATCCGTCGACGTCGTTTCGACCGTTTAAAGTGCGGATCCGGGAACAGAAAGAACAACTTCTTCAGCTGACCTCTCTGGAAATAGTTCGGTAAAAACTTCATCGAGTTTGTCCTCAAACCTGAAATGTTTTGATACTCGCCTGGATGTTCTTTCCTCAGCGCCAAAGCGCGTTCGCGAACGTACTCGGACACTTGCGCCCGAATTTCCATCCCAATAATCAACTCTTTCGGAAACAACGGGCTCAACCGAACGAGCAAACCGCCAAACCCGCACCCGATATCCGCGAACGTTATTTTCGCCTCCTTTTCTCCTTTCTTTTCCATTCTTAACTTGTCTAAAAACGCACTCTCAAAGTGCGCATCCTCTCGAAATGAATCCGGCGCCGTCGGTAAATCCTCCCACTTTCCGTTCGATAAAGGGTTACAGTGCGCTCTCTGTCGGTAGTCTCGTTTCCTCGGGATGGATTTGCCTTGGTTGTTCGCCGAAACTGCGATTTCGCCCAGTAAATCTACCTCTTTTTCTTTGTCTTTAATGTCTCCTTCTTCTATTCTTGCCATAGTGCTCTCTTCTTGAGTAAAACTCCCAAAGTTTAGCCGTCGTTTTTTTGCTGTTTGGTCTCGTACTTTTTTTCTCCTTTTTTCAACGAGGAGAGGAGGAGGATATAGTAGTTTACGCGCATATCTGTTTTACGTGATGCGTCAAAAACAACAACGCTTTAATCGTCTCAACGACACATCGCCGTTTCATTTTAAGATACGAACTGTACGAATTTAACCTTTAGGAGTTAAATTTTATTTCGCGAATAACACACGAGTAACCGCTAAACGCGACGCACAATCATCAATCGATAAAAAAATGAGCCAATCCTTCGCGCTCCAATCACCATCATCATCGAGCACATTCTCGGTTAAAAATGCCGCGAAAATCAACACCCGAAGATCTTCCTCAAAAGGTCAGCGCGGGAACCAGTTACGCGTGAAAGCTGAAGAAACGAGCACTTCCGGTACGTTTGAATGTATATTTCGATTCCTTTCCCTCGTTTTAATCCAGATCCGACCTCGTTCGTCTCCGTTTACGACGTGAAAAGATAAATTTCGTTAGAAAGAATTTGCTTCGTCAGAGAGACGTGGATACTGGATACGGTTTTCTTGGGAAAAATGACTAATCTCGTACTAAATACTCACCGCCTTAATGTTCTCTTCTCTTCTCTCCTTAAAGGCGTGACTTCAGTCGTGAACGACCAAACGTTCGAACAAGACGTGTTAAAATCGGACGTCCCGGTTCTCGTTGATTTCTGGGCGCCGTGGTGTGGCCCGTGCCGAATGATAGCCCCTCTGATCGATCAGTTGGCGGAGGAATACGCCGGGAAGTTGAAAGCGGTGAAGTTGAACACGGACGAGTCGCCTTCGATCGCGACGGAATACGGGATCCGATCGATCCCGACGGTTATGATTTTTAAGGACGGGAAGAAGATGGATACGGTGATTGGAGCGGTGCCGAAGAGTACGTTGACTGGGACTATCGAGAAGTATTTATAATGTGTTGTGAAGCGTATATAAAAGAGATGAGGACGGAAGCGCTTTGAAAAGGGAAGGAGAGAAAAAGTGAGAGAGAGAAGAAGCGCGAGTCAAATTATATAATAAGAGAGTACAATTAAATATATTAGAGAGTAAGTGAGAGAGAGAGAGAGAGAGAGAGAGTAAGTGTTTGGCAGGCGAGAATGGAAGACTGGATATGGACGAGACATTGTTGTCGTTGTTGTAGACGCGAAGAAGGAGAACGAGAAGAGTTTACAATAATTCGCAAATAATTTTCCGTTTTGTAATAATAAATATAAAGAGAGAGAGTAAGAGAGTGAAGAAGATAACAATGAATAATAAATATAGCAACAACGTGCGTTATGTTATTGTCCAAAAATTTCTCTAATACGTAGTTTGACTATTCAACTCGTCTTGAACCTCTTCTCTTTATCGAGCGGCGTCCCGTTATACGGCGCCGTGACAAACGGATCCCTATAACTCCCACCTAACTTGTCCCAAAACACCAAATATTGCCCGTAGTTATAATTAAATCCCGTGTGGTGGACGGTATGATGCGCTGCCCCGTTCACGAACGGTAAATTCCACGTCACGCGATCGTGAATGTTTATCGTCCACATACCGACGCACGCTAAAGATATAAAATACGCCACGTGGTGCATCGGGAATAAAAACACAAAAATGTGGTACGGGCACCCTTGCAACCACCCATCGATCGGGTGAAACGCGTACGCGCTGAACGGAGTCGTCTCTTTATACCTGTGATGCAACTTATGCAACGGTTTATACAACTTCTTATGGTGCAATCCTCGATGTATCCAATAAATACAAGTATCCGAAAACGCTACGAACATAATCGGCGCGATCACAAACGCGTACAACTTCCCGCCGTGTTCGTTCAAATCCCAATATATCTTCGTCTTCCCGCTCTCCACCAACAACTCGAACGGCGCCGTCATCGCCGTCATCACCGCTATGGACCACAAACTCGTCTTGATCTCGTTCTTCACCTGGTCCTTCCCTTCCCGTTGGAACCAATTGGCTTTATTCTCTCCCGTCTTTTTATCTTTCCGTTTGAACAGGAAATAATACGTCAAAGGGCAAAACGTGAAATAAAACAAATACGTCATCACCAAAAGAAACCCCCAGATGACGAGAAACTTCCGAAGTAAACCGTGCGTTTCCGGGTTGAAATCTTCCGATTTGATGCCAAAGAGATACGGGTCAACGATAAATTTGTTCACCCAGTTCGCGGAGCCGTCGAATCCTAAACCCAGGCCGATGATTGTCGGTACTTCTAACATTATTCTTTTACGTTGTTATTCTTATTATATAATTCACGCGAAAGCGTGTTTTTGTCACTCCTTCAAAGCGTCTCCTCTCGTCCGGTTTTAAAGATGACGATGAGAGTTCAAAACGACGTGCGAGAATAAAAAAACCGAGATGACGTCAATTTTTTCAGCAGAGTGAAAAATCATGTAAAAAAACGAGAGGATTGCCAAAAACGTCAAATTTTTTAAAAACACACGAGAGACGACAAAAAGCAGACGACGAATGCTACTACTACTACTAATAAAATAATACTAATAATAGTAAAAAAAAGTAAGAACAAGAGTAACACATGCGAGACCCTACTCTCACTCGTGGTGCGAGGAAGGAAGGTCATCAAACGGCGGCGTTTTTGTCGCGGAGAGAAGAGAGAAGCAGTGGCGGAGAGACGCACGCGACGACGGATTTGGACGAGTTGAAGAAACATCACAGATTTTTACGAGAGGATGATGATGATGATGATGACAAAAAGGAGGAGGAGGAAACAAGGGCTCGCAGAGGAAGAGGCGAAGAGGAAGAAGCGATGTTATCGTTATTAAACGAAGGCGAACGCGTGGCGAAAAAATACGAGGGAAAACTGTTCAAAGAGTACGCGATTCCGGATTTGTCCCGATGGGACACCCAAGGCGTCGGTTTGCGATGGAGAACGGAGAAAGAAGTCGCGAGAGGCAAAGGCGTGGATATTTGCGGCGAGAAGAGATGTTCGGAGAGGAAGAATCTAGGAACGTTTGAGTTGAATTTTCGGTATAAAGAAGGGGGGAAAGGGGAAGTGAAGAACGCGCTGGTGAAGGTGGTCGTCTGTCCCGCGTGCGAAGAGAAGATGAACCGAAGCCGCCGGAGGAAGAAGAAATAGAATTAGTCATAGATAAATTATTAGAAAGAGAAACGTTGTTGCAACAACAACAACAACAAAAGTAGTAGATTTAGAAGAACATGCCTCTGCGCCGACCGTAACCACCGTAACCACCTCCGTATCCGCCGTATCCACCTCCGTAGCCGCGTCTCCCTCTCCCGTTTCCAATTAAACCGAGATTGTTCGCCAACATGTACAAAGTAAACGGAGACGCGCCGTTCTTATAGGCGACGTACAAAACCATCCAAGAGAGAAACGTTCCAAACGTGAACGCGTTATCGTCGATGTAATCACCGTAATCGTGATCGAATCGATCTCCATACGTGCTCCGCCCCATGCTCCGGGCGCCTAAACCAATCCATCGTCTCAGGATGAAGAACAAAAACGCCGCGATGACGCAGTTCGCCGCAATTCTTCCGTTATCCGACAACCCGTACGAATATTGATACCTGACCGCGCCTAAGAAATCTCCCAGGCGAGAGAGGATACCCCCACTCTCACTCGCAGTGTCGCT
>Ga0181599_1004796_pt1 | contig 10719 bp, 11 predicted proteins | sample 041ome_3_FD_148658 | JGI IMG/M metagenome (GOLD analysis project Ga0181599, IMG submission 148658) | Coastal salt marsh microbial communities from the Groves Creek Marsh, Skidaway Island, Georgia - 041405US metaG (spades assembly) | ecosystem: Environmental > Aquatic > Marine > Intertidal zone >...
TGCAAACATCTTAAATAAAAAAGAAGATCCTAACGAAGATCAATTGCAAAGTAATAACTAAATAATTTTAGCTTTTACAGAACCAATCTTATCAATACGACCTTGATATATGCCTTTACCTAGAATTGGTGTTACCCCTACTGTTGACCCAGTGAAAACATAAAAGTCTTTAGTAAGTTTTACTTTATCCTTTTGCAGTTTACTTAAAACAAATCTTAACGAGTTTAGAGGGCTAATATAAACTGTATTAGAATGACCGTTTACTGATTGCTTGATTTTTTTATTAGAGATATTAGTTTTTAAATTAGCAAAATTTAATTTTTTGTATTTTGACTTTTTTCCAATAACAAACTTAACATTGGCACCAAAGTCGCTACAAAGATCCCCTAAATATTTAATTCCTTTTTTTCTTTGTCTATAGCCTACTACCTCGATAGCTGGCATCGTATGAGAAATAAATTGATGAATATTCTTAAAATTGATTTGTTTTTTTAATTCAAAGAATTTCTTTTTAATAAGGTAAGCAACTTCAAGCTCTATCCCAAGAGTGTAAGGATTAACTTTAACTGATTTACCACTTTTTAAAACATTGTGTTTAAAGATTGATGCATAGAAAGGTTCTTTTTCTTTTAACTTTTTTAAAACAGGTATCCCTGTTCCAGCAGCTTTAAAACCAACCACAGGTTTTGATATTTTACTTTCGCATAACTTTCTTAGCTTTTGAGCTTCCTTCATGCTTTTGGCATACTTTAAAGGAACAGGTGCTAAAATTTTATTGAGTAAAAATGCTTTGACAAGCTTGTTAGCTAATACATTTATAGAATTCATAAACACATAAACATTACATTTTTATTTGATTAAAAGAAACGTTATGTTATAACATAACGATGAGTGATAACAACACGCTTGTATTAAATAGCCTTAAAACAAGTCCAAATGGTTTAACGGCATACCAAATATTAAATCTTCTACAAAAAACTAAGCCTATTAAACCAATGACAATTTATAGATCTCTAGAAAATCTTACAAAGAAAGGTTTGATACACAAAACAAATAAAAATAAAACCTTTCATCTCTGTGAGGCAAGCCATAATTGTACTATTTCAGAAGCTCATGAACATAATTCTGTATTTGTAGTTTGTGATAAATGTGGGCTAACAGAGGAATTAAAATCTAATCTGTTTTCTACCACAATCAAAAAAATTAAATCAAAGAAAAAATTTGATTTAAAAAAATTTAAATTAGAAATAACAACAATTTGTAAGGACTGTGATTAATGGAACATTTGATTGAAAATATAAGTTGGTTACAAGAAAATGATTACTTAAGAGGATTTGTTTTTGGATTAGTTCATACAATTATACCTTTAATAGGATTTTATTCAGGTTGGAGCGTTAATAGATTATTAAAAATTGCAAGCAATGGTTACATTGCTGGTATATTTGGGGTGATTATTGCACATGTAATAGCCGACTTTATTGCTGCAAGTTTAGATCCTCATTTAAAATCTGCAGCTATTGGTATCGTCTTAGGTGGATTAATACCACTAACTTTAGTTCCAATTTTTGACAAATATATTGTTAAAAGTAAACACCACATTGTTGTTGGTGATCATGAAGATTTAAAAAAAGATTTAGAAGAACATCATCATTAATTCATTTTTTTTAGACTTATTAAAAAAAAGTGTTATTATAACTTACTCATTTCATGGAAAAAAAAGCTAAAATCATTGCTACTCTAGGTCCAGCTATTCATTCAGAAAATAAATTAAAAGCAATAGTTAATGCTGGGGTTGATGCATTCAGAATCAATTTTAGCCATAATATTTCTGGAATTTCAAAAATTGTCACAAGAATAAGAAAAATAGAAAAAATTTTAAAAAAAAGGATAGCTGTTATTGCTGATCTTCAAGGCGTTAAGTTAAGAATAGGAAAAATTGATGCTGATGAAATAAGCATAAAACATAATCAAAAATTTATTTTTGATAGTAATAAAAAAATAGGTAATCAAAATCGAGTTTGCTTCCCCTATCCAATTATTCTTAAAAAATTAAAACCAGGAAATAAAATCTTAATTGATGATGGAAAATTTGTTTTTAAAGTTGTTAAAAAAATTACAAATGGTGTTGTTACAACTTGTTTAAGCCAAAACTGTAAAATTCGAAGCAATAAAAGTATTCATTTGCAAAACTTTTATATGCCTTTTAATAATCTTACTCAAAAAGATAAAAACGATATTATAACTGCAAAAAGGCTTGGTTGTAATTGGATTGCTCTTTCTTACATTCAAAATGCAAAATTAATAGTTGAAGCCCGAAAATTAATTAATAAAGACATGGGCATTATTTGTAAAATTGAAAACAAAACTGCTTTAAGAAATATAAATGAAATTATTAATGCTTCTGATGCCATTATGATTGCTCGAGGGGACCTTGCAATTGATGTAGGTCATAGCGACGTTCCGCAAATTCAATTAGATTTAATTAAAAAATGCTCAAAATTATCAAAACCAGTAATCGTGGCTACACAAATGCTTGAGAGTATGATTGAGAATGCTACTCCAACAAGGGCAGAGATAAATGATATAGCCACAGCAATATTTCAAGGAGCTGATGTTGTCATGTTGTCAGCAGAAACTGCAATTGGAAAATATCCAATAGAAACGGTTAGGGTTATGGCTAAGACTGTTATTTCAACTGAGAAATATAAAAAACAACATATTCAAGATTTTAAAAATAAAGTTGATGTCAAAGAAGATCCAAGAAAATCTATTGTACTCTCTGTTAAAGACTTAGCTTATAATCCAATGGTTAAAGCAATCATTGCATTTTCAAATTCTGGTAGTACAGCAAAATTAGTTTCAACAATGAGACCTTCAGTTAAGATATTAACAATTTCACCGAACATCAATACTTGCAGATTAACTAGTCTTCTTTGGGGCGTTCACTCTATCAATAGTCGTGATGCTCATGGCTGGAAAGATATGATGAACATTTCTAAACAAATAATTAAAAGAGATAAATCTATTAAGAAAAATGATTATGTAATCATTACTGCAGGATTGCCATTTGGTCATGCCAAAATGACTAATATGATCAGGCTTTACAAAGTTGGAACTTAAATTAATTTTGCTATTTGAATAGCTGTTTCACACATACGATTAGAAAAACCCCACTCATTATCGTACCAAGATAAAACTCTACTAAATTTATTTTTGATTACTTGTGTTTGAGTAACATCAAAAATTGAACTATGTGGATTATGATTAAAATCTTTTGAAACTAAAGGTTTATCATTAATACCAAGAATGCCTTTTAACTCATTACTTTTCGAAGCTGCTATCATTGCATTATTAATGTCATCAGCACTAACTTCTTTAGAAGTTACAACCGTAAAATCTATTAAAGATACATTTGGAGTTGGAACTCTTATTGCTGTTCCATCTAATTTACCTTTAAGACTTGGTAATACTAAGCTCATAGCTTTTGCAGCTCCTGTTGAAGTTGGTATCATTGAATCGCCTGAAGCCCTTGCTCTTCTTAAATCTTTATGAAGTGTGTCTAATAATTTTTGGTCACCTGTGTAACTATGAATTGTCGTCATATAACCATATTCAATACCGAAATTCTTTTCTAGAACCATCGCAACTGGAGCTAGACAATTTGTTGTACAAGATCCGTTTGAAATAACATTGTGCTCTTTTTTTAATTCAGAGCTATTAACGCCTTGTACAATTGTAAAATCTACATCTTTACCTGGAGCTGAAATAATTACTTTCTTTGCACCAGCTTTAATATGTTTTTCACCTGTAGCTTTATCTAAAAACAAACCTGTGCATTCTAAAACTACGTCTGCACCCACTTTACCCCAAGGTAAATTAGCAGGGTCTCTTTCTGCAAAAACTTTTATGTCTTGATTTAAAATCTTAAAACCATCTTTAGAAGTTTCAACATCATAAGGAAGTGTTCCGTGAGTACTGTCATATTTTACTAAATGAGCGTTAGCTTCAATTGAACCTAAATCATTTATCGCTACAACTTGAATTTTATCTTTATAATTTTCTAAGAGAGCTCTTAAAATTAATCTGCCAATTCTTCCAAAACCATTTATTCCAACTTTAATCATAATTTCTATACGTATCTAAAGACTATTATAGCATAAATCAGCGATATTACTGTCGCAATCCACAAAATCATATCTGTTAATCCTAACCATGCTAAGTGAATAAATGCACTTCCAAGTAAAGAAACAAAAAGCCTATCTCCTCTTGTTGTATCTAAACCTAAAATTCCTCTACGAGGCGTACCACCAGGAACTTTTTTTTCCCAAATATACATTCCTGTAATACACAAAGCGATAAAAATAAAGAAACTTGCTGTCTGCCAAGTCCAAGCCATCCAGGTAATAAAGTCAAAATCAAAAAAACCTTTTTCTTGTGCTTGACCAACTTTATCCCATGAGGCTGCTTGTAAATTTGTAAATATCATACTCTTCCCATCGCAAATCCTTTAGCAATATAATTTCTCACAAAGTAAATAACAAAAGCTCCAGGAATAATTGTCAAAGTTCCAGCAGCAGCTAATAAACCTAGTTCATATCCTGAGGTACTAGCCGTTCTTGTCATTGTAGCAGCAATAGGTTTTGCAACTGTGGCTGTAAGTGTTTTTGCTAATAATAATTCTACCCATGAAAACATGAAACAGAAAAACATTGTAATACCTATTCCTGCAGCAATAGTTGGAATAAATATCTTAAAGAAAAATCTCCAGAAGGAGTATCCGTCAACATAAGCTGTTTCGTCTAACTCCTTTGGCACAGAAGACATAAACCCTTCTAAGATCCATACCGCTAAAGGAATATTAAATAAACAGTGTGATAAGGCTACAGCTATGTGCGTATCAAATAAATTTACCGATGAGTAAAATTGAAAAAATGGCAAAGCAAAAACGGCTGGAGGTGCCATTCGGTTAGTAAGTAACCAGAAAAATAAATGCTTATCACCTAAAAATTTATATCTAGAAAATGCATAAGCTGCAGGTAAAGCTGCTGCAACTGAAATCACAGTGTTAATAACAACATAAGTGATTGAGTTTACGTAACCCATATACCAGGTACTATCAGTAAATATTTTAATATAATTCTCTAATGTAAATTTCTGAGGCCATAAAGAATAAGTATTAATAATCTCTGTCGTTGTTTTAAATGACATATTGATTAACCAATAAATCGGTAGCATCAAAAACAAAATATAAATTGTTGGAACTAACCACTTAAATTTTTTCATGACTTAACCTCATTTTTCATCATTAAACTATAAAACACCCAACAAACTAAAAGCACGATGAAGAAGTAAATTAAAGACATCGCTGCCGCTGGTCCTAAATCAAATTGACCCAAAGCCATTTTTACTAAATCGATAGATAAGAAAGCTGTAGCATTTCCAGGTCCACCACCTGTTAAAACAAAAGGCTCTGTATAAATCATGAAACTATCCATAAACCTTAATAGAATTGCTAAAGTTAAAACCTTTTTCATCTTAGGAAGTTCAATATACCTAAAAATATCCCACCTACTTGCCCCATCAATCTCAGCTGCTTGATAATAAGCTGGCTGAATAGAATTTAATCCAGCATATGACAATAGAACTACAAGAGATGTCCAATGCCAAACATCCATTAATATTGTTGTAAACCAGGCGTCTCCACTTTGTTGGGTAAAGTTAAAGTCAAAACCAAGACTATTTAATGTATGACCTAAAAATCCAATGTCAGGTAAAGCAAATATATTCCACATTGCACCAACTACGTTCCAAGGAATTAAAAGTGGCATTGACATTAAAATTAGACACGTTGGTACACCCCAGCCTTTTTTGGGCATTGTAAGAGCAATTCCTATTCCAAGAGGGATTTGAATTAATAAAATGATAAATGTAAATGTAAATTGTCTACCCAAGGCAGCATGAAAACGATCGGATTGAAGAATTTGTTTAAACCATCGAGTTCCTTCCCAGGCAAAAACATTGCTTCCAAAGGTTTCTTGAAAAGCATAGTTAACAACTGTCATTAATGGAACTACAGCGTTAAAAGCCACTAATACAAAAACAGGTATGACAAATAACCAAGCTTTTTGATTTACAGTTTTATTCATTATTCAATTATCCAATCATCGCCATAAGCGTATGTATATTTTTGATTAAAAGTTATAAATGCACTTCCGTTTGGAATTTCATCTTGGGCATTAGATAAAATTTTTATTTTTCCAGCTTCAGATACTGCATCAACAATCTTGTGTCTTCCAGTGTTGCTAACTTTAGAAATTTTAACTGGAATACCTTCCTTAGAAAAATTAATAAACTCTGGTCTAATACCTACCTGTGTTTTTTTAAAATTAGTTTTTTTAATACTAGAATTACTAGGAACTCTTTGGCCTGATAAACTAATCTCACCATTAACAATTTTACACGGCAATACATTCATTCCTGGAGACCCAATAAAATGACCTACAAAAGTGTGTTTAGGTTTTTCAAATAATTCAATTGGAGTACCTGTTTGCACAATCTGTCCTTCATGCATTACAACGACTTGATCAGCAAATGTTAAAGCTTCGGTTTGATCATGAGTCACATAGATCATAGTTCTTTTAATTTTTTGATGTAATTCTTTTAACTTAGATCTTAAAACCCATTTTAGATGAGGGTCAATAACTGTAAGAGGTTCATCAAACATAATAACATTTACATCGGATCTAACTAAGCCTCGTCCTAAAGAAATTTTTTGTTTTCCATCAGCGGTTAGGCCCGAGGCTCTATTTCTTAAGGTTGGAGTTAATTCCAACATCTCACCAATTTCTTTTACTTTTGCATCAATTTCATTCTCAGATAAACCCCTATTCCTTAATGGAAAAGCTAAATTATCATAAACACTCATTGTGTCGTAAATTACTGGAAATTGAAAAATCTGAGCAATGTCTCTTTGAACAGGACTTAAATTTGTTACATCTTTATCATCAAACAAAATTTTTCCTTTTGTAGGTACTAGCAATCCTGAAATTATATTTAAAAGGGTTGTCTTTCCACAACCGGAAGGGCCAAGTAATGCATAAGCTCCGCCATCCTTCCAATCAATATTTACATCTGTAATAACAAAATCAGAATCCTTTTGTGGATTGCTTAAATAACTATGGCTTAAATTTTTTAATGTTACCTTAGCCATTACTTACCAATCTGTTATTTTGATCAAAGAATAAACACTCATCTACATTCATATAAAGTTTCATCTCTTCACCAATATTAATTTTATGGGAACCGCTTGATAAAGAAACCCAGTTTGATTGACCATATTTAAAGTGTATTAAACTTTCTGAACCACTTAATTCCGAAATCATTACTTTGCCTTTAATTTCTATGGAGTTGGTAGAAGTTTTTTCTACCGTCACATTGTGTGGACGAATTCCAATTGTATAATTCCCATCCTTAATTCTTTTATTAGTCTTCCAAGTAGTGTTTGCTTCAGATAGTGAACATGAGTCACCACTTTTGTTTACTTTAGCAATATTCATTGGAGGATCGCTAAATACCTCTGCGGAGGTTAGGTTTTCTGGATTATTATACACATCAAGTGTTTTTCCATATTGAATGATTTTACCTTCTAAAATCGTTGCAGTATTCCCACCTATCATCAAAGCATCTGATGGTTCTGTTGTTGCATAAACAACGATGCACTCCCTGTTTTCAAATAATTTTGGTAATTCCTCTCTTAATTCCTCTCGAAGTTTAAAATCTAGGTTTGCAAGAGGTTCGTCTAATAAAATTAAGTCTGAGTCTTTAATTAATGCTCTTGCAAGAGCAGTTCTTTGCTGTTGTCCGCCAGATAACTCATTCGGTTTTTTGTCTAACATTGGAGAAAGTTTTAATAACTCTGCAACCTTACCAACTCTTTCTTTTATTTCATTAACATCAACACCTGTTATTTTTAATGGTGAGGCAATATTTTCGTAAACTGTATAATTAGGGTAATTAATGAATTGTTGGTAAACCATCGAAACATTTCTTTTTTGAACTTTGACACCAGTAACGTTTTGATCATTAAACCAAATCTCACCAGCGGTAGGTTTGTCTAGCCCAGCCATAATTTGCATTAAAGTTGTTTTTCCAGCTAGTGTTGAACCAAGCAAAACGTTAATTGTATTTTTCTCGAGCTTAAGATTGGTAGGATAGATAAATGTTTCCAAACCTACTTTTTTTTCAATATTTTTTAGCTCTAGACTCATAATAATAAAGATTGTTTTAAAAAAAGGGGGCAGATAAATGCCCCCTTAATTATAACTTTAGATTAACCTAAATTAGTTCCAAGCTTTTTCGAATGGAACAGTTTTTCCTTTAGGCTTTTCGTCAACTTTAGCTTTTGGTGATCCAGCTTGATTTAACCAATAAGATGCTTCTCTTGGCTTATTCAATCTTGGTCCACATCCACCGTACGCGTTGTTAGCTTTATCAGCTGCTTCCATACGTGACATTACTAAGTCCATCTCTTCTGCAAGACGATCCATAGCTTGTTGTGGTGTAAATGCACCAGAGTTAACGTCACCGATTTGTTGCCACCAGATTTGTGCAAGTTTCGGATAATCCGGAACGTTGATACCTGTTGGCGACCATAGTACTCGGTTTTTAGATCTGTAGAATTCTACAAGTCCACCTAGTTCAGGAATTCTCTTAGTGAAAGACTCGTGGTTAATATCACTATCTCTAATGATTGTTAAACCAACGTGACTTTTCTTAAGAGATACAGTTTTTGAAACTGTAAACTGAGCGTATAACCATGCAGCTTTTCTTCTGTCAACTGGAGTAGACTTGAATAAAGTCCATGATCCAGCATCTTGATATCCAAGTTTCATGCCTTCTTCCCAGTATGGTCCTTTTGGTGATGGACCCATTCTCCATAACGGCATACCGTTAGCATCTACTACTTTATTGTTAGGATTTTTTCCAACTAATGAAGCTGTAAACGCAGTGTACCAGAATATTTGCTGAGCTACGTTACCTGAAGATAACGAAGGTAAAGACTGATAGAAGTCCATAGCTGCAGCTCCTGGAGGAGCGTATTTTCTTAACCATTCATCCCATTTTGCAATAGCATAAACAGCAGCTGGACCGTTAGCAGCACCACCTCTTGTTACAGAAGCTCCAACAGGGTTACAAGAACCTTTTTCCATTCTTATTCCCCATTCGTCTACTGGTACTCCGTTTGGTATTCCAGGACTTCCTGCTCCAGCCATTGATAACCACGCGTCAGTCATTCTCCAACCTAAGTCAGGAGCTCTTTTACCGTAGTCCATGTGACCGTATACTCTAACACCGTCAATTTCTTTTACATCGTTTGTAAAGAACTCAGCGATATCTTCGTAAGCAGACCAGTTAACTGGTACACCTAAATCGTATCCGTATTTTGCTTTAAATTTGTCTTGTATATCTTTCTTATCAAACCAATCTTTTCTAAACCAATAAAGGTTAGCAAATTGTTGGTCTGGAAGTTGATATAATTTACCATCTGGACCTGTCGTAAAAGAAATTCCAATGAAATCTTTTAAGTCTAATGTTGGTAAAGTAACATCTTTACCTTCACCAGCCATCCAGTCAGTTAAATTAACTGCTGATTGCATACGTGCGTGTGTACCAATCAAGTCAGAGTCGTTAATGTATGCATCGTAAATGCTTACGTTAGTTTGCATTTGTGTTTGCACAGCCATTACCACATCACCTTCACCAAGCAATTGATGCTGGACTTTAATTCCAGTTATATCTTCAAATGCTTTAGTTAAGACTTTCGACTCATATTCATGAGTAGGAATAGTTTCAGATAATACTTTGATAGACATTCCTTTGAATGGCTTCGCAGCATTTTGGAACCATTTTAATTCAGCAATTCTATCTTTTTCAGAAAGAGTTGATAAACTAAATTCTCCTTTTGCGTAGTCTGTTACTGCATCAGCAAAAACTGATGTAATAACTAATGAAGAAGTAACAGCAACAGCTACTAGAGATCGTATAGTTTTAAACATATTTTCCCCTCGTTTATTTGTTGTTGTTTACTTTTTTAGTATTGTCTTTAAGACTTACTTGCGCGGAAACTTAATGTCCAAGATGGTTTTTGTCAAACTATAATGAAAAAAAATATTCTAACAGTTGTTTCAACTATTAGTTGTTCTTACTTAAGGTTCTGCTTATTGCTACAGACCATTCTTTCAAAAGTAGTTTTCTTTTTTTGGTAGCAATTTTTGGCGTAAAGTTTTTATCTAAGTGCCAATTCTTTGAAATATCTTTTAAGGATTTATAAACACCAATTTGTAGGCCAGCCATAAATGCTGCTCCAAGTGCTGTGGTTTCCTGAACTTTTGGTCTTAAAACTTTGGTGTTTATGATGTCCGATAAAAATTGTGAAAACCAATTATTCATAACCATTCCACCATCAACTTTAACTAACCTTGGTTTAAGTCCGTCATGTTGCATGGCATCAAAAAGATCGTAAGTTTGGTAAGCAACAGACTCAATTGTAGCTCTGATAATTTCCTTCGGACTTGTATCTCTAGTTAAACCACACAGAACGCCTCTTGCATTTGCGTCCCAATAAGGAGCACCAAGACCTGTAAAAGCTGGAACAAGATAAATTCCCTTGTTATCTTTCAATGATTGAACAATTTTTTCTGTCTCAGATGCCTTTTTAAA
>Ga0181599_1004808_pt1 | contig 10706 bp, 9 predicted proteins | sample 041ome_3_FD_148658 | JGI IMG/M metagenome (GOLD analysis project Ga0181599, IMG submission 148658) | Coastal salt marsh microbial communities from the Groves Creek Marsh, Skidaway Island, Georgia - 041405US metaG (spades assembly) | ecosystem: Environmental > Aquatic > Marine > Intertidal zone >...
ATACACACGCAGAGCTTTATTCTTCTTCAAACGACGACGAGGAAAGACAACCCTTACTTATGGCCAAAGGCAAAGCTCTTCCTCCTTTTCCACGCATCTGCTGCGCTCTCTCTCTCTCTCTCTCTCTTTAGGTGTTTTTGTTCTCTTTCTTTTTATGATTTGAGTGATTTGTGGTGTACTGATGATAAAAAACACACGAGAGAAGAAAATGTTGTTTTTCGAGAGAATTTTATATTTTTTCACACGCTTGTTGCAGAAGAATTGAAGAATAAAAAGCAGAAGAAGAAGAGACAAACGAAATTGGTCAGCTTTTTTTGCCTGAGAGAGACAAAAAAGAGAAGGACAGAATTTTTTTCAAAACAGCTTCCCTTCTTTTCTTCATCTTCTTCTTCTCATATCATTAGTATTACTCTTTCTTTTGTGGTGTCTCTCTGCCACGTTCAGAAGACCACAAACAGAGAAAGTTTCTGCGAGTAGTGTTGCTTTCTAAAAACGCAGAGAGAGAAGCGCTTACATTTCTTTTTCTTCTAAAGAGAAGAAGAAGAGAACTTTAAAGTAATAATGATGATGCGTTTCAGGAGAAGAAATGGTGGTTTTGGGAGTTCCTCTTTAGTGAGCGGCGGTCCTCGGATTGATGCGGGGGTGACGATGATGACGATGGCCAAACGCATCGTCGCGCTTTTCTCCTCCTCGTCGTCTTCAAAAACGCTCGGTGGTGGTGGTTTTTCTGCTGCTGGTGCGATGCGTGCGGGAGGGGGGAGACGCGCGTACGCGAAAGCGACGAAGAAAGCATCGACGACGACGAGTGCAAAAGCAGTGAAGGAGAGTAAGAGAAAAAGTGTTGCGAAAACAACAACAACAACAACGGGAGGAGGAGGAGGAGTGAAGAAGAAGAAGAAGAAGACTTCTGTGGTGGTGGCGGGAAAGAAGGAGATGGGCGTGCGAACGGACGCGCCGCCGAAAGTGGAGAAAGTGCACGTTTTGCCGCACTTGCCGGTGGTGGTAAGGAACGCGCTGTCTTCTTCGTCGTCGGCGCCTTCTTTTGCCGCCGCGGCGGCGACGACGAGCGCGGCGGCGACGGCGGCGAGGAGTCGCGCTTCGACGACCGCTGGAGGCGGGCATCGAACAGACGCGCCGCCGAGGATGGATAAAGTTACGGTTTTACCGCACTTGCCGGCAAGAGCCGACGGAGGCTGGATCGCTCCGTCTTCTTCGTCGACATCGACGTCGTCGTCGACGACGACGAAAACGGTTGGAGCGGTTGGTGCGGCGGGTGGGGAGGGCGCGTCGGCGGCGGCGGCTTTTGAACAAAAGCAACATCAAAACGTAAACGCAGAAGGATTAGATTTTAGTACCGTAGCGAGCGCTTTAGCTGGAATGGCGATCGTTGTCGGTGGAATATACTCGGTTGTCAGTTCATCTTCTTCAGGTCGCGAGAGCGCAAAGAATAAAAACAAGACAAAGAACCCGAAGAAGAACAGAGAAGAGCTGAATGATGGAGAAGGACACCACGAACCTTTGTTAGCGGAAGTCAAAGCGGCAACAAAATCAGCGATCGAGAGCAAAGAGGATGACAATACTACTTCGGCTGCACGAAACGCGAAAACGGAAAAGGAAGAGGAGGAAGAGAGATTGGCGGAGGATTTATTGATTCAAAAGTTGCGCGAAGACGCCGCAAAGTTAGTCGAAGAAGAATTTACCAGAGCCTTCGTTCCGGATGCCTCGACGTCTCCCACATCATCATCAACAGCAGCAGCAGTAGCAGCAGCGTCATCACCATCGTCTTCCTCGTCGTCTTCTGAGGAGGCGTCTCGGCCACCACTGTACGAAGAAAAGGAAGTGGCGAAAGAGTTGGCGGAAGTTTTCGAAGCGGCGAGCGAGTTGCTGATTAAGGTGAGTGCTCGTGCGCTCTAGTTTTCTTTCTCTTCTTTTTTCTTCTTCGTTTGTTTCTCTTTTTCCTTTGACTCTGTTGTTCAAACGGACAAAGCAAACGCCACATACTCAGCCGGCGTGACAACTTAAACTCCAAAGATCAGTTCCGTTTATTCGGTTCCCTTTGGTTTGTGAGTCGCGAACGGTCCTTTCACACGGCAATATTAAATTCCAACGTTGACCTGGTCGATCGAGGGGCCTTTAGAATTCGTTCTACTTCTGCTTACCCTGGACCTGTCGGAAGACGTATATTCATCGTTGTCGTCGTCGTCGTCGTTTATTGTTGTTTCCTGCTTCTTTTTATCGACCAGTGACTGACTTTGCCCACTTTCTTTCAAACAGAACATGGATCCCGCCGACGCCTCTTCATCCAGTCAAAAACAAGAACAATTAGAAAATAACGTGGAGGCGTCCAAACTTGACCGCGCGCTCGATGAACTCGCACTTAAACAGGCAAACGTGCAAGCGTTGGAAACGAAAATGCGCGAGATGGAAAAGCAACACGTGGAGGATTTAGAAAAAAATGAGCGAGAGCACGCGTTGAAAGCCGAAGAAACCGTGCTCGCCGAACGCGCTAAACGCGTCAAACAACTCGACGAAGAGCGCGTTAGATTTGGAGCGTTAAAAACTGTTCTTTCCAGTCGTAGGAAGGCGCTCGAAGAAGCTAAGATTGCGCACGAAATCGTCGCTGGCGTTTCGAAACTTTCTGAGAAGATTGAAAAAGGAGAATCGTTTGCGCGCGAGATGCGCGTGTTGAAGAAAGTTGCCGAAAACGACGACGTGTTGCGAGCACTTTTGTCTGTAACGGAGAAGACTTTGGATAGACTAGCGTCAAAAGACGTCCCAACAGTCGCGCAGCTCCGAGACGCTTTGGAGAAACAAGTGAAAAGAGATGCCCGGCGCGTGTACTTGATTCCCAAAGAAGGCGGAGGTATGCTTGCTCACGCGGTAGCCTCGCTCGCCTCGCTCATCAAAGTTGAAGAAGTAGTAGGAAAAGATAATAACACCTCTCTCGAAGCTGCCATATCAAAAGTAGAAATGTTATTGCGAGACGATCGTGACTCCGTCGGAGATGCTGCTCGAATTCTTCTCAAAGCGAGCGAACATTCAAAGGCAAAAGACGTCGTCCAATCCTGGGCGACGAGCGCCATGGAACGTGAGGAGATTGATTTTATTCTTAGATCTTTAATAGCGCACGCGAACGCAAAGTCGAGTGGTGTTTGAATATAAATACATAGATATATGTATAGCATCGTCACGAGGTATTTGTGTTTATCAAAACAGAAGTAAATGTATGTTCCATCTCGTTTCGTGTTTGTGCGTATTCACTTGCCGAGACCGCCTTGTAACAGCTCGTTCGATTGAATTTCTCCTTGCCCTAATTGCTGAGACATTTCTAAACCTGCACCTTCTCCGCTTATATTCGTAACGTCGGCAGCTTGCTCTGCCTCTTCCGTACCTCCTCCGCACCAATTGGGATGGACTTCAACGTTTGCTTGTCTCAGAAAAGGTAACGCAAACTCACAGAAAAAATTGAACGTAATAACGTTCTCAACGCCGACGGTACGAATGGTTCCGATCGGGTCGCGAGTCACAGTTGATGACATCTCCAGCGCATTCGTAGAAAAAGACGACGTTGAAAAGAGAAAGAGGAGGAGGAAGAGTGGTGTCGTGTACAATAGCTTCATGATTATCGGTAAGTGTTTCCAATATAAAAATATTTTTTACACGCTCGTAAAATCCACAATTTTGAAATCGATGCTCCTCGGAGAGACAAACATTCCCATTTTCGTATAAATATTAAAGTTCTACGATCTGTTCTTTCTCGAACATGTCGTTCTTGGGATCCACTTGGAGTCGATGGTATCCTTTCGGATCTTGAGCGTCTACACTCTTATCATTCATAATGTCTCGGATTGCGCGCTGTACTTTCTTACTTTTCGACATGGCGGCGATGTTTCGTAAAATTTCTTCGTACGTCACTGCGGAACCCGCGTCGACGGTTTCTCCCGGGTCGGAATTCAACGGTATCGGTCTCGCTATTTTCCTCTTCTTCCCTGGTTTTTGTGGGTTTTCACCTTTCGCAATCTCCTCTCTGCACTCGCCTTTTTTCATCCCCGGCAAGTACATCAACATCGGTCCTTCATACCCTCCAGTCGCGCGCATCAAGGTCGTCGAATTCTTAATCCCGCCTTCGTCTACGAATCGATCCACATCGAAGACGACCATCCTCAGCAGCATTTCTTTCAAGTTTTGATCTTCTTCATACGCTCGAATAGCATCGCTCACTTTCCGCAGTATCTTCATTTGCGCAAACTGGAACTCCCCCACAGTGTTCGGTCTCGAGATCAACAACAACAAATCGATCGGACTGGTGTTAAAAATGCTCCCTTTCGTCTCGAAATCTTTCGGAACGATTTCAAAAAAGCCGTGCCTCTCTTCCACCTCCCTCGCGTCTTCGTACGACAACGGTTCCGTCATCAACGCGTTCTCTAAGTCGACTAAATCTGCATCATCGAGGTCTAAATGATTCAACGCGTTTGCCTCCAGTTTCTTGCGCTCCTCTTCGTCTTCTTTCCCGTTGTTCGTCCGCGGGTCGCCGCACGTCTTTTCGCACGTGTGTTTTCGCATGTTCTTGAACAACTCCGTTCGCTCAAATTTTTCCTTCTTTAAGTCCGCTTCGGAGACGTATCCACTCTCCGGTTCCTCGTCGAAACCTTCCACTTGGTTTTCAAAATCGCCGATAAACTTCTTCGCCTCCATCGTTTTGCGCAAGTACGTCTCCACGATATCGTCCGTGTGGTCTTGCACGTACGCATCGCACGCTTTCCTCGTTCGCTTTTGCGTGTCCGATAACGCCAACAATTTACACGCGTGCTCGACTTCGTCTTCCACGAGTATCTCGTACGTGCCGTACGTGGACGCTTTCGTGGCGAAATCTGAGAGCAATCTCTCTCTTTCCAACTTCATCTGACTCTTAATCTTCGGCAGTAATCTCGCGTGCAGTTGGGAGACGACGCGATGACACGCCGCGCATTCCGCCGATCGAAGGCGCAAATTCAGATTTGCCAACGACGGGGCGACCACTCCTTCTTTAGAAGAAGAATAGAATTTGAACGCGGAAACCCCCAAAATGCTACTAATGCTGCTGCTGATAATAGTCATCATCATCATCGTCATCATCATCATCATCGTCATCATCATCGCAATAAATAAATATCTGTTGGGAAGTGAGTGACGAATTTTTGTCAAAAAGCTGCCCAAAAGGCTGCAGGGAAATAAAAAGCGAGAGATTAAACAAAACCAACGCGATGATCAGAGAGTATATTTGAATGCAACAATAACAAAAGGAGGAAGAACTACGTCGTCTCGTCATCAAACAGACGCGTTATTAGTAGTATTCGTGCAGCACAAAAACATACACGCGTTGTTATTATTATCGCGGCTCGCCGAGCGCGCCGGCTTTTTGCTTTTTTTTATTCTCGTCCACCAAACACGCCGCGAAACCAATCGCTAACTCTTTTTCGACGAGATCTTTCCCGATGAACACGAGCTTTGAGCGCCTTATTTCGCCTTCCGCCCATGGCCTATCTGGCATGCCTTCGAACAAGGCGTGGACGCCTTGGAAAACGTAGCGTTCGTCGCAGCCTTCGATGCTTAAAACGCCCTTCATTCGAAAGAGCGTTTCCCATCGATCGTTTAATAAAACGCCAAGCCAGTCGTTGATTTTATCCAAATCGACGTCACCGTCCAAGACGAGAGAGACAGAGCCGACGGCATCGTCGTGGTGGGTGTGGGAGTGACCGTGGGAGTGGGAGTGCGAAGGGTCGTTGCAAATGACTTCGCCGGATTCGACGAGCGCGTCGTGCGAATGACCGTGCGAGTGCGAGTGCGAAGGATCGTTGCACTCAATCTCTCCGGATTCCACCATGGCGTCGTGGGAGTGACTGTGTTCGTGTTCGTGTTCGTGTTCGTCGTGCGAATGTCCGTGACCATCTTTTTGTTGTTGTTGTTGTTCTTTTCCCATGACTGCTTCTTGCACTTTTTCTAAATCAAACCCACCAATTCCGAGCGTAAAATCCAAAGGCACTTTCGCTTTCGTCGCCCTTTGAATCTCCGCCAACGCGTTAATCTCCCTTATGCGTCTGTGTAACCCGTTCAATTCTGTCTCTTCCGTGACCAAATCCGTTTTATTCAACACGATTCGATCCGCAAACGCGATTTGCTCCAACGCTTCGTTGACCACCCCGTCTGGTTTCACTTCGTCCAAGTGTAAGTGCGCGTGTTTCGCGTCCACCAGCGTCACCACCCCGTCCACGCGAAAATTTTCCAACAGCGCGTGCTCTAAATAAAACGTCTGTATAATCGGCGCCGGATTGGCTAACCCGGTCGTTTCAATCACCACGTGATCAAACTCTCCTTTTCGCGTGTCGTGTAATTTGGTCAGCATTTCCACCAAATCGCCTCTCACCGAGCAGCACAAGCACCCGTTGTTGAGTAATAAAATGTCCTCGGTTTCCGATTTCTCTCGGTGGACGATTTCGCCGTCGATGTCGATTTCACCGAACTCGTTCTCGATGACGACGATTTTTTTCCCGTGGTTTTGCGTCAAGATGTGGTTTAACAACGTCGTTTTCCCGCTCCCGAGGAATCCGGTTAAAACGGTGATTGGAATTCTCTCGTCGTCTTTTTTGTTTAACGAGTTGTCGTTCGTGTCGTTGTCTTCGGTTTGTTGTTCTCGTTCCCTCGTCGCCGGTTGCGTGGATCGTCGTCGTCCTCCTCCTCCTCCTTCTCCTCCTCCTCCTCCTCGAGCATTCAAAGAAGCCAACGTTCTCCTCTCCGGACGCATCATTCTGTCTTCGTTTTTCACGGATGCTTTGGAAGAAAAACGAGGAGCTTCGCGAGAGCGCAAAAACATGCCTCCTCTGGCTCCGAATGCGAGCGATGATGCGCTCATTTTCTCCCCTTCTTTTTGATGAGGTTAAAAGTGAAGGTGTTTATTAAGTGTTTGTGTTTGTGTGTACGCGCGTGTGCCAATTCTGTTACGTTTTGAAGCATTTTTGGGGGGAAGTTTTCCCTCTTTTGTGGCGGCTGCGTTGTGCTCCATTTCAACGAGCAACGCATACGTTAACACACTTTTGCTCGCGTTATTAAGAAGGAAAGAGAGATATACTAGTAACAAATATGTTGTTCGGAGGCGCTTTAGCAGCGGCGCAGAGCGGGACATCATCGGCTGTGTGCTCTTCTTCCGTTTCTGCGGCGTCGTCGATTTCGAACGGCAGAAAGACGAGTCACTTGTACTCGTCCTCTTCTTCTTCTTCTTCTTCTTCATCGGCTTGGACAAAGACCAGAACGTCGTCGGTTTCCTCCTCCTCCTTATCCTCCTCCGCAATGCGGATGATGCTTTCCTCGAGAACGCGTGTGAGTGGTAATGGCGCGCACTTCCTCGCCATCGAGCGCACTAAGAGTAGTAGTGTTAGTAATAATAAGAATAAGAGACTGTTGGTTGTGAAAGAAATCGTCTGCGCGGACCCGAGAAGAGTGGCGCGAGTGCAACAACAAATGCGACGAGAGATTGGAAATATGTTCCAAAACGACGCAAAAATCAAAGGGATGTTGAACCCGGACGTGAAATTCGGGGTGGACGTGAACAGCACGACGTTAGCGACGGTGGCGGATTGCGAGGTATCGAACGACTTGCAAGTGGTAAAAGTCTACGTCTCGGTCCTCGGCGACGAGCGAGGGAAGAAAAACGCCATGAAAGGCTTGCAAAAGCTCGAAGGGTACGTGAGAGGTAAAATTGGCTCGAAGATCTCCCTGAGATTAACTCCGGAAGTCCGATTCGTGTTGGACGAAAGCTTCGAGCGAGGGCAAAAAGTAAACTCGATCTTAGACGTCTTGAGAGAGGAACGCGAAAGAGGATCTTCGTCGTCCTCAAACGCAACGAAAGAAGAGATGATGGCGATCGAAGATACCATCGCGGAGAGAGGAGACGACGAAGAGGAGTGGTTAGAGGACGACGAGGACGAAGTTTTCGAGGAAGATGAGCAAGAGGTGGTGATTAAACCTTTGAGAAGGAAGAAAAATTGAGATTGAAAAGAAAGAGAGAGAAAGAAGAGCGCGCATACGTAACAAGACCAGACGGTGGTCGACGAAGAGAGAGAGAGAGAGAGTGAAAGAGAAAACAAAACACGCATTTATTTATTCGTACGCTCTAGCACAACGGTGTATTGCTTAAAACATCCAGTTTAACATGTAAATACATATCTCGCGCCATTCTGCTCGCAGTTCCCCCCTTTTCAAATATTCCCCTCGTGTTGTATTATACTCCAGTCCTCAGAATTTACTAACATTTCTCCTTCGAGACAGTCACCAAACGATGCCTCCCACCCATCCTCCACCTCCCCCATCGAAGAAGAAGAGGAAATACACGCGACCAAAGTCGTCGTACTTCTTCTGGCTTGGCGTGTTGTCCATTTTTTTCGGCGTCGAGTTGTTGCAGAATTTTGCGCGATATTTTATCGCGAAAAATCCATCCGCACTCCGAGCGACGGAGTATCATGAGAGCGGAATGTCGCTGACGCATCGCGATGACGATGATACTAAATATAACAATATCGACGAGAGCAGTCGAAAAAAGAAGGATATTTTGATATCTTCTTCCGATGATGAAACCACGCTGGCTTCTTCTTTAACAAATGCAGCACTTCTTCGACAACACGAAACGAGTAAGAAGAACAACAACGCGTGTCGATGCGCGGACGACGACACAAAATCCATCCATTGTAACGTGAATTACCCCGAGGAGTCCGCGGTAGCCGCATCGTGTGTGTTTAGAAATCAAACGCGATCAGTCGTGTATGCGTACGTGAAGAACGCGCTCGCCGCGTCTTCGTCGCCGCGAGAGGAGGATTTTAGAGGCGTGACGAGGCGGCAAAGAGAAGCTCGTCTTCTTCGACGATTGAACAACGCCATAGATTATATCAGAGGGAATCACGAGAGCGAACAAAGTGTGAGAAGAAAGTTAGGTTTGACCGAGGAAGAGATGCGCGCGGCGAAGGACGTCGTTCGGATCGAGTTGGCGGGCGCCAAGGCTATTTTAGGAAAAATCCCGCAGCTCATCGTGCCGAGTAAATTCGGAGCGACGGATTTAAGCAAGGATATGTTTTACACGAAAATGAATTGGGCGAGAATTCGAGATAAATACGATGGTTTTTTTAACGAGGAGAGTTCGGATATGTTGCCTTTCAACGAGGAGGAGTTTACAAAGCTGAGAGTGTTTGAGACATGCGCGGTAGTTGGGAATTCAGGATCGCTTTTGAAATCGAGTTTAGGGGTAGAAATTGATTCGCACGATGCGGTCTTTCGTTTAAATAACGCTCCAGCAGGAAATGGCATGATGATGAATGGAGGAGAGAGCTTTGAGAACAGTAACGGTAGATTGATGCGGGACGTGGGCGGGAAAATAACGGTGCGCGTGTTAAACAAAAAATGGACCGAAAAGTGGAGTTTAGAGAGCGAGAGTAAAATCACTGAACGCTTGGAAGCCGATTTGGAAACCAACGAGAAAGTTCTATACATCGCTTCGCGGTGTAACGTGAAGGAGTTTACTAAGTTTTGCAAAAACACGGTCAAGAGGAGACCAAATTTCGTGAAGGCGTTGTTTTTGACTTCGCGAGCGAATTCGCACGCGGCGAAACTTTTGTCAATTTTTCGTCGGGGCATCTCCGAGATTCTTTCGCCAGTGGTAAATTACAAACCAAGCGACGCGTTCAAGTTCGATGGTGGTGATTCGAGTGATAGAAGTGGTGTTGGCTTCGATGCCACCTTGGATATTTTCAAAGGTGGTAACGCCCCTTCGACTGGATTTTTGACCGCATACATGGCGCTTCAATTCTGCGGTAACGGAAGAGAAGGAAGAGGAAGACGAGGGGCGGCGGTTTCGGTTTTCGGTTTTAGTGCAGATGAATGTAAAGTGCACGGGTGCAAAACGAGTGGGGCGTACCACTACTTCCCTAAAGAACATGGCGAAGCGAACTACGAACCTCGAGCGCACCCGTCTCACGCGTTCGACTTGGAAGCGATGGTCTTGCGAGGCATGGAAGAGAGCGGCTACTTGGCGTATCATTAAATAGAATAGTAATATAGTACTAGGTAGTAAATTATAACAAAATGAGCAAGTACAAAGTAATATGAAGTTATATACAAGTTATTTATATACAGGCCGTGATCTTCAACTCACGGCGCAGCACTGCTTCTTTTCCTCCTCCTCCTTCTCCTTGGACGAAGAAAACGACGACGCCGAAGAGTCCGAAGAGAGAGTCGGATACGTTCTCTTTCGCTTCGTTCGAGCGTTCTCCTCTTCCTCTTCTTTTGATCTTTTGCTTCTTCTTTTCCTCCTCTTTTCAACGATCTGTAGTATCGACCGGATCTCTTCTCGCACTTCTTCTTCTTCTTTGACGTCGGGGTCGTCTCTTCGTTTCTTAACCAAAGTATTTCCTGATGACGATGCTGCTTTCACGTCGTCGCTTTCCAAAGTCAACAACAATTTTTTTCGTCTTTTTCTCTTCCTTTCCTCTCGAATGGCTTTTTCCACGGTCGCGTCGAAGCGACTGTAAATCAAATTTCTTTGCATCTTTCTTTGGTGTCTTCTTTCCACCGAGGAAGACGTCGACGACGATTCACCACCACCACCGCCAAACGGTGACGCGTACGCTATTTCTAAGAGAAGCGTTTCCAAACGCGCTCGTTCGACCTCGTTCGCGACCGAAGCG
>Ga0181599_1004809_pt1 | contig 10705 bp, 8 predicted proteins | sample 041ome_3_FD_148658 | JGI IMG/M metagenome (GOLD analysis project Ga0181599, IMG submission 148658) | Coastal salt marsh microbial communities from the Groves Creek Marsh, Skidaway Island, Georgia - 041405US metaG (spades assembly) | ecosystem: Environmental > Aquatic > Marine > Intertidal zone >...
TAGTTGGTATGCTACACTCGAATATTATTGGAGAAGGAAAACCGCTTTTGATCTTACACGGATTTCTAGGTAGTGGAGACAATTGGAAAACCTTTGCCAAAAAGTGGGCTGAAAGAGGGCGATCAGTACATTTATTAGATGCCCGAAATCATGGTAAGAGCTTTCACAGCGAAGAGTTTAGCTATGAAATCATGAGCCAGGATGTTATCGATTACGCCGATGATCAAGGGATTGATAAATTTGACCTTCTTGGTCACTCAATGGGCGGAAAGACAGCACAATTCGTAGCGCAACAATTTCCAGAACGAGTTGATCGGCTTATTGTAGTAGACATAGCTTCTAAAGCCTATCCAACACACCACACCGAAATCTTGGAAGCACTGAGAGAGGTAAATGAACAACAATTTCAAAGTCGAAAAGAAGCTGAAGAATTTCTTATGCCTTTATTTCCAGAGATCGGTTTAAGGCAATTTCTATTGAAAAATTTAGAACGAAGCAATGAGGGTATTCTATCTGTAAAATGCAACCTCAGCCTGTTTCTATTTCATCCTGATCGAATTGGAAAAGCACTTCCAGAAAAACCTAAAATACACACCCCTACCCTCTTCATACGAGGGCTTGAATCCAGCTACGTAGAAGACACAGACCTCATAACCTTGCAAAGGCAATACCCTAATTTTGAACTCGTATCTATACCCAATGCTGGACACTGGCTACATGCAGAACAACCTAACGTTTTTGGCGAGGCCGTTGCGAAATTTTTAAACTTGTAAGCGCTCATAAAATAGACTAATTTTGCGGCTCGTTTTAAAAATAAGGATCTATTATGACGATCAGCAAAAAAGAGCTTGCTCCACTAAACGCGCTAATTACCATTAGCCTAGAATCTTCTGATTACCAAGAAAAGGTGGATACCGTACTTGGCAATTACCGTAAAACTGCCAATATTCCAGGATTTAGAAAAGGTCAGGTGCCTCTAGGACTGATTAAAAAGCAGTACGGCCAAGCAGTACTTGTTGATGAAATCAACAAAATCTTGCAAACAGAAATCGGTAAGTATATCGAAGACGAAAAATTGGCACTATTAGGAAACCCGCTTCCTAAAGAACGTGAGGATTTTGATTGGAAAGCAGAAACGCTTCAATTCGACTTTGAAATTGGGATAGCTCCTGAGATCAACCCTGCCATAAAAACAAAAAAAGCGATCACCAATTATAAAATCACCGCTTCGGATAAAAGCATTGACGAGCAAGTAGTTCGTCTGCAAGAACAATACGGTTCGCTTAACTCAAAAGACACTGTTGAAGAAGGCGATGAAGTTACCGGTCTTATCACTGCAGAGGAGCCGAAAATTGAAAATACTGCTACCATCGCTCTTAAAACAATCAAAAGTAAAGCATCGGCAAAGAAATTTTTCGGCGTAAAAGTAGGTGAGATAGTGAAGGTTAAAACGAAAGGTCTCTTTGAAAAAGATTTTGAACTAGCAAGAGTTCTAGGAATTTCTAATGAAGAGGCTGAGGGTCTAGCTATTGAAGTTGAGTTCTCCATTAGCGAAATCAATCGTCGTGAGCCGGCTGCACTTGATGAAGCATTCTTTGATAAACTCTTCGGAGAAGGCGCTGTTGACTCTGTCAAAGTAATGAAGGAAAAGATCAAAGCTGACTCTGAAGTGCAATTTGCTCAACAAGCCGATCAGAAGTTCATGAACGACATTACTGAAGCGATCATTGCCGAGACAAAATTTGATCTACCGGATGAATTTTTAACACGTTGGATTCAGTTCGGAGGTGAGAAAGAGCTTACAGAAGATGAAGCAAAAGCAGAATACGCGCGTTCTGAAAAAGGGATTCGTTACCAATTGATTGAGGCCGAACTTATCAAAACTCACAACCTCCAAGTTTCATTTGATGAATTGAAAGACTATGCTGGCAGCTACATTCGCAGTCAAATGGCTCAATTCGGAAGGATGAATCCTAGTGATCAAGAAGTAGATCAAATCACTGCCTCTATCATGCAAAATCAAGAAGAGGTTCGTCGTCTATCTACCCAGGTAATGAATGAGAAACTTTTAGACCTTTTCAAGAAAGAAGGAAAAGTAAAAGAGAAAGCAATCAGCTTTGAAGACTTCATCAAAGAAGCATACGCCTAATTAGAGTATCTTTAAAGTAAAAGCAGTTAACAGCTATGGACTACGGTAAAGAATTCAAAAAATTTGCGATAAAAGATCAAGGTATTAGCTCGTTGTATTACGATCAGATAGTATCTAGTATGTCTCCTGTTGGTCTTACTCCTAACATCATTGAAGAGCGCCAAATGAATATTGCCATTTTTGATGTGTTTTCTAGACTGATGATGGACCGCATCATCTTTTTAGGTACGGGAATCAATGATCAGGTGGCAAATATTGTTCAAGCACAGCTTTTATTTTTAGAGAGTACAGACGCTAGTAAAGACATTCAGATTTATATCAACTCACCTGGAGGTAGTGTATACGCTGGTTTAGGTATTTACGATACTATGCAATTTATAAGACCCGATGTCGCAACGATTTGTACAGGTATTGCTGCTTCAATGGCTGCGGTACTGCTATGTGCTGGCGCCGAAGGAAAGAGAAGTGGATTACAACACTCAAGAGTGATGATACATCAGCCACTCGGAGGTGCTCAAGGTCAAGCTTCAGATATTGAAATCACCGCAAGAGAAATCCTCAAGTTAAAAGACGAACTTTACGAAATCATTGCTAAGCATAGCAAACAACCTTTTGATAAGGTTTACGAAGATTCAGATCGTGATTACTGGATGAGAGCTGAAGCAGCGAAAGAATACGGAATGATTGACGAAATCTTAGTTCGTTCTTAAGAACTCATCATGAGTGATAAATCCCTACAGTGCTCTTTCTGCGGAAGAAAGAAAGAAGAAACCGAAATTCTTATTGCAGGAATTGACGCTCATATTTGTGATGCTTGTATTGAACAGGCTTATCACATCATCGCCGAGGAGCGGAAAGGAAATAAAAACGCAGAACTATCTGAATCACTAGCGTTAAAAAAGCCTAAAGAAATTAAGGCCTTTTTAGACACCTATGTAATTGGACAGCATAAAACCAAGAAGGTATTATCAGTAGCAGTATACAACCACTACAAGCGCTTGTTGCAAAACAACGACGACAACGAGGTTGAAATTCAAAAAAGTAATATTCTTATCGTAGGGCAAACAGGTACGGGTAAAACTTTGGTTGCAAAGACTATAGCTAAAATGCTTGAAGTTCCTTTAGCCATTGTTGATGCCACTGTACTCACTGAGGCTGGATATGTAGGAGAAGACGTGGAGAGCATTCTCACTAGGCTACTACAGGCTGCAGACTATGATCTTGAGCGTGCTCAAAGAGGTATTGTTTTTATTGATGAGATTGATAAGATTGCTAGAAAAGGTGATAACCCATCAATTACTCGAGATGTTTCTGGAGAAGGAGTGCAACAAGGATTACTTAAACTACTTGAAGGTACTACCGTTAACGTTCCACCTAAAGGAGGTCGAAAACATCCCGATCAGAAATTTATAGAGGTGGACACTTCAAATATTTTATTCATTGCCGGAGGTGCATTTGACGGTATCGAAAGACACATCTCCAAGCGCCTGAATAGACAAGCTGTGGGTTATAACAGCTCAATGGAAAGTGGCCAAATCGACAAAGAAAATCTACTTCAATATGTAAGCCCAAAAGACATTAAAAGCTTCGGGCTAATTCCTGAAATCATTGGTAGACTCCCGGTACTTTCTCACATGAATCCATTAGATAAGACCAGTTTGCTCTCGATACTCACTGAACCCAAAAATGCTATTATCAAGCAATATCAAAAGTTATTTGCGATCGATGATATTACTCTAGAAGTAACCCCCGGCGCTTTAGAGCTTTTAGTAGATAAAGCCTTAGAACACGATCTAGGGGCCAGAGGTCTCAGAAGCTTGTGCGAAGCGGTGCTTACCGATGCTATGTATCAACTGCCTTCAGAAGATTCCGTCAAGGAGCTTAAAGTAGATAAAACCTATGTTCAAGAGAAACTCTCACGGGCCTCTGCAGTTGCTTTAGGAAATCTAAAAGCTGCTTCTTAAATCAATTTTTCAAGCTATTGCTTATTGAGAACCAATAACTCCTCTATATAGGTTCTACTATTTGATAATCGAGGTATCTTGTGCTGACCACCCACTTTGTTCTGTCCATCTAACCACTGATAAAACAGCTTCGACTTGGCAACAACTAGTTCGGGGGCTCTGAGTGTAATATCCTTTAAACGCTTTGCCTCATAATCAGAATTTAGATGCTGCAAAGCCTCGTCTAATACCTGCATGAATTGAACATAGTCAGAAGGCGCTCTATTGAATTCGATAAGCCACTGATGTGCCCCTTTTATTTTTTCTGACATGAAGATAGGTGCAACCGTATAATCGCTAATACTCGCACCGGTTTGCTCGCATGCCGTTCTTAGGCCTTGCTCTGCATTCTCAACCATTAGCTCCTCACCAAACACATTAATGAAGTGCTTGGTTCTACCCGTAATTTTAATTCGATATGGATCAACAGAAGTAAATCGAACGGTATCACCAATAACATAGCGCCATAAACCAGCGTTAGTAGTGATGACCATGGCATAATTCACCCCTAACTTTACCTCCCAAATTGGCACCGCCTTTTCACCAAAACTACCAAGAGTATCTAATGGGATAAATTCGTAAAAAATCCCATAATCAAGCATGAGAAGTAGGTCATTCTGGTAATTTCGATCTTGAATAGCGAAGAACCCTTCAGAGGCATTGTAAATCTCGTAGTATTTGAAATTACTTTTTGGAAGCAATCGTTCATATTGAGCACGGTAGGGTGTAAAACTTACCCCTCCATGAAAATAGACCTCTAGATTCTCCCAGATTTCAAATAAATGTTCAGTACCCGAATAGGCATTGATTTCATTGAGTAAAACAAGCATCCATGAAGGTACCCCGGCAAGTGAAGTGACGTTCTCCTTGGTGCTCTCAGAAATAATTGCTGCGATCTTTGTCTCCCAATCAGGCAATAAGGATATTCTATTACTGGGTGTGCTGCTATACTCCGCCCACTTTGGCAGGTTATCAATAAGAATAGCCGATAGATCTCCGAAATAAGAGCCTTTATCCTTATACAATTCTTTGCTCCCTCCTAGCCTTAAGCTTTTACCTGTGAAGAGTTTAGAGTTCTCATTATTATTCAAATAAAGCGATAATAAATCTTTACCGCTTTTGTAGTGACAGTCATCTAGCGCCTCTTGACTTACTGGAATGAATTTACTCTTAGCATTAGTAGTGCCACTACTTTTAGCAAACCATTTAATTGGGCTAGGCCAAAAAACATTTTGTTCTCCCTCTCTTGTTCTTTGAATCTGATGCGCTATATCCTCGTAACTGACAATAGGAACTCTAGAAGCAAAATCTTCGTAAGTGCGAATACTACTAAAATCATAGCTTTTTCCCACTTCAGTGTTTGAAGCGGTTTCGAGTAGTTTCTGTAAGACTTCGAATTGAACCTCTCCCGGATACTTAATAAATAGCTGTATCTGATGAAATCTTTTCTTAAGCAGCCAAGAGGCAACAGAATTAAATAGAGGCAGCATCATTCTTCGTACATTAGAGGTTGTAAAGCTCAAATATACACATCCCTTTCTATGCTTTTTCAGACGGTACTAAAGAAGATGGAAACTGAAGATTTCAGTCCGATCAATTATTTTCTCCCAATCGAAAATGATTTGCTACAAGTGAACCAACTCATCGGCAAATCAATTCAAATAAAGCACGTCGGATATCAATGTCTTGGTTGTGGTGACGATCACGGAATTTTCAGACAAGGATTTTGTAAAAAATGTTTCTTCGAATCTCCAATGGCGGGTACTTGGATTATGAAACCTGAGGAGAGCAAAGCGCATTTAGGGGTCGCAGACCGCGACTTGGAGTTTGAGAAGCAAATGCAATTGCAACCTCACATCGTCTATTTATCCAATACAGGAGCTATCAAGGTAGGAATCACTCGAAAAAAACAATTGCCTACCCGTTGGATTGACCAAGGAGCTCATCAGGCATTAGCCATTTTAGAAGTTCCTAATCGATATCTAGCAGGGGTTGCCGAAGTGGCTTTAAAGGAACACATTAGCGACAAGACTAACTATAGAGTCATGCTGTCGAAGCCGGAATCTACCTTAGATTTAAAGCAGCATTGGAGCTCTTTAAAAGCTTACGTACCCGTTGAAGTAAGTGATTTTATCATCGAAAGCGAAGTAGTTCACCTCAACTTTCCGTTTAATCCGAAAGGAAAAGAGGTTCAGAGTACTAACCTCACTAAAGAGCCAGAACTAGATGGAGTACTTACAGGAATCAAAGGACAATACCTTCTTTTTGAAGACGGAAGAGTCTTCAATGTTCGATCACATGAGGGCTACCAAATAGAACTGCGACTTAATTAGTCTCGAACAATTCAATCTCTTCATTTACTTCTAATCGAAAGTATCTACGACATCCGTAAACCATCAAATAGAGAATTGGTGTGTCTAGAAGGGCAATTAATGCCTTAAAGAGAAACCCTGAGAGAACTAGCCCCGTAAATCGTTCCCAACCAATCTCACCGAAAAAACAGAGCAACAAAACAACCGAGGTAGTATCGATGAGCTGAGAAGAGAAGGTAGAAAAGTTATTTCTTAGCCAAAGGTGTCGACCCTTAGTAAGCCGTTTCCAAAAGTGATAGATCTGAATGTCTACAAACTGAGCCAGTAAATAAGCCATCATCGAGGAGAACACAGCAACAATCGTATTTCCAAAAACCGTTGAAAATAATTCATCACTTACGGGTGACCAGTCGGTTGCACTCACTGAAGAAGCAGTATACACGATTAGTAGGGAGAAGACTGAGGCAATAATTCCTACAACTACCACTTTATTCGCCATTCTCTTACCATAGATTTCTGAGATCAAATCGGTGATTAAAAACGTTAGCGGATAAGGCAAAATACCTACTGAGAGATCGAATAAAGGCGCAGAAAATAAGCTTACTTCACCGAAAGGAGACCAATTAAAAAACTTCTGAAAAATAAGATTTGAAACCACCAAGGAAGTGATAAACAGTCCTGCTAGAATCAGAAAGAAATAAAATGCCTGGGGTCGTTTTGAGTATTCCATTACTCAATTTTTAAATCAAAAGGTAAGCGAGCCTGAATGCGATTGTAATCATGATTTTCACTACCACCTACCGTTTCCCAGAAATTAAGGTAATCGGAAACAATGGTAGGAAGTTTCGATGAAATAATAGATAGACTTGCTGCAGGTAAATCTCCCAACAAGCGCTCAAGATCAGATTTATATCTAGGATATTCTCTTAACTTAAATTCATCAATTGCTGCAAGTTCAGCAGCCTTATTGATGGCATCATTGAGCGTTCCAATTTCATCAATAAGACCGAGCTCTAGCGCTTTTGGAGCGAGATAAACTCGTCCTTGTGCTATTGCATCTACAGATTCGATAGACATTGATCGACCCGAAGCTACGCGTTCTAAGAAAGTCTGATAGGTCTGTTCAATTCCTTCAGTTAGCTCTGCTCGAAAAGAATCACTAAGCGGACGCAAGGGCGAGTAGGTCGCCGAACGCGCATGAGTACTTAAGGTATACGAAGAAATACCCCACTGATCTGCAAGTTCTGAAGCGTTTGGCAAAGTACCAAACACACCAATAGAACCTGTGATCGAGGTGGATTGCGCAAAGATATAGGTTGCTGGGGTAGCAATATAATAGCCTCCTGAAGCAGCGACATCAGAAATAGAAACCACCACAGGTTTTTCCTTCGCTGTTTTTTCAATTTCTCGCCAAATTAGATCAGAAGTAAGTGCACTACCTCCCGGAGAATTAATGCGAAGTACCACCGCCTTTATATTTCGATCCTCTCGAGCACTTTGTAAAGCCTTATTCATGGTTTCTTGGCCCATGATCGTAGGCGATCCCTCTCCATATAAAATACTTCCTTGCGCATAAACGAGCGCAATTCTATCAGAAGAATCGATTTGAGTTGATTTAATCGTCTTAAAGTAAGAACTAGACGAGATAGTCTTCAATTTCGAAGAAGCACTCAGGTCATTTTTAGAAGCACCTACCGCACGTTTTAAGCTATCTTCATACTGATCTTCATAGATCAGATCTCCGATCAAGCCCAGTTCCTTTGCCTTTTCTAAATCACGAGTTATCAAATCATTAACCCAACCTTCAAAATCAGATCTTGAAACTTCTATTTGATCGGCCATTTGTACTCCAACCACGTCCCACAGTCCATCAATTAACTCCTGAATTTGTTCAATATTTTCTTTTGATGGAGCATCATTTAGGTAAGGTTCTACCGCTGCTTTGTATTTACCATGACGAATCACCTCCATACGCAATCCTGACTTTTCCTGAAACGATTTATAATAAGTAAGTTCTGAGGAAAGACCGCGTAAATCAACAAAACCTGTCGGAGTTACAAATAAACTATCAGCGACAGAAGACAAATAAAACGATTTCTGAGAGTACGAATCTCCATAAGCGTAAATGAACTTACCCGAACTTTTGAATTCAATGAGTGCGTTTCGCAGCGTCTCTGCTTGACTCCATCCCCCAAGAAAAAAGGGTGTTTCAAAACTAATACCCGAAATACGATCATCTTCAGCGGCAGCTTGAACAGCGGCAACCACCTCATCTAATGCAATCGTCTCCTCGAAAAACATAGAAAACGGATCATCTCCCGATCCTCCCTTGTAATCTACAATAGGTCTATTTAAAGATATTTTTAAGACAGAGGCATTAGCAACCGAAGGAGCAACATCCGCACTTCCTAAGCCCGCAATAATTAGGACCAATACAATACCCATAAACCAGAAAGCAGCAATAACTGCGAAGAAGGAAGCAATAAAACGTTTAAAAAAATTCATAGCACTCACGTTTAAAGCCCTAAAGATACTGAAAGTTGAAGCCTTTTTGTACTTTCGAAGGCCATGAGAACTAGCATCTACTATATCGGGATTGGGAGTAATGAAGGAGATCGACTACTCTACCTTCAAAAGGCATTATTTAGCATATCTGATCAGCTAGGAATCATTCAATCGGTATCATCAGTTTATGAAAGCCCTGCATTAGGTTTTGAAGGTGACAACTTCCTAAATGCATGCTTAGAGTTAGAAAGTGAATTTACTCCCGAGAGGTTGTTACAAGCATGTTTAGAACTAGAAAAATCCTTTGGAAGAATACGAGTAGAAAAGGGTTATGCGAACAGACCGTTGGATATCGATTTACTCATGGGCCCTACAGAATTTAACACACCTTCACTTGAGTTACCTCATCCGAGGATGAATAATCGCCGCTTCGTCATCGAACCTCTCTGTGAAATTGCACCGCACCTCGAAATCGCAAATCAATCGATTAAGGAGGTGAGAAAAATACTAGCGAAAGACCAATCTCAGCCGATCACTAAAAGTAAAACTAGTCTACTCCGAAGCAAAAAAGAACTCTGGCATACGAGTAAAAACGTAGTGCTAGAAGGTTGTATCGGAGTGGGAAAAAGTACGCTATGCAAAGCGATTGCAGAGCGCTATGAACTAAGCTCAAGATATGAGCGATTCGACGAAAACCCTTATTTGGAGTCTTTTTACAAAGACCCTAAGGCCTATGCACTACCCGTCGAATTACATTTTTTACTCGATCGATTTGACGCCTTAAAAACGAGCCAAGCCGCTGAAGGTCTAGTTAGCGACTACCACCTATCAAAGTCATTGCTTTTTGCCAAAAACAATTTGAACGAAATAGATTTCGAACTTTTCAATCGCTACTATCGGTGGGGTGAGCGACTACTGAAAGCCCCCGGACTTTACGTTCTTCTTGAGAACAACCTCGATCGAATTCTCGAAAACATTAAAAAAAGAGGGCGTAGTTACGAGCAAAATATCGATCCAGAATATCTAAAATCCATAACCAAAGGATATCAAAATTTCATCAAAAGACAAAAACGATGGAATATTTTGGTTATTGACCTCAGTCTACTCCCAAGCTACGAAGATCCCAATTTCTTTGAAGCCGTTATTGAACGAATCGAGGATACACTACTTGAAGTTCACTGGAAGAAACAAACCAAGAAAACTACTAGAACCAAAAAAGGATTAACACTTTTTTAAAAAAATAGTTGCATTTTACTAAAACACTTAGTTAATTAGGCTCGGCATTTTTTTGCTAACTAACTCAAACTATAAAGACCCCTTCGAATTATTTCAAGGGGTTTTTTGATTTTGGCTAAAACAGTGCCACAAAACTACTCCTGCAGAAACCGATACGTTTAGTGAATGCTTCGTACCCCCTTGTGCAATTTCAATAACCCCATCACACTGATCAATCACCTCTTGATCAACTCCAAAAACTTCATTTCCGAAGATTAGTGCGTATTTCTTGTCAGATAAGGGCATAAAATCTCCTAAGTCTGTGGCTGAAGAAGCCTGTTCAATCGCCCATATCTGGTAACCTCGCTGCTTTAGCTCGGTGATAGCTTCTAAGGTTGAAGGCCATTTACTCCATACTACACTTTGCTCAGCTCCGAGGGCTGTTTTGCGTATTTCTTTACTCGGAGGAGTTGGCGTAATTCCACATAGCAATAACTCTTCAACTAGAAAGGCATCAGAAC
>Ga0181599_1004816_pt1 | contig 10693 bp, 10 predicted proteins | sample 041ome_3_FD_148658 | JGI IMG/M metagenome (GOLD analysis project Ga0181599, IMG submission 148658) | Coastal salt marsh microbial communities from the Groves Creek Marsh, Skidaway Island, Georgia - 041405US metaG (spades assembly) | ecosystem: Environmental > Aquatic > Marine > Intertidal zone >...
TCGTTGTCTATTTCAAATAACTCTTTAAAATCAACAATAATGACCATTGTATCAAAGAATTTTTATGATTTTTCTTATGCAGACTTATCTAAGTTTATTTTAGATCATTTTTCTTTAGAGCCAAAACGAGTTGGAATGCGTACAAACCAAATTTGGAAATTTGTTTACAAAAAAGGTTTTTCTGAAGTTTCCCAATTTTCAAATCTTCCCATTGAAACAAAAGAAAATTTGCAAAAGTTACTTAATTTCAAAAGAATAAATATTAAAGAGAAAAAAATTTCAAAAGACGGAACTATTAAATGGTTATTACAACTTGAGGATCAAAATCTTGTTGAAACAGTATTTATACCAAGTGAAAACCGGGGGACCTTATGCATTTCATCCCAAGTTGGATGTACTCTGAATTGTAAATTCTGTCATACTGGAACTCAAAGAATGGTCAAAAATTTATCGACTAGTGAAATTATTAATCAAATTCTAGTTGCAAAGGATGAGCTGGATGATTGGGGAACTCAAAAAAAAATTACTAATATTGTTTATATGGGTATGGGTGAACCTTTTTACAATTTTGATAATGTCAAAAAATCAATTTCTATTTTAAAAGAAATTCATGGATTAGATTATTCTTCTAAAAAAATAACAGTCTCTACTGCAGGCGTAGTTCCAGAAATCATAAAAGCTGCAAATGAGATAGGAACGTATTTGGCCCTGTCGCTACATGCGCCCAATGATATTTTAAGAGAAAAAATCATGCCCATAAATAAAAAATACAAAATAAAAGATTTAATAGAAAGTTGTTCAGCTTATACAAAAATAAATAAAGAAAAGATTTTTTTAGAATACGTTTTATTAAAAGATGTTAACGATAGTGAAGAATGTGCAAAACAACTTATAAAATTAATGTCTTCTTTTCCTAGTAAACTAAACCTCATTGAATTTAATGCTTGGCCAGGAGTTAGTTACCAACCTTCCTCAATCGATGCCGTGCAAAAATTTTATCAAACTATTAAGAAATCAGGACACATAGTTACTCTCCGAAAATCTAGGGGGGAGGATATCTTGGGTGCCTGCGGTCAGCTCAAGACTGAAAGTGAAAAATTAAGAAAAACTATTTAAAATCAAATTAGTTGAAAAAACACTAGTTTATACGATCAGACTTTGGCCACAAAAAATAACTAGTCTGATTGTAAAAAAGTAGTATAACCCTGGCTCCTTAAAATAAGACTTATAACCATGACAAAAAAAGAAGAAAAAATTAAAAAAGAAAAAATTATTAAAATAAAAAAACGCATCTTAAAAGAGTCTGCTAATACGAAGGAAAATTATAAGACTACTTTTAAAGATATTAAAAAATATTTTAAAATTTTTAATAAAGCTTTATTCAAAGACTCCCTTAATCCATTTAACGATATTAAAATCAGAAAAATGAATGGTTGTTGGGGTCAATGTGTAGAGGATTATTCTTTAAGAAAAGGAACGAAATTTTTCTGTCTAGAAATGCAACCAAGTTATCACAATAAAAAAGAATTTTTGCAAACTTTAGCGCATGAAATGATACATTTGTGGCAACAGACAATCAAAAAAGATTCCGGAAATCATAACTCATTATTCTATAGTTTTAGACCGAAATTTAAAAAATACGGTTTACACTTATAAAATTACACTAAAGTTACCAGTTCTTCAGCAGAAGTAGGGTGCACAGGAATTGTATTGCGCAAATCATTTAAGGTAAAATTTTTGGCAAATGATATTGCAATAGACTGAATAATTTCCGCAGCACTATCTCCTATATAAATAATTCCAAAGATTTTTTCTGTTTTAGGTTGGTATAAAACTTTTATAAACACTTTATTTATTTTTTTAGAAAAAGCATATTTCAAAGGTTTAAATTCTGTTTGTAAAACTTTGTAAGGAATATTTCTTTTTTTTAAATCATTTTCACCTAAACCAATTGATCCTACTTCTGGTTGAGTAAAAATTGCAGAAGCAATTTTATCATAATCTAAACTTTTTTTATTTCGATATAAAAAATAATTCACTAAATGTACCGCTTCACGTATAGCAACAGGAGTTAAATTTTTTCTATTTGTTACATCCCCCAGAGCAAAAATATTTTTAATATTTGTTTGAGATAATTTGCTAACTTTAATTGCACCTTGAGAAGTAAGTTTAATTTTAGCATTATCTAGATTTAGTGAAGAAATATTTGGAATTCTTCCGATAGCAAAAATTACAAGATCCGTAACTATCGTTGCTTTACTAGTTGAGACTAGCAAGCTCTTGTTATATTTTTTAATAGATTGGACAGTGCTTTCATCATAAATTTTTATTTTTTTATTTTTAGCTGAATTTAATATTCTTTGTCCAATGTCAGGATCAAATTCATTTAATACTGTTTTCTTTCTTATGATTAAGTTAACGTCGTAATTTAAGTTTTTAAGTAAAAAAGCAAACTCCAGAGCAATATAACCGCTACCAACTATACAAATTTTTTTGGGAATTTTTTTCATTTCAAAAAATTGATCTGAATTAATAGCAAGATGTTTGCCATCTATATCTGGCATACTTGGCGTCGAGCCAGTAGCTATGATAATATTTTTTCCTTGGATATTTTTTTTTGATTTTTTTAAATGTATTGTGTTTGCATTTACAAATGAGGCATGATCTTGAAAAATGACCACTCCCGCTTTTGTTAAATTTTTAATATAAATTTTATTTAATCGGTTAATTTCTTTATTTTTTTTTACAACTAACTTTCTCCAATCATGAGTTGGTGTTTTGTAAATTTTCCAGCCAAAATTAATAGCGTCAGAAACATAATCTGAAAAATTTGATGCATACACATAAAGTTTTTTAGGAATACAACCTCTTATGACACAAGTGCCTCCCACTTTATTTTTTTCAATAATACAAACTTTTTTTCCTTTAGATGCCATCAATCTAGCAAATCGTACTCCGCCTGAACCTGCACCAATTACAATAAAGTCAAATTTATCTTGCATAACTTTGTTTTACCAAAAGATGGTTGATAAGAAATATTTTATTTTTTTTATTTACTGATATTGTGTCGGCATGCCAAGTTTTGATGTTGTTAGTAAAATTAGTTATCAAGAATTAAACAATGCCCTTGCTAACTGCCTAAGAGAAATAAATACAAGATATGATTTTAAAGGCTTAAATATAGTTATTGAATTTAAAGAAAAAGAAAAACAAATCATAACTTTAGCTCCAGATCCAATGAAGCTTAAGCAAATAAATGAGCTATTTACTGGTCATTTAGTCAGAAGAAAAATCGATCCAAGAATTGTCAAGGTTAAAACAGTGGAAGACGCAACGGGAAACTCCAAAAGACAAACGAGTGATCTACAAGAGGGAATTGATCAAGAAAGTGCAAAAAAAATTATTAAACAAGTGAAAGATTCAAAAATTAAAGTTCAGGTAAAAATTCAAGGAGATGAATTGAGAGTTGATGGAAAAAAACGAGATGATTTACAAGAAACAATGGGCATCATAAGAACCATAGATATTGGAAGACCAGTAGAGTTTACTAATTTTAGAGACTAAATGAGTAAAAGATATTCTGGTAAATCAAATAAAGATAGAAGTTTGAAAAAAAAACCAAAATTTTCTAAAAAAATTAAAAAGAAAATTCGATAAAATAATACCAAACGTAAGCTACGAGCACTGCAGGTATGGCACTATATAAAGTTGCTAAGATTGCAGCTTTAGGTGAAATAGCAATCGCAGGAAACAAGGCATCTCCATCATTTGATATCGAGTTACCAATCTGAGCTGCCAAAGGAATGTGACCAGCAATATACATACTTGTAATCATAATCTGAGGTCCACATCCTGGAATAAATCCAACCAAAATTGCAGCCAAAGGTAAAAACGGTCCGAGATAAATTAAATTATCAAACATTTTTCCTCCAGTGGCAAAATCAATCATTTCATAACAAACAAATGCTACAATAACCCAAGCAGTTACAAAACAAGTTAGATCTGCAACAGATCTAAAATTTTTATGTCTACATTCTGCAATCTGAATATCTGATGAAGGATTAAATAACCAAATACCTAATGATAATAGGCCACCCAAAAAACCAATTGTTAATCCTAAATTTATGTTTGAAAATATTAAATTAATGTCTTTACCAAAGGCATTAATAATTCCTAGGACAATTCCTGGAATTAAAAAAAATATCCAGAATTTATAAAAAATATTTGGAGCTAAATTTGGCGCATCCTCTTCTACATAAATTGCTTTGCGGTCAAATTGTGGGGCTATTTTATTTTCAAACATTTTAACAATGTAACCAGTTACAATTGCAATAGTAAAAGTTAGTGAAATAACAATCATTGCAACGAAAGGCTTTGCGGCAATTAATAAAAAGGCAGCGTCACCCATTGTAGCAACCAGTGTAGCTATAACAGCACTAAAACTAATGGCATTTCTTACATAAAGAGTCATGACCATGATTGCTCCTCCACACCCAGGTATTGCTCCTAAAAAAGTAGCAATAAAAACATCAAACTGTTCATGCTTTTTAATAAATGATTGAATATCAAAATCTTTTTTATGTAAATACGCAAAAACAAAAACTGTAGCTGCAACAAAAGATGTCACGGAAATAAACGCATCGCTCACACTTTGAATTGCAATCTCTCTAGTTTCACTTACAAAAAATAATGAAAACAAAATAAAAAAAACAATAATCTTAGCCAATCTTAAGCTAGGAAATCTATTTGCAATTTTTAAAACTATATCTACCATTTAAATTACTATGAATAATGTAGGTGTTTATTGATTTTTTTACAAGAGGGCTCATAAATTTTCAGGATGATTTAAAGTTTTTTTGGAGTATTTGCTTTAAGAAAATTGATATTTATGCTTAATAGTCTTTTTTATTAAAATGCAAAATTTAGAATTCAAACGTACAGCAAAAAAATTAGCTCAAGCTTTTAATAGCGGAAAAGTCATTAATCCTATTTCAACAAAATTTACTAAAAACTCTAAAATTGCAAATGCATTCAGAGTTGAATGCGAAAGCTTAATCAAATCGCCAGTAATCGGATTTAAAGCAGGTGGAACAGGTATTGCTATGCTAAAAAAACTGGGTGAAAAAGAACCATTTTATGCATCCATTTTTAAAAAAAATTTATTACAAAGTGGTGGCTCGGTAAAAATAAATAAATACACGCTAGGAATTGAACTAGAAGTTTTTTTTCAAATAAAAAAATCACTATTTAAAAGTAAGGCTAAAGTAACCGAAAAAAATATATCTAAATTTGCTAGCCACATGGGCCCATGTATTGAAGTAGTTGGATACCGACAAAAAAAGAAAGGGCTAAAATACCTTGGAGATTTATCTAGTGACTTTGGAGCAAATGTGAAATTTCTCATAGGAAAAAAACAAAAATTTAAAAAAATTCAATTTAGTAATTTAGCCACAACAATTTATAATAAAAAAAGTGGTCAAATAGCTAACGGAAATACAAAAGCAGTTTATGACAGTCCAATCAAATCTTTGGTATGGTTGTTAAATAAAATCAAAAAAGATGGTGTTATTTTATCAAAAGACTTTCTTGTATTCACAGGATCGACCGTTGGTGTTGTTCCCATTCAAAAAATTGGATTGTTTAAAGGTGAAATTAAATCTTTAGGATCAGTACAAGCTGTTATTAAAAACTAGCTAGCTTTTTTTAATTGTCTTTCTTTTTCAAACATTCTTGCCAATCTATCAATCATATAATCAGAAGCTTCAAATACATTCTTAGGCTTAAAGATTTTCGTTTCAGCAAGATCCGTTCTATCTTCTAAAGTTATTTTTTTTCTTAATCTTTCTTTGGCAGTTTCACCCTCAATAAATAATAAGATTAAATAATCTTCTTCGCTTACTGCATCTTCATTTTTAATAAAACATTCTCCATTTTCAGCAATATGGTCAACAAATCTTAATGGTGCTCTGCGTAATGCCAAATATCTTTTGTTAATTTGAAATACGATAGATTTCATATTTCTTGAATATCTCTCTAAACGTTCTACTACTTTTTGCTTTAAGAGATTTTCAGCCTTTTGGGCTTCGAAAATTTTTCTTGCTTCTTCTTTTGTTTGTCTTCGAATTTCAAGTTCAGCTAATTTCTGTTCTCTTCTTTTTTGCTTGATGAGCTGATATTTTTCTCTAATTTTTACAAGTCTATCATCTACAGCTCTTAGCTGTTCCCGCAACAATCTTATTTTGTCTTTTTCAACACGCTTATATTCTTTTAATTTTTCTTTGCGTAAACGTTCTTGTAATCTTTCCTCTTTGATTTTATTGCGAAGAGCAATTTTTTCTTCAAGAATTCTCTTTCTCTCTTTGGCTTTGGCCTCTTTAATTTTTAATTTTTCTTTAGCTATTCTTATTTTTTCCTTTTCTTTTTGTGCTTTAATTCTTGCTAATTCTTTAATTTTTCTCTCTTTAGCTTTAATACGTAGCTGTTCTTTTCTTTCTTTGGCTTTTATTCTTTTTTGTTCTTTTGCAATTTTTTGTGCTATTTTTTTCTCTAATAGCGCTTTTCTTTTTCTTTCTAGTAATTCTTTTTTCTTAAGAATTTTTAATCTTATTTTTTCCTTCTCAGCTTCTTTTTTCTTTCTTATTCTTTCTCTTTCTCTTTCTTTTGCAGTTTCAATTCTTAATTTTTCAAGCTTTTGTTTTTTAAGTAATTTTTGCTTTTCAATATAGTCCTTCCATAGTTCGATCTTTGAACGTACAAAACTTCTTAAACCAAACCAGTCGCTTAATTGATTTTTTAACTTTTCTAAAAATTGTTGTATTGCGTTTTGACGTACAATCTTTTTTTTAGGTAATAATTTTTTTTTAGGAGTATTTTTTCTTTTTTGTTTTTTTTTAATTATTAATTTTTTTTTATTATTTTTTTTATTTATTTTTTTAATTTTTAAAACTTTCTTTTTCTTGATAACTGCTTTCTTTACCTTGGGAATTTTTTTCTTTTTATTAATTTTTTTAGTTTTTGTATTTTTTTTTATTTTTTTTAAATTAATTTTTTTTACTAATAATTTTTTCTTTTTTAAAACTTTTTTTTTATTTTTCTTGCTTTTATTTTTTTGAATTTTTTTTTTCATTTAGCTTTATTAATAGCGTCTATAATTACCTCAACTGGTTGGGCGCCTGATAACATCACCTTATTATTAAATACAAAAAAAGGTACTCCCGTTATGCCCATCTCTCTTCCAGCAACATCCATTTGATATATTTTTGTTATATTATCTTTTAACTTAAATTGATTATTTAACTCTTCACTTTTGATACCATGATTTGCAGCTATTTTAATAAGATTTGTAGTATCGCCAATATCAATACCATCGATAAAATAATTATGAAAAATATCAAATAATACTTTCTCCTGTAAATTGTATTTTTTCATATAGGCGACTAAAATATGTGACGGAACAGTACTTGGGGTTTTTTTTATTAACTCTAAGTTAAAATTTAAATTTTCTTTTTTTGCCTCTTGTACCATATGGTCATACATTGGCTTGGCATTAGCTTTGCTGCCAAATTTTTTTTCAATATATTCATCCCTATCCATTCCATTTAGAGGCATTGTAGGATTTAACTGAAATGGAATGTGAATTATTTCACAATTAACTTTAATTTTTTCAATTGCTTTTTTTAATCTCTGATGTCCAATAAAACACCATCCGCAAACGGTATCGCTATAAACTTCTATTTTCATTTGTTGAAATGATTAAAAAACTACTTAAATTCTTTAAGCAAAGCTTCTGCACTTCTTGCAATTAAATTTGTATCACTATTGACAGCTACAAAAGTAAATCCGTCAGCTACATATTTTTTGGCAAAGTCTTTTTTAGCTGTCAAAATTCCAATTGGAATATTGTGTTTCGCACAAACATCTTTTGCCTGAATAATTAACGATTGAACTTCTGAGTCTTCAAATTGACCTAGCTTTCCAATCGATGCAGATAAATCACTTGGGCCAACAAAAATTCCATCTACGCCATCCACTGCTGCAATTTTAGGAATATTTTCTATTGCATTCTTAGTTTCACATTGGACTATCACGCAAATTTCTTTTTCAGCTTTATGATAATAGTCAGTTACAGTGCCATATTTATTCATTCTTGCCGCTGACATCACACCTCTTATTCCTTTTGGAGGGTATCTAGTTGAGCTTACTGCATCTGCTGCTTCTTTTTCATTCTCCACAAATGGAAATAAAATTGTTTGTGCCCCCATATCCAAAACTCTCTTTACAGTAACAGGCTCATTCCAAGGAACTCTAACCATTGGCTCAGATTTAAATCCCTGAATAATTTGCAATTGGGTTAAAACTTCCTGAATGTCATTTGGAGAATGCTCCATATCGATTACGATCCAATCAAAACCAACCACTGATAAAATTTCAGCTACAGTATTATTTGTTAAACAACTCCAAATACCGATTTGTTTTTCAAATTTTTTAATCTTTTCTTTAAAAATATTTTTTCTTATTTCCATAATTCAAATTATGCATAAAAAAACTATTTATACATCCATTATTTAAAAAATTTATCTAATTTTTTTAAAATCTTGTCTGTCTCCACTGGTTTTCCTAACAAAGACTCAATTTTATTTTGAATATTATCTTTTTTCATTAATTTTTTTATTTTATTTTCAAATTTTTGTTTAAGACCACTAGTTATACTTTCATTATTTAACTTAATAACAATATTAGTTGCTATCATTGCCAGCACATCTTTATAATGATTAGAATCTTTTGTATTTCCAACATTTTGAAAATTCATACTATCAATTTTTAGTTTTTTATAAAAATTAAGATCTTTAGCCTCAGCCTGAATTACAATTAATGGAATATTTAGATTTTTAATCACAAAGTTTTTATCTTCTTTTTTTGTATTATTTGATTTTAAAATATCTTTTTTATTTTCAGATTTTTTTTCTTTATTATCTTGTGTTTGTTTATTTATTGAACTTTCATTTTTTTTCTTCTTATCTAAAAATTGATTTATTAGTCCAAAATTATCTACTATTTTTCCATTAACAATAGATGCTTTGTAGTTAATTAGAACACCATCTAAATTTACTTTATTGAAAGATACAGTTTCCGATAAAAGAGTTAAAACATTTATATCAATAATTGTGTTTTGTATTTCTATTAAGTTTTTTTTATTTTGAGAATTATCTGCAACAGATAAATTTTTAACTACTATGGTTCCTTTGAAAAGATTTGTTTTTATTTGATCAAGAGAAATTTTTTTTTCAATTTTTTTACTTACAGAATTTATTACATAATTTTTTAAAATCGTATCAAAAGTAAAATAGCTAATTACACTGATTATCGAAATTAGAATTATTATAAAAATGAAAAATTTTCTCATAAGATAAATAATAAAAGTATGGGTAATAAAATAAAAAAGCCAATTATTTTATTTTTAACAAAAAAATAACTTATTATACCTTTAAAAAATTCTAAATTCATTTATGTAATTTTAACAACGTATCTCTTGCTTGATTAATTTTGCCCGCTAAATAATTGTTGCCACTTTTATCAGGATGCAAAGATAATATAAGTTTTTTATGAGCTTGCAAAATATCCTTTCTTGAACAATTTTTTGTAAGCCCTAAAACTTCGTAAGCTTCAGCAGCGTCCATGGAGGAAGTGTTGGATCGTTTAAATTGATTGAATGAAGACTGATTTTTAGATGAAAATAATCGATATAAGTAAACAATATTAAAAATATTAAAAACTTTCTTTTTTAATGCACTAAAAATAAGAGCAAAAAAAGGTAGAGATAACAAATACCTTCCCACAAAAAATAAAAAAATGATAGCGATGATTGAAATAATAATAGTAGAAAACCTAAAAAAAGAAGAAAATGTTTTAGACTGGACGTTGGCCATTAACCACAAAAAACCGTATACAGTTAAAAAAACTACAATACCCAAAAAAATAAAATTCATAAATGAAGCCTACAATACCTAAACTAAGAAAAGAAACCAATGTAACAAAAATACATGAAGAACATCTTATAGATGATTATGCATGGATTAAGCAAAAAAATTGGCAAGAAGTATTAAAGAAACCTAAAAATTTAAATCCTGAAGTACAAAATTACCTCGAGGCAGAAAATAATTATACTCAATCAAACCTGCAAAGTTTAGATTCATTAAAAGAGGAAATATTTAAAGAATTAAAAAACAGAATTAAAGATAAAGACACATCTGTTCCAATGAAAGATGGTGAATATTTTTATTATACAGAATATGAAGAAGGTTCAGAGTATCCCTGCTACAAAAGAATAAATAGTCAAAAAAAAATTGAAACAATTTTTGATGCCCCTAAAAGAGCCAAAGGTCAAAAATTTTTTAGTTTAGCATCACTAGCTCATAGTCATAATCATCAATACATTGCTTATAATATTGATAAGAATGGAAGTGAAAATTATTTTTTATCTGTTGAAAATTTACAAGATCAGAAAATCATAACCTCTGAAATTCCAAATACAACAGGTGAAATTATTTGGGATCCCAATAATACTACAATTTATTATATAGGATTAGATCATAATCAAAGACCAAATAAAATTTATCAACATCATATCGGTGATGATTTTACTAAAGATAAAATTATTTTTGAAGAAAAGAATCCTGCTTTTTTTTGTTCAGTA
>Ga0181599_1004822_pt1 | contig 10684 bp, 10 predicted proteins | sample 041ome_3_FD_148658 | JGI IMG/M metagenome (GOLD analysis project Ga0181599, IMG submission 148658) | Coastal salt marsh microbial communities from the Groves Creek Marsh, Skidaway Island, Georgia - 041405US metaG (spades assembly) | ecosystem: Environmental > Aquatic > Marine > Intertidal zone >...
GGGTGCAAGAGTATCTGGCGGTGAGTTGGCATCTACTCCAAAGGTAACTGGAGATGCACAAGATCTTTGTGAGTCTGTAACAGGCACTGACTATGTTTCCTCAGAAAGATTCCAATCCGTTTGTGGCACTAGACCACCTTTGACACCAAACAAAGTATCTGTTGATAGCAGCAGAAAAGGTATGATGGTGACAGGAAACTTGATGGATAGAGCTGCGAATATGACTGGCAATGAGCCTGGAACTTGTCAAAGGGTAACAGGAAGTCAGTATGATAGTTCTGCTGAAAAAGGCTTTTGTGATCAAAGATCAGATAAGGTTTATCAAACTCAAACGATTTCAGGAAATCGTGTTTCCGGAACTGAGGTAAGTGGTTCCCCAAAAATTACAGGTGACGATCATGGAAGCTGCGCGGCCGTCACCGGAAATGATTATGTCAGTAAGGAAAGTTTTGAGCAGAGATGTTCGCATGTCCCGATGGCAGCAGCTTACAAAGACACAGTAAGCCATACTTGGAACAATCAGCAGATTTCTGGCTCTCAAGTCAGTCAATCTGAAATTGTTACTGGAGATGAGTCTGGTACTTGCAATACTATCACTGGATCAAGTTATCGATCTCGAGAAGAAATGAGCCAGTATTGCGATACAGCTCAAGTTCAAGATAGTTCGATAGCAATGAATAGAGCACCAGCAACTCAACCTGTGAGTGGTCAAACTCCAAGTGTGGATACAAGATTGAATGGAAATTTCCCAAAGGGTAGTGGTCAGAATATCTCTGGAACTCCTTATTTGGCTTATTCACACACAGGTGCAACTATTGATGGTGATTTCTCAATTCACTCACCCGCAAGACAGGCATTTGATAACAGAACCACAAGAGTTCATGATAGTGTTTTCGGAACTAATGCAAGAATTACAGGTCCAAGTGCAAAAGCAGAAGGTGTTATCTCAGGAACACCTGAATTTAGAACTCCATTAACTCCAATGGCGCAAAGCGATGCCAACAACCAACAACCTGGAAGGGTCACTGGTGAAGGAAATGATTCTGGTATCTCTGTATCAGGTGATAACTGGTCAACTGGAGGCCTAACAGGAACAGAAGGACAGTTTGCCTCTAATCGCAATGAAACTCAAAAAGGTGAGGTCATTGCTGAGCACAATAAAGTTGGAGCTCATCAATTACGAGATAAAGAAGTGACCATTACTGAAGGTCCTAGAGTCACTAATGGAAGCGGTGGTGGAAATGCTAGCGCTAAAACTGGCGCATGTAGAGTCACACTTTCGGGTGGCGCACGCGGTTAATTTCGCAAATGAACACGCGTAATGCCTATCAGATTCGACATTTAAGGCGCGGTGGTAATTCACTTAACCGTGCCCCAGTTGGATTGGGTCAAAAGAAAGTTATACCACTTAATCCCGAGACAGTTAATACATCTGAGTTAAAGATTAAGTCCCTTCCGCTTGAGACAGATATTGGCTCAAGTGTAGTTTGTGACACTCTACCAGAGAGGAGCTGTCGTCATCCATTAATTAATGCCAAGCAAAACGCACACCTGGCAAGATGCGAAGAATCTATCAAATTTAGATTTGATAGAATCATTCCTGTTTTAAAAGTTTTATCCAATCTCCAGCATGATGATAATTTTGTTGATAAAGCTAACCAGATTACGAATGACAAGTTAGGTTTTGAATTTCCAAGTTCACTGCTTGAGTCCTCTTGGGTAAGTGGTCTAGACATGGGAAAACTATACTCCACTGGAATATTCCAAGGTCTCAACTCGTCGGTCGCACAATTTTCAGATGACCTTGGCAGACAAATAAGCGATATTCAGGATGCCAAGAGTTTTTATTTAGATTGTGGATATCACCATGTTGATGTTACTCCCTGTTCTGATGGAAGATTAAAAGGACTCGGAAAGTACATATTAAGGTTACCACTTTCTTCTATGACAGTAAGAGACTCCCATGCTGGCGCTTTATTGAATGTGGAGAGCAATCTTCGACATTGGGAGAGAGCCGAATTAAAACATATTAAGAAGAATCAGTCTTTATCAAATTCAAATTATCTAAAGATCTTGGTTTACCACAGAAGTAGCTCCGATCCGTCTCATCAAGGGTGTGCTGCTCATGGAAGTAACGATAAACTAGCAGCAGAGAAGGGTCTTGAAAGACTTAATGATTTAAGAGGAGCTATCTTTAATACTCATGAAGCGCTGATTGATATTTTATTGATCGGGGTTGATACAGATAATGATTCTATTAGAATCCATACACCTGATAGTAAGGGCAATTTAAATGTTCATCGCTATATCGATAGCGCTGAATTCTATAACTCAACCTTGAATCTTAGTGAACAAGATGCCAGATTGAAAATCTTCACTACGATTGATCAATGTAGTGATTCCTCTGGTTGGGCCCAAGGAGAGGGAAGACCTTCTGAGGGGATGAGAAAGTTTATTGCTAATCTTCTCGAGTTTAATTTATCTCAAATCGAGTATGTTGCGGATATGTATGGAGGAAATTATCCTGATGTCGGTCATGCAGAGAGATACATTAGTGTTGGTGATGGGTTTCAGGAGGTTCAGTTAAGAAATATTGCCTATTATGCTCACCTAGATACAGTTGAGGAAGGTGCTGCAGATTTAGATATCGGTATTAAAATTTTTACCGGTTTAAATTTAAAGAGAGGACTGCCAATTCCAATTGCAGTCCATTATAGATATGACTCTAAGGTTCCTAATTCTAAAGAAAGGACCATAGAAAAATGTCATCGAGTTAAAGAGGCCATCATCAATCGTTATAAAGATCTGGCTGCAAATAATAATATTGTATTTCAATTAAGTGTCCAGGACCTTCCTTTGGGAAGTGCACTGGAAGTTATCAACGAGGAAGCATCATGAGAATTATGCAAGTAGAAAAAACATTGGTTTCAACTAACCGTATCGATGGACTTGGACTAAGACCATTGTTAGTTGTTAGAGATAAACCTGGAGCAACTCCTTTGGTTGCTGTCGATGCCGTCGGATGCATTCCGGGGGATTGGGTTATTTGTGTTGGTAGCTCGGCGGCAAGAGAGTCTGCTGGAAGCAAAGAATATCCAAGTGATTTAACAATTGTTGGAATTATCGATTACTGGGATAAGGAAAAATCTGAAGGAAAAGCTTAATGGAAATTATGAAAGTGATTGATGATCTGGTTTGTACCCGATCAGTCAGACAACTTGAAGGGATTTCATTAAGAGTGATGGAAGACCAGAAGGGGAAACTTTGGTGTGCTAGTGATCCTGTTGGAGTTGGACAAGGAAAATGGGTGGTGACTACTAGTGGTTCTGCTGCCAGGTGGGCAATGCCCTCTTTTTCTTCAACCACGGATTTGACAATTGTAGGGATCATTGATGACTGGGAAAAACAAAAGAAAGAAATCGACGGATAGAAAGATAGTTTCAATATGTACGATATCAAGCTAAAGAGTTTTGTTCAAAGAGGTTTAAGTCATGAAATGACTGCTGTTCAACACTATTTGACTCAGTCAAGTCTTTGCAAAGAGTGGGGCATGATTGATGAATCAAATGTATTTGCTAATGAAGCTAAAGAGGAACTTGAACACGCACAGAGGCTGATTAATTTTCTACTTTCTATGGGCATGACTGCGAATGCTACAGAGTTGAAGTCAGTACCTGCCACAAAATCACTCAAGGATATCTTGAGAGTTGATTGGCATATTGAGAATGAAGTTGTGGACTTGTATTTAAATGCAAGTCAATATTGTTTGAAAATTCAGAACGAAAAAGGTTTTGAATTATTTAATAAGTTGTATGAGGAGGAGAAGCATCATCTAAATTCAATCGAGGATTGGATGAGTAAGCTTAATTAAATTATGTCAGATAAGAGTTTATTAAATGAAAAGGTAGAGTCTCTAGCAGAACATGGATGGGATGTTCAAAAAAGAGCACAGGCAATGCACAAACGTTTCGACTTTTCGAACTACGATACTTTAAGAGACTTTCTTGATGACCTTCAGGACCTATCTGAGTCAGAAGATTATTTTCCAGACCTTACATTTACTCGCTCACATGTTAATGTGGCAGTAAAATCGAGAGATGAGGAGTTAGCGAATGAGGACTTCGTTTTTGCTTTAGAGGTAGATTCTATAGCATCTAAATATATTTCTGATTTCTAAGGAGATGTCATGGCAAAACTTAAGATTGCTGTTGCAAACTTAAAAGGAGGTTGTGGAAAATCAACCTTGGCACTTAATCTAGCCTCTGGTCTTGAGAAAAGAGGAAAAACAATTCTTTTGGATGTGGATCCTCAAGGAACTCTGGAGCACTGGTTAAAAGAGACTTTTGAAGGTATGCCTGATGTCAAAAATGCATCAAAGAATGTAAAAAAGATAATTTCAGACTCCGAAAAGAATTACGATTTTGTGGTGGCTGATTGTCCACCTAGTCTAGAAAGCGGTCATACCCAAGAAGTATTGAAAGAGGTTGATCTATTATTAATTCCAGTATTGCCCTCACCACCAGACTTATGGAGTAGCGTGCACATGGTCGATGCTGTAAAAGAGGCTCAAAAGAAGAATACTAAATTGAAGGCCAAACTAGTCAGAAATCAGGTCGAAACAAGAAGTGCTCTATCAAAAGCAATGAGACAGGCCATTGAATTTTGTGGCTTACCAGCACTAGAGAGTTCTTTAGCAAGAAGAGCCTCTTACCGATGGGCTGCACTTGAAGGTATCAGTGTTTATCAATTTGGTTCCAGAGGCGAAACCGCTGTTAATGATATCGAAGCGATTATTAAAGAAATTTTATAGGAGACTGTTATGAGTAAATTAGAAGATAAACTTATTCAGAGTATTAATAAACCTGCAGCTAAAAAACCAGTTGTAAAAAAGGCAGTTGCCAAAAAAACGACAACTAAAAAAGCACCTATTAAGAAAGTCGCAGCACCTGCTGCAAAGCCTGAAGTTCAAACTTCTTCAGCATCTGATGTGAATGCAACCACAACGGCAAGTATCCCTACTGCATCGACTAACTCAGTTGCACACCCCAGAAGAGTTTGGCCTGACTAAATAACTCTAAGAAAATCTAATTTTTTATGGCAATTCTTTTATCGGAATACGAGGATCTATTAGAAGATTTAGGTGAGCAAGCCAGTGAAGTCTTAGAGGCAAACTGGCATGAAGCTACTCGTGTTTTTACCCCCAGGGGTCTCCAGTCCTATCTTGAGGCAGCTCTTGGCCTGAAAGCTTTAGGCAGAGGGGTGGAATTAGTCATCGACTTTATTGAGAGCGCTCCGATTGTAGCCAAAGAGGTTGGAGAACAAGCCGTCATTGAAATGCACTCGACTGCGTTGAAAATGTTTTCAAGAACCAGTGCAGAAGTATTGGAGTTGGTTTTCTCTACCTCGCCCATTGCTGCAAACCGACTTGGGGAATTAGACTTATTTAATTCTTACCTGGGTCTTCTTAATAACCTTGTTGCAAAAGCTCCTCGAGCTATTCGTCCATTTTTAGAAAATTTAGATGTTCTTCTTGGTCAATTGACTTTAGGAGGCTTAAGACGATGGACCGCCTGGGGGATTTCTGCCTATCGAGATGATTTTGAATCACAAAAAGCATACTTCAGTCTTCAAAGTGAGCAGTCCAAGGCGATACTCAAACAGGAACAAAGAGGGGTCTTATTTGTTAATATTCAAAGAAGATTAAACATGTATCTCAGGTCCCTTTGGGGTAGAGATTTTTTCATAAGACCAACTTCTGGCGACTATGAGACTAGGGAGGGATACCGACCCTATATCGAACATTATTATGTTCACCTTCCGGATGCTTTTGATGACTACAAACCTCATGATAATGCTGAGGAGCATGAGATTGTTTCAGGGATGGATGTCTATCGAGCAAGTGCCGCTCATGCTGCAGCACATATCGTTTTTTCTGCATATGACGATCAATCAGATTTCACCAATCTACAAAAGTTAATGATTGGCCTGATTGAGGATGCAAGAGTGGAACTGCTAGCGATACGAAAGTTTCCAGGCATGAAGCAAACTTGGATCAATCTTCTTCCGGCCGATGCAAATAATAATGATGGACTCCAACCCTTTTTAGACAGAATAGCCAGAGCCTTGATTGATGATTCATATCAAGATTCTCATGAGTTAGTTCAGTTGGCCAAGACCAAATTTCAAGAAAATTTAGAGAGAATTGAAGAGCCAATTATCTCTCATGAGATTGGTAAAGAGTTAGCTCAGAAAGTGCTGGATTTACAATTAATGATGAACTCCTCCAGAGATAAATACAGCAACATTTATCGAGATGATAATCGATGTCTTTGGCAGTCGCCTGATTACTTTGAAGAGGGTCATGAGCTTCATCCAGATGAGGTACAACAACTCAGAAAGACAGTCGGCTTGATGGAATTTATTAATGCTCTTGATGTTGAAAATGCTGGAGATGACGCTGAAGAGGTGTGGGTTTTAGAAACAGAGTTGTTTCCTTATGAAGATATGGGAATATCCTTCAATGAAATGGAAGGAAAAGAGCCTATAGCCTCGCCTGTTCATTACCATGAATTTGATTATCAAACACAACTAGAAAGACCACAATGGGTAACTTTGCTTGAGAAACGACCTAAATCTGGTGACCCTGAGATTATCGAAGAGATTCTTGAATTTCATAAACCATTAGTAAGAAGGTTAAAGCAATTGATTGAGGCAGTTCAACCACAAGGTGTGATCCGTCAAAGGAAAGTTGAAGATGGTGATGAGATAGATATTAACGCCGCTATTAATGCAATGATTGACATTAGAAGAGGAGAGCAGCCTGACCCTCGGATTGGAATCAGAACCACATTACAGATTAGAGACCTATCAGTTATATTGTTGATCGATCTTTCTGAATCTACCAATGACCCGCTACCCAATGCCAAATCTGCTTTTGTCTCTGCCATAGAGCAAAAAGTTGCTGCAATTGGCGATGAAGAAGATGAGGAAGAAAAACACGAAACAACTATTCTGGATCTATCAAGGGAAGCGGCTGCACTATTAGCCGATGCGATGGACAAGATTGGCGATCCTTTTGCGATCCATGGTTTTGACTCTAACGGCAGACACGATGTTGAGTACTACAAATTTAAAGATTTTGATGAAGATTATGATGAATTAGCGAAGGCGCATCTTGCTGGTATGACTGGCCAGTTATCGACTCGAATGGGGGCGGCTATTCGACACGCAGGATCACTACTTAAACAAAGAGGTAGTAGTAAGAAAATTTTATTTATTCTGACAGATGGTGAGCCTGCAGATAATGATGAAAATGATCCTCAATATCTCAGATATGATGCAAAGCGAGCCGTGGAGGAGATTGCTAGAGAAGGAGTTAATACCTTCTGTTTAACACTTGACCCTCATGCAGATGAGTATGTTTCAAGAATTTTTGGTCAACAAAACTTTTTGGTTTTAGATCATGTGGAGAGGCTTCCAGAGAAGCTTCCAGAGCTATATTTATCTCTAACGAAATAAAGCCATAAGGTAAAATAATCAGGTTACAAATTAAGGAAAAAAGATGAGTGATACAAGTCAATATATGATTACCCAAGAGCCTTATTATCATAAGATAGGGCAAGAGGTGGAGCGTTATGAGGCTGCCTACAACGTGCGCATGCCAGTATTGTTAAAAGGCCCTACCGGATGTGGCAAGTCTAGGTTTGTTGAATACATGGCATGGAAGCTCCAAAAACCATTGATTAGTGTGGCTTGTAATGAAGACATGACTGCTTCAGATTTAGTGGGTCGTTTCTTATTGGATGCCACTGGAACCAAATGGCAAGATGGCCCGCTGACAACAGCAGCAAGAATTGGGGCTATTTGTTATCTTGATGAAATTGTTGAAGCCAGACAAGACACAACAGTTGTTATTCATCCGTTAACGGATCATAGAAGACAGTTGCCTCTTGAGAAAAAAGGCGAGTTGGTCAATGCTCATCCAGATTTTCAAATTGTAATTTCCTATAACCCTGGTTATCAGTCAATGATGAAAGATTTGAAGCAATCAACGAAGCAAAGATTTGGTGCCATGTCATTTGATTATCCACCGAGTGAAATGGAATCAGAAATTATTGCTCATGAAACGGGTGTCGATAGAGATACTGCTGAGAAGCTTGTTCAGATTGCTGAGAGATCCAGAAATTTAAAGGGCCATGGACTAGATGAGGGCATGTCAACACGACTCTTGATTTATGCTGGACAGTTAATCGCCAAGGGAATTAACCCAGCAGACGCATGCCATATGGCTTTAGTTGAGCCTTTAACAGATGATATTGATATGAGAGATACACTTGGTGCTGCCGTGGGTACTTTTTTTACCTAATTATTATAATATTTTATCGAGTAGATTTATTTCTTGGGGTTAATAAATAGATGAGTGAAAATAGTACGAAAGCTGTTGAGAATATTGCGGTAGAAAATCATGGATCTGCTGCTTTTCAAAAAAAATACCTTTGGGCCGATCTTCAGGCTGGCGTAATCACTGCAACTATGGCAATTCCACTATCGATTGGAATTGCGTTAATGTCAGACTACCCTATCCAGGTTGGTCTTGCTACTGTAGCATTTGCCGCGCTAATTGGTTTCTTGTTTGCATGGTTTCGTCCAGGGAACTATATTGGTGCTCCAGGTATTGCTGCTGGACTTGCTCCAATCCTTGCACTCGGTGTTGCCGAGTTTGGCATTGAGAACATGGCATTTATTGTTTTTATGACCTCCTTTTATCAAGCCATTATCTGGAAATTTAATTGGCAACGGTATTTATTGATGGCGGTTCCAACCTATCTAGTTGAAGGTTTACTTGCTGGGATAGGATTAAAGATTGCTTTGAAGTTTTTACCGTTTCTATGGATGCTTCCTGAGGGAATTGAAGCCAGTGAAATTTTTTGGACTGCTGATCGTGTGAATGTTGTTGTTCTATCCTCTATTGGCGTTGTTTTATTTACTTTTCTTTTTCAAAAATTCAAAGATACAAAACCAGCCATTCCTTATTTTGGTCTCATCATTTTTGGCGTCATCTCCGCAATTTTTATTGATGTGAATATGCTTGAAGTTCAGAATGTAGATTTTAAAATAGCGGCGCCTGTTCCAGATTTTGAAACATGGACCTTATGGGCTTATGCGCTATTCTTTGCACTCATTCTCGCGATTGTTGATGTGATTGAGCAAGTAATGAGTAATGCAGCCATTGAGAAAATTGATCCATTAGAGAGGCCTTGTAACAGCAATAACAGCCTTCTATCTATTTGGGTTGCCAACATGGGCTCGAGTCTTTTTGGTGGCATGACCAATCTTGATGGACTTGCGAAAAGTTCTACCAACAGACTCGCAGGGGCTTATACAAAACTTTCAGTATTGGTAATTGGTGTTCTGATCACCTTCTTTATTTTTAAATCTCAGTATCTTTCTCACCTTCCTTATTTTGCTTTGGCAATTATTATGGTTTTCGTTGGTATGAAAATGATCTTAGGATTGCTTCATGTTGCAAAACATGGCGAATATGCGCTTTTACTTGGAACTCTTTGTGGGCTACTCGTTTTCCAAGTGGGAATCTTTGAGGGCCTATTAATCACTCTCGCACTTCATGAAATCATCCATTTTGTTATCTTCACCTTCATTGATAAAATGGATCCGAAGCGTTTCATAAAAAAATATTTTGAACGCTTTAAAGATGATGATATCGAGATGAGTTAGTCATTTTGGCTCACCCTTCCTAACCACTTTGGGATATTCAAAAAAGTCATTCATTAATATAAAATAATTCCAATTATTACAATAGGTAATAATCCCCATTATCTTTAGACAAATAACTTTGTGTTAGAAGTCTTTTTTCGTGGTACTTGATGAATAGACTGATTAGGTTTCTTCCTTTCTTAAATTGGCTAAGTGAGCTTAAAAACTTTGCTACTCTAAGAGCAGACTTTGTTGCTGGTTTGACCGTTGCATTGGTTATTGTTCCTCAATCAATGGCCTATGCCCAATTAGCTGGTTTACCTGCTGAACAAGGCTTGTATGCGTCTTTCCTGCCAGTGATGATTGCTGCCTTATTGGGTTCCTCTAGACAACTTGCAACAGGCCCTGTAGCGATTGTTTCTCTATTGACAGCTGCAGCAGTACCAAGCGTGATGCCTGAGGGTGGAGGTCTCCAAGAGTACATCATGTATTCATCACTTCTTGCTCTAATGGTGGGTTTACTGCGTTTTATGATTGGCGCACTTCATTTGGGTGTCATCATGAACTTCTTGTCCAATCCGGTTGTCGTTGGTTTCACTAACGCTGCAGCTATTATTATTGCCACCTCTCAGCTTGATAAAATTTTCGGGGTTACAAAAGGAGTTGGTGACCAAACTTACGAACAAATTATTGGTACCTTAATGAATGCTATTTCTGGGACCCATATGATGACAGTTTTAATTGCTGTTATTGCATTTGTTACGATGATTTTTATCAAAAAGTATGCACCAAAACTACCAGGTGTTTTGATTGCTGTTGTCATTACTACCCTGATGTCTTATTCAATGGATTTCGGAATATCTATTGAAAAAGGCGGTATGGGAGGAGCGATAGTTGGCACCATACCCGAAGGTCTGCCTAGTTTTTATATTCCAAATTTTGACTTTTCTGCTGTGCCTGATTTATTAAT
>Ga0181599_1004828_pt1 | contig 10675 bp, 7 predicted proteins | sample 041ome_3_FD_148658 | JGI IMG/M metagenome (GOLD analysis project Ga0181599, IMG submission 148658) | Coastal salt marsh microbial communities from the Groves Creek Marsh, Skidaway Island, Georgia - 041405US metaG (spades assembly) | ecosystem: Environmental > Aquatic > Marine > Intertidal zone >...
CAGACAGAGAGAGAAAGAGAGAAGGAGAGTAAAAGAGAAACGAGCGCTGTTTTGCCATCATCATCATCATAATAATTTCTCTCTCTTGAACTCGAAAACGAACGCGTGCTCGATCGAAACAGAGTTGCGAGTTTATTTGTTCGCATTTTGAGAGACTTTGCGAGCGGGGAAACGAGAGAGAGATTTCTCTTCTCAAAACGTACACATCGTCGTTGTTTTCGTGAGGCGAAGGAGGAGAAGAGCGCGAAAGAGAGATTGTTTTCGAGAGTCCAGAGTCGGCGTTTCGACACTGATTTTGTATCGTTAAACCATTAAAGAGAGATTAGAGAGAGAGAGTTAGAGTAGTAAACACCACTAGGAAGGAGGCAAAGAGTATAATATGGCGCTGGTAACCCTGAACGTCTACGACATCACGAACACGAAGTCTGACTTAACGAACGCGACGATTCAACACCTGAACACGTTAACGAAGGACACGTTCAACGCGGGCGGGATATTTCACGGCGGGATTGAAGTGCACGGGTACGAATATTCCTACGGCTATTGCGAAGAAGGGACCGGCGTGTACCCGTGTCAACCAAAAATGAACAGCGCGTACGTTTTTCGGGAGTCTATTCCGCTAGGGGTGACGAGCGCGGACGCGACGAAAGTGAGAGCGATAGTGGCGGTGATGAAAGCCAGCTGGCCAGGGAACGAGTACGAGTTATTTTCGAAGAATTGTAACACGTTTTGCGAGGCGTTTACGAAGGCGTTGGGCGTTCCTCCGCCGCCGGATTGGTTAAATAGATTTGCAACGAACGCGAACGGCGCGGTAAATGCGCTTTCAAACGCGAAAGAGGCGATGCGAGAGGGCATCGAGAGCGTCGGGCAGAGCGTACATAACGGGTTGATGTGGATGGCGAGCGGTTTTACGTTGACTCAAATCGACGCGAATAGCGACGCGAACGTAAAGACGAACACAAAAACAACAGACCCAAAAAAGGGCGGCGCGAACGCGGACGATCAAACGACCACAACCACCACCCCAGGTGGCACGCCTCGAACGATTCGCTTATCGAATCAACCGCCGCCAAACGGAGAAATTCCGCGCGATATCGTTCGAGACTTGGAGTAAGACGAAAGCGCGTACCCGCGAGAAGAGCGGCGGTAATAGTCAATCGGAGCAGAGAGCGAGAGAGCGAGAGAGAGTTGTTTTGTATTTGTATTTTCTATTAGAAGAAGAAAGATCAACACTACTAATAAAAGTTGTTGTTTCACAAAAGAACGCAACGTTTAGATGACGACGCGCATGTAACCCCGAATGATTATTCCGATACTTTTGATCGATCTTTAATCGTCCTCTTCTCGTTCGCTCGTCCACCAAATCCTCTTCATTTTTGACATCACATCGTCACGGTAAAGTAATCCTCCAGTTTGCAAAACCACGCTCGCGCATGCATCCCGTCCTCGCAAACCCTTCCGCGCAGGGGGTATTCATCGGGGCACGCCGTCGCTCGTCGAACAACGGCTGCTGTTCCTCGTCCTCCTCCTCCTTTTCCTCCTCGTTCTCTTTCCAACAAAGTCGTTCTGTTTCCTTTTCCCCGCGAGAGAAAAAGAAGCGAAACGTCACCCGAAACGCCACCGCGGGGAACGAGAACAAAAGCGACGATTCAGACGCCGAGGACAAACCGTTAGACGCGTTCCTTTTGGGCAAAGCACTCGCGGAAACCGTTTTAGAGAGAACGGCGACGGAAGTGGTGAATTTTATCTCCGACGCGACAAATTTACCGACGAAAATAGAAGACGAGATGGAACAACTCAAACGAGAGGTGGAGAAGAGAGCGAAAGAGGACGCCGGACGCGGCGTTTGAATGAGTAAAGAATAGTTTGTTAGTAGGAGCGTGTGATGATGTAATCGTTGTCAAATTTTGTACATTTTTCTGTATCTCTCTCTCTCTCTCTTTCTCTTTCTCTCTCTCCAATCTTCTCGGCGCTCAACAAAAGTCAACCGTTTCGATCGGCTTCGGCGTAAAATCGAAACGGCGAGTTTCGATGATACCGAACCCGTCGGCGTAAACTTTCGAACAAGGCGTCCAGAGCGTCGCCGCTTTGCCACTTGTCGTTCCAAACGGAAGCCCGCGCGGCGATTTTTAAATCGTTTTCTCGTTTCGAGCGCGTGATGGAGGAAGCTTTGCTTTTTTCGTGGAGTAAAGCGTCTTTGGCGTTTCGGAGAGCTTCGCGGGTGGGGATTTTGTAGGAGAAATTTTCCCAATCGAGGACGTCGGAGAAGTACGGTTCGAAGTCGTCGTGGACGATGAGTGGAACGCACCCAGAAAGAATAGCGTCGGAGAGAGCGGTGGACCATCCTTCGAGGCCGCCGTGAGGAGTGATTAAGCACGTTTCCGAGTTGCGCATTTCGCGGAGGACGCACTTGCGATCGCACGAGGAGGAGGAAGAGAACGTCGCGTTCTTCCTTCCTTTGTCGGTTTCTATGCCGCCGGTAACTTCGAAAGAACTGGCAGTATTGCTCTCGTCGATGACGACGTTGACGCCTTTTAAACCTTTGAGTTGTTCGTACGCGCGTCTTCTCACGTTGAAGGAGGAGGAAGATGAACTTTTCCTTCTACCATCGTTCGAAGAGTCAGTTTTGGTGTCGCTTCCGCCGCTCTCGCTACTACTACCGCTACCACCCGCGCCGAAGAACTCGTCATCTTCGCTGACAACTTTCCCTCGAAAATGCATTCGTATTTTTCTCCTCGCGCTAAAGACGTTCTCCATTTCCGCTTTCACCAGAGCGTAAGCTTCGTCTCTGGAATCTCGAACGGGAGGTACGATAATATCCCTAAACGGCGAGAACGCGTAGCGAGCGCGACGCGTCGCCATAGCTTTAGCGCTGTTGTTCTCCTCTTCTTCTTTCTCTTCCTCCTCTAGGCTTTCGCTATTACTATCAACTCTACTGCTACCATCACCATCGCTATCCTCGCCGCCACTCGACGACAGCGACGATTTAAAAGTCGGCACGCCGACAATCTTAATCGCCTTCCCGATCCTCTCCAAAGTTTTCTCGTTCAACACGTTTTCCGCGCCTTTCTCCGCGGGAAAAATAAACACGTGATCCCTCCCTTCGCTCCTCCTCCAATACGGATAATTCCCCGCGATCCTATCGATCGCCGCCTGGTACATCTTATTCACCTTCCTCACCGCGGTGACGTAATCCGCCCCTCCTTTTTCCAACTTATCTCTCACGTAACACTCGGGAAACAAAGGCACGACGTAAAAATCCGCCAATTCCGGGTCTGGCGTGTACACCTCGCTCTTCGCAATCAGCTCCGGTATCTTCCACTCCGCGTTCGCGTACCCGTTATCTTTACACTTATCGCTTCGTTTCGTTCGTAAATCCGCGTTGAGCGCTTCCGGAACGTCTTCGTACACGAACACTTTGAACCTGTTTTGTAAGAAGAGAACAGAGCGACGACATCAGTCATTGAAAAACACGACAAAGACGAGCGAATAGCAAAAGATCGAAAACGTACCGGTACGGAAACGATCCTCCGTTTCCTCCTTTCGAGAGCGCGGCGAAAGACTGCGCGAAACTCGAACGCACATCATCGAATCGCGCATTTGGTGTTACAGCGCTCCCTACTTGACTCCCACGACGCCTCGTCGAATGCGCCTCCTCTGTTTCCTTTTCCTCGTGGTTTCTCCTTTTCTTCTTCTTCTTCCTCTCGTCGTCCAACGTCCCTTTTCCGTCGTCTCGAAACGAAACGGCCGACGCTTCCTCCAAATCCTCGATGTCGTACACGAACAGAGAGAAGAACGCGCCGAGGATGAATACGATCGCGAATCCGATGCAAAGGTTCAGGATGTGTTTCTTCTTCCGTTGCGAGTGGTGTTTGCCTTTACTTCCTCTGAGTGCTGATCCTGATTCTCCTCCTCCTCTGATGGTGTCGTCGTCGTTGGTGTTGCTCTTCGTTCGCGTTGTTCGCAACATCGTATCTTTGGGGAAAAGGCCGTCCTCTTCTCTCCGCACTTGAATTGAATCTCGAAACGCGCGCTTTGAGAGAAGACAGCGCGAGAGACCTCCGCATCGATCGTCGGAAAAACTTTGACGATACACACAGACGACAAAGAGTAGTGTAGTGTTCTCGAGAGAACATGACGACGTCTTCTTTTACTGTTCTCGTCGGTGGTGGTGCTGTTCTTTCTGCCCCGTGGTTTTCTTCGTCGTCGTCGTCGTCCTCCACCTTCTCGAAGAGTTTTGTTCGTCTCTCGACGCGTGCAACAAGAACGCGCTTTGAACGAGGACGCACACAACGAGGACGTCTGAACAAAATTCGTCTCGTCGCCGATTCGAAGAAGAACGACGGCGAAGAGGAGGAAAAGGATTTTGAGAGTAAGAAAGATACGTCGTCGTCGTCGTCGTCGTCATCATCGAAAGCCGACGACGACGACACCATCGGACGACAACAACAACAACAATTCATAATCGAAAACGTCGTCTCGTCGCCTCTCTTCTACGTCACCTTTGGCGTCGCATTGGGCGTGGTCTTGGTCCAAAAGTTCGGCTCGAACGCGTCTTTACTCTTCTCCGCGTTACCGGTTGTTCTGTTGACGTGCGTATCAAAATCGGATCTCGGCGACGGATTACGAGAGCAAGCGAGGAAAGCGAAAGAGGCAGACGAAGGAGGCACGGAAGGCGGGAGAGAAGGGAGGGAGAGGATGCGAGCGCTGGCGAAAGCAAAGTTTCCAATGTATTTCGGAAAGGAAAGAGGACGGTGGATGCCGCGAAAGTCTGTTTCTTTCTTCTCGGGAGGAGACTCTGATGACGATGCGTCGTCGTCGTTTATGTTTCCTTCGTATTTAGACGGGACGTTAGCGGGAGACGCGCAGTTCGATCCTTTGCGCTTGAGCGATACGGAGGAGAAGAGACGCAGAAACGTAGAGTTGGAGTTGTTGCACGGACGATGGGCGATGTTGGCGGTTGTAGGAGTGTGCGTTCCGGAGATCTTATCGAGAAGCGGCGCGTTAGAGCTGAGCGAACCGATTTGGTGGAAGATTGGAGAGAAGGTTTTGGAAGGCATAGACGTGAATTATCTCGGGATTGAGGGGTTTCACATAGCAGGCGCGAGCGGCATAATTGGAATCGCGTTTTGTCAAGCGGTTCTGATGGGAGGTCCGGAGTACGCGAGATACGTAGGGATCGAGAGTCTAGAACCAGTTGGCGTATATTTACCGGGAGATACGAATTACCCGGGCGGAGGGCCGTTCGATCCGTTTAATTTGAGCGCGGACGCGGAGAGAGACGTGGAATTGAGAGTATCTGAGGTGAAACACGGACGATTAGCGATGATTGCGATGCTCGGTGTTTTCGCGCAAGCGTTCGTAACGAGAGAAGGACCGGTTGCGAACGTTTTGGAGTTTTTTTAGGAAGAAGAAAATACGCGCGCGAGAGTAGGAATGTAGAGGTAGCTAAATAGCATCTTGAAACGTCAAGCTAATAATGTTTACGTTAAGCCGTTTCCAAGCTCATTTGTTCGCCTTCTTCCAACTTTTTCTTCTCCTCTTCAAAAGGGAACGTGTCGGTTGCCATCGCCTCTTTCGCGCCGTAATCTTGAAAGTCGTCCGGTAAATCCTCCAAAGGCAGTGGCGGCGGTGCGTTTGCATCTATTCCTCCTCCTCCTATTCCGCCGCTGCCTTTCATCATCTCGCCCAAACCGGTCAAGGCCGTTTCGGCGTCGTCGAATTTCTCCTCGTCCGATTTCGGTTTCTTGTTTCTCTCGTCTTCGGTGAATAAATCGAGCTTTGAAAACATGCCGCCGAATACTTTTGAGTCTTTCTTTCTTTGGGTCGCTTCTTTTTGCTTCAAACGTTGCTTCAATCTGAGCGCCTCCGACGCAGACGTCGGTGACGGCGAGGTGACATCTTCGACGAGCGTCTTAATCGTTCTTCTCGCCTCGTCGTACAACTCGAATTCAATCTCCGCAGTCGCTTTGCGATACAAAGCCTTCTCGTTCAAGCTTTCAATTTTCAAAACTTCGTCGCAGTTTACGACAACTTCTTTCCACGCGAATCGTTTCAACGCGCACGCCGCGTAGTTCAAATGCAAGGACACTTTCAAAGCTTTGATTTTGTTTGCAGTTTCCTCTTTTTGTTGGCCGTCGGGTTCGACGTATCGAAGTCCTTGGGAATACTTCGCTTCGGCTCGAGCGTACTCTTTCTTTTTGAAGAAAGCGTTCCCGGAAGACTTTAATTTCTCCGCGCGTTCAACCTTCTCTTCGCCGGTGAGCGCCCACGGATCTTTCGCGCGTTCCATCGACTTCATCTCGAAAACGTACGTCACGAAGGGTGTGTCAGAGCTGGAAATTTCTTTGCCGTTGCTAAACGTTTTCTTGATTTCTTTTCCTTTGTCCGAGGACGAAGTTCCAAACGCAAAGTCTGTGGGAAGAACGATTTGCGCGGTTTCCTCCGCTCTCATGCGTTGGATGCCTTCTTCGCACGCGGAAACAATGATCGATGCGTTGCTCTCGTCGTCATCGTCGCCACCAATTTCGTAGATGAATTCTTCGCCTTCTTTCGATGCAAATACCAAATCTTTCGCTTCTTCTTCTTCTTCTTTCCGTTGGTCTCCTACCCGTCCTCGTCGCGCAAAATCGCCTCGGTACACCTTCACGGACGAGAAGACGACTTTTGCACCTTCGTTTGGCGTATCGTAGTTCGATTCAGGAGCCTCTTTGATGGTTGTCTTCTCGCCCAATCCATTACAAATCTTTTCCACGTGAACCCAACGTTTCAAAGTCACCGTAAAGTACAACTCGTCGTCCTCGTCGTATGGTGCATTTTTTTCCAACAAGTACTCGTTTCGAACCAAAAGTCGCTGGGTCTCACCTTTTTTGAAAAACTGCAGCGCCAAATGCACGCCAAAGGGCACTTTACTCGCGTCGTCGTTGTCCGCATCTTCTTTCCCATTCCTCTTCTTCAAATTGAGCTGAAAGAAAAGCCCTTCCTTTTCTTCCTCTCCTTCATCCGCGAGACCCTTCTCCCACACCGTCGACATCTTCCCCGTCTCTCTCTCCTTCCGACTCGCTCGCACGCCAATCTCCAACCAATCCCCATCCTTCGGCGTCTTCCAACCTTCCCCGTCTTCAATCTTCGCCACTCTGATGACTCCACCGTCCCCGAACAAATCGTTCTCGGACTTCCACGAGATCAACTCGACTTCAAATTCCAACGTCGCGTTGGGCGGAATCGAAGGCGGCGCGCCCGCCGCCCCGTACGCGTACTCTGGTTTACACGTTAACAAACACTGTTTTTTTAAAAAAGATCATCCCGAGAGAGAGAGAGAGAAAACGAGAATACGATGTGAGCAGTGGTGGTGGTAATTGTACTCGTCGCGGTAAAACCAAAAGAGCGTCGTCAACGAGAGAACAAACAAACAAATCAGAAGGTGCCCACCTTTTCCCCTCTTTCCATGGTCATCACCCCTAAATCCCATCCTTTAATAACCTGCCCAACCCCGACGGTAAACTCGAACGGTTCCCCGCGATCGACCGAGGAATCGAACTTGGTTTTTGCTTCGTCCAGTAACCGACCGGTGTAGTGGACGAGGACTTTATCCCCGGCTTCTGGGTGCGTGCGATGATGCGAAGGCGTGGATGAAGGTTGGAGAAGCTTCTTCGTCACGCCTTTGTCTTTGAGCGAAGACACGTCTCTGGTTTCACCGACAGACATCCGCGGGAACGAATTTAACTCTTCCTCCTCGTTTTCGTGCTCTAATTCTCGAGATGCGGGAGTCATGATGCTCTTTTATGTATTTTGGAAGTCGCAAACGCGTCGTGCTTTGCCGCTTCAAAAGGGATGCGTTTGTTGGGAAGTTTGAGGAATTTTCAGCAAAATCGAGAGAATTTATGCTTTTACGACAAGAGCTCGCGCGCGGTTGTTAGTAGTAGTAGTAGTAGTAGTAGTACTGTGCTGCGAGAGAAAGAAGAAAGTGGTTTTGAAGAAGGTGGCGTCTTTCATCAAAAGAAGTTGGCAAACTTTTCCGCGAAGGACGCCCCGTCGTCTTCTTCTTTCGCCTCAACGGCAGTGCCGCCGCCCTCGTCTTTCGTTTTCTTTCCTACTTCTAAATTTGTTTCTCGTCTAACTTCGTTTTCTTTTTCTCGGACGTCGTCCTCGTCCTCGTCGTTTACGTCGTCGTTCGAAAATATGAAAGCAAACATCGCTCGGTATTTCTCGATGCTTTCGTCGAAGGATTGAATCTTGGATTCGAGCGAAGCTTTCTCCGTTCGCAAAAAGTTCGAAGCTTCTTTGAACGCGACTTCGTATTCGGAAAGTTCGGGCGTTTCTCCGTCGAAAAGACCCGTCATGAGCTTTGGCAGTTTGTTCTCGAGAGTTTTGAAGGCTTTGCGTTCGGCGTTGAGTCTGGTGGCGCGAGCCGGTGTTGACGACGAGGAGAGAAGAGATTCTTTCTCGTCGGCTTCGACTACGAGACGAGCGACGAGCGACGCTTCTTTTTGTACCGCTTGTATCATGTCGTTGATTTTCTGACTGCTGGTACTGTTGGTACTGCTACTCGTACCGACGCTTTCACTCGCCGTTGTATTATTCGTTTCTCCTTCCTTCTCTTTCATCTTCTTCACCAAAACGGATTGCATCTCGCGCTGTCGCGCTTTGGCCACAGCAATAGATGTTCTCATTTTGTTCCCGCTACTGCTACTGCTGCTGCTGCTACTCCTACTCCTACTGCTGCTGCTGCTATTGCTGCTATTACTTTCATCATCCACACCGTACTTCTCGAGATATTTTTTCACGTTGTTTCTTTGATACACGCAAAAGAGTAAATCGCCGAGTAAACCTCCAACCAAAGGAGCCGCTCCGTTCCCGCCGGAAACGACAAACGAGAAACCAAGCAAACCATTTGAAATTCTTTCGCGCCAATTGTCGATAGTCGAACGAACGTTCATGTTGTACATCGCGGATTCAATCGCCAACTCTTGCGGCTCCAATTTTTCGCCTCTCTTCTTCTTCGCCTCGATGTTCTCCGTGGTGATCTCTTCCATTTTTTCCTTCCCGGTGATTTTATCTCGCGTCACCACGTACGCTCTCATCCCGGGCGCTCTCTTCTCTTTTTTACCTCCTGCTTTTTCACCGTCGGCACCGCCACCGGCGCCAAAACCCTTTCTTCGATAACTTTCATAAAAAATCATCGCCTCCTTACCCAACACCGTCGCCGCGAGCGCGAGCCATTTAGTTGTATTTTCAATCTCGTACACCTCAAAACCGTACTCAACGCCTCTTTCCGTTATCCACGTGAATAAAAATCCAAGCGTGAAAACGCACGCGAACGAGTCCGCGACGCGTGCAACAGAGGCGACGATGGCGTCTTTATAAAAAGGCATGTTCAAGCACGGGTTGTTCAACGACGCTTCTTTCGCGTAATTGGACACCGCGGTCCTCAGCGAAGGCGCATCGGACGCATCGGAAGAAGAAGAAGAAGTGCTTGTTTCGCTGGGAAAAAACAGATTCATAATCGCAAAGTCGATCAAAACCAACGGCATCGCGCACGCGATCCCGACGCCAACCGCCGACGAAACGCCGGTCCCGAGAAGCACGACATCCCCGTCGCCTCCGCTCGCGCTCTCGCTCAAAAAACGAAACGAATCAATCACTTTCACGTTCAATAATAACCCCAACGCCGTCATCGCCGACCCTTTTATCGCGCCTTCCGTCACTAACAAGGATAAAAACAAGCTGTTCTGAAGCTTTTCAAACTTCTTGTTCTCCTCTTCCTCTTCTTCTTTCGTTTTCAGCCTTTCATCGGGACGACGACGACGACGGGGTCCTCCCGGCAGTATCGGCGCTCGACGCGAAGCGGCGGCGGCTCCGCGAGAAAGAGATTCCGGCAGAGGAGGAGGAGTCTCCGCCTCCTTTCGCGCTTCTTTCTCCTCCTTCTCGGTTGAATCATCGTCCTTCTCTTCTTCCTCCTCTTCGTCTCCGCTTCCTCCTTCTGTTCCTCCTCCTCCTCCTCTTCCGGACGACGACGACGACGACGAAGAAACCACGCGGACGCCGCCGCAAAACCCTCGCCGGGGAAACTTTCCAGCAGCACGAGGCTTGCTCGAAACAGTCGTTTTCGTTCGTAAACGCGTCGTCGTCTTCAAAACCGTCGTCCTCTTCGAAATCATCCCCGGGAGGAACGACGACACGACCGACCCGGTCGCGGGGAACGCGCGCGAATGCATTCGTATCCGCACTCTCTCACGTTGTTTCGAGCGTCGATTGCGTCGCACGAATAGCGCGCGCTAAAACGCGGCGAAGGAAAGAAGGGAACACAGAGACTCTTCCGCGACGAGGGATGCTTTCACCGAGGCTCTCGTAACGACGAGTGCGCGCGTGAGAAAGCGTGCGCGCGTTTGACGTGAGTGCGGTTTGAAATGCAATTTCCCTCACAAAAATGGATTTCCCTGAACGACTCGCGCGCGCATAAAAGTGGCGTTTGCCCCCGCGATCGTCCGAACCAAAACGCGCGAAAGAGTCGTCGTCTGTGTCGTCATGCCACCGAAAGCCTCTTTTAAGGAAGGTGTCTTTTCATCCGCGGTGGTTCGAGCGCGTCTGGAGGCGTTGGTGCCTTCTTTGGACGATGATGTCTCCGGGGTCGTTGTTTCTCTCGCGCTCGAAGTGGTGGTCGAGGAGGAGGAGG
>Ga0181599_1004838_pt1 | contig 10660 bp, 11 predicted proteins | sample 041ome_3_FD_148658 | JGI IMG/M metagenome (GOLD analysis project Ga0181599, IMG submission 148658) | Coastal salt marsh microbial communities from the Groves Creek Marsh, Skidaway Island, Georgia - 041405US metaG (spades assembly) | ecosystem: Environmental > Aquatic > Marine > Intertidal zone >...
CAGCTATAAAGGCCACTACTAAAGTTAATGTGGCTGCTGATACTGATACGATTGTTTTCATAATAACTCCTAGGCTACATCCATAGCCATATCTGCACCAAAAATTTGAGCTTCTTCAATTGCATTCAGCTCATCCATTATTTCACTGATTCTTTTATCAAGAATAGTCAGCATCTGAGCTCGGACACTGGCATCAGGGACTTGTGATTGAACACAAGATCTAACTGCAAGTAGTTCATTAAGTAATTTTTCGTTATTCATATAACCTCCTCAAGTTATTTAAAATTCATGCTAATATTGGTTTGAAAATATGTAAAACGAAAAAAAATAATTATCATTATCGAAAAAACCGATAGATCCATTTACATTATCTATTTTTCAAATATAAAAAAATTCATATACAAACTATTAGAATAGCTTCCATGAAAAATTTAACGAACACAATATTTATCTCATTAATCTTTATCTCTTTCTCACTCCATTCTCAAGATAGAAAGTTTCAATGTGAAGGAATGGAGACGCAAGATTATGTGATTAATGGTGAGGAGTCTTGGTGGGGCGAATGGGCTGGTATGAAAGAGTTAGGGATCAAACCTTTTGTTTTAGGCATTGAAAATGAGATGGTTTCGATGAATTATCCATTTGAATTTAAATCCAAATTATCTCTAACAGATGACTATTATAAAAGTATAGATACAGTTACCCTAAAAGATGATCTTAAAGTTGATATATATTTAGATGTCCATCGTGATACGGGGATGACATTTATTCAGCTTCATACTTTTAATTCTCAAAACCCAACGAAAAAGATTGGAAAGGGTCATATTGAGAATGGAACCACGAATGTGCGACTCTATGAGCTAATGGGCGATTGTAAGGTTAAAAAATATAGTTAAGCCGAGGATTAAATTTGCAAACGTCTTAAAAGTATTTTGCAAGATACAGAACAGCAGAAGTTAATTGAGAAATACTTGGGTGAGATATAGGTAAGATTATCATCGTGAATTTTTTGATAAAAGAGTCATCCAAGGATAATGCTCCAGAACTAAGTGAGCTTTACTTGAATGCCTTTCCAGATAATGAAGGTGAAGCAGTTTCAAGATTAGCAATTGATTTTTTAATCAACTATCCTGAAGATACTATTTCAATGGCTTGCTTTCACAATCAAAAGATAATTGGTCATATAACATTTAGTCAAATGATTTGTGAGAAACCTATAGACCATAAAGCATTTATACTTGCTCCTCTAGCAGTCAATCAAGAATTTCAAGGAAGGGGTGTTGGTTCAAAACTAGTAAACGAAGGGGTCAATTATCTTATTAAAAATGAGGTGGATACTGTATGCGTTTATGGAGACCCAAATTTCTATTCAAGATTTGGTTTTGAAACATCTAAAGGTAAAGACTTTGTTCCTCCCTGTAAATTATCAATACCTAATGGCTGGCAAGCAAAGTCATTGTCAGACAATAGGTTGAAAGAACAATTTAGATTCTCGTGTATAGAACCTCTAATGAATGAAAATCTCTGGTAGGTGAAGTCAATGCAACTTTTAATTATCTGTAAAGAATTAAATTAAGTTGCATTGAAATTTATTACTACAAGGTTTTAATGTTCAGGTGTCCCTTGCCAAAGCATACTATATCCTACCTCGTAGGTATTGTCACAATACTCAGCTAATTGGGAGAACTTATCTTTAAACAATTTATCAGCGTGAGATTGCTCGTGTTGTTCAAAAGATTTCCAGTAAGTGACAATGACTAAATCACCAGCATTTTGGTCAACTCTTTTATTGGATGAATCATTTGGGTCTTGAACTGAACCTTCATCAGAGATAAAACCATCATTTTTAAAAACTTGACCTCCAATAAAACCACCGTTGTCATCACCATAGTTATTCTTGACAACATTACACATCTCACCAAGAAGTAATTCAACATCTTCAATGGTGCATCCATCCTTTAAGTCAACTACATTAAATAGCATCTTACATCCATAGGGGACTTCAATTGGTGCAAACATCTACTTTCTCCTTAATAAATACATAATAACTATCTAGTGTCTATGGTTGAATAAATCAATAAAAACCCTATTATTAAAGAAGTATCTCAATACTTTAAGGAAATCCCTATTCAATGATATTTGATAAATACATAGCGAAACAAAAAATTGATAAAGCGATATTTCACCTAAAAAAATGGGAAAAAGAAAAATATCACTCAATCTTGAAACTTCCTCTCATCAGTGAGTGAGTAATTATTAATATTATGTCTAGGCAATTGGGGGATCCCCCATAGTGTTTGCGGTACAAATTTAGTACAAATCGACTGAAAAACTATAGATTTTGATATAATTTGGCGAAAATACTAACTTTAGAGAAACCCCGCCACTTCAAGAATAATGGGGCGAGAGACGGGGCTCGAACCCGCGACAACCGGAATCACAATCCGGGGCTCTACCAACTGAGCTACACTCGCCACAAAATGGCACGCCCTAAACGATTCGAACGTTTGACCTACGGCTTAGAAGGCCGTTGCTCTATCCAGCTGAGCTAAGGGCGCATAAACTTTTAGACAGCAGAATCTGGTCGGAGTGGAGGGATTCGAACCCCCGACCACCTGGTCCCAAACCAGATGCGCTACCAGACTGCGCTACACTCCGAGAAAGGGTAAATTATACTTTGATAGTCTGCCTAGTCAATTAAACTTGGCAAAATAATTGGCGTGTTCCTGAACTTCATTTTCACTGGCATAGCAGATAGATAAATCTGGCCAAGAAGCGCTTGAGGGGGTGTTTAAATTTTCGTAAGGCTGTTGGTTTTTTTCTTCATTTTCATTGAATAAGTTTGATTGACCACCAGTCATAGCAATATAGACTTGGGAGAGAATTTGAGCATCCAAAAGAGCGCCATGAACAGTTCTAGCACTTCCATCTATCTCGAAGCGTCTACAAAGGGCGTCTAAGTTATGCATCGCACCAGGAAATTTCTGTTTAGCCATCTCCAATGTGTCAATAACATTACATCTATTCTCAATCAGATCTTCAACACCCATGAGTCTTAACTCGTGATTTAAAAAACCCAAGTCAAATGGGGCGTTATGAATGACCAGGGTTGAGCCTTCAATAAACTCAAGAAACTCTTCAGCAATCTCTTCGAAGACAGGCTTTCCTTTTAAAAACTCATCCGTGATGCCATGAATCTTAACAGACTCTCCTACACTTTTGTTAGGTTGGATATATTCATGAAACTCATGGTCAGTTGGCATCCTCTTAATAATCTCACAGCAACCAATTTCAATAATTCTATGACCCTGGCTGGGTTCAAGCCCTGTGGTTTCAGTATCAAGAATGATGAGTCTTTCCATTTATAGTCTTTCGTGTAAAATTCTCTTTTTTTTCACATTCAAAGTATCAATGGCAAGAGTAACCGTAGAAGATTGTTTAAAGTATATACCAAATAGATTTGATTTAATATTAGTTGCTGCAAAAAGAGCGCACCAGTTGAGCTCAGGTGGTTTTAAATCAACTCTTGATGTTGGAAAAGATAAGCCTACCATCGTTGCTCTAAGAGAAATAGAAGAGGGGTTAATTGATAATAGTATCCTGACTGAAGAGTATGAGATGGAAGAGGAGCTATCTGCACAAAATCAAATCAATCAACAAAACCTGATGAGTGAAGTGGAAGAGGAACTTTCTCAGGTTGCTGTAGATGAAGAATTGGATGATTTAGTTGAGGATAGCGAATAAAAACTTAGCATAATAATCAACTATTTACCGAAAAAGCCCCAGTGATGGGGTTTTTTTATGCATAAATATTAATATATTAGAAAAACGTGATACTTTTGCAAAGGACTTTTTTTTGTTTAAACTTGCAAATGCTTACATTTAATGAGGAGATTTTTATGTCAAAAGACAATTCTTATTGGGAAGCAAATCTGGCACTGATTAAAAAGTGTCTGGTCATATGGTTTGTAGTTTCATATGTCTTCGGGATTTTGCTTGTTGAACAACTCAACGCCATTTCGTTGGGTGGTTACAAACTTGGTTTCTGGTTCGCGCAACAGGGATCTATCTATGTGTTTGTAGCTTTAATTTTCTATTACGCCAAGAAAATGGGCGAAATTGATGCTAATAGTAAATAAGGAGGTATAAGATGGATTTACAAGCTCTAACGTTTACTTTTGTAGGTATCACTTTTGCGATCTACATTGGTATTGGTCTATGGTCTAGAACAGGCTCAACTAAAGAGTTCTACGTAGCTGGCGGTGGTGTACCACCTGTCCTTAATGGTATGGCTACTGCGGCTGACTGGATGAGTGCTGCTTCATTTATTTCAATGGCTGGCTTAATCGCCTTCCTAGGTTATGGTGGTTCAGTTTTCTTAATGGGTTGGACAGGTGGATACGTTCTACTTGCTATGCTTCTAGCTCCATACTTAAGAAAGCACGGCTGCTTTACGGTCTCTGAGTTCATTTCAGATCGTTACTATTCAAAGACTGCTCGTGTTGTAGCGGTTATTTGTTTGATCATCGCTTCAGTTACATACGTAATTGGTCAGATGAAAGGTATCGGTGTTGCATTCGGTAGATTCCTGGAAGTAGATTACACGGATGGTCTATTAATCGGTATGGGTATCGTATTCGTATATGCTGTACTTGGTGGTATGAAAGGTATTACATATACCCAGGTAGCACAGTATGTCATTATGATTATTGCCTACACTATCCCAGCTATCTTTATTTCACTTCAAATGACAGGTAACCCAATTCCTCAATTAGGTCTTGGTTCAACACTTGCTGATGGAAGTGGTACGTATCTTCTTGATAAGTTAGATCAGGTTGTGACAGGTCTCGGTTTTGCTGAGTACACAACTCAATTCAGACTTAACATGACAAATACATTTGTTTACACTTTATCTCTAATGATTGGTACTGCTGGTCTTCCGCACGTTATCATGAGATTCTTCACTGTTCCTGACATGAAGGCTGCTCGTGAGTCTGCTGGTTGGGCATTAGTATTTATCGCGATCCTATACACAACTGCTCCTGCGGTTGCTGCGATGGCTCGTTTAAACCTTATTGATACTGTTCACAATACTCAAGTATCTGAGCTTCCTGGTTGGGTTGCTAAGTGGGAAACTACTGGATTACTTAAGTATCAAGATAAGAATGGTGACGGTAAGATCCAATACGTTGCTGATAAAGCTAAGAATGAGATGACTAAAGTTGACCGTGACATCATGGTACTTGCTAACCCAGAAATTGCTCAGTTACCTAACTGGATTATTGCTCTGGTTGCTGCAGGTGGACTTGCTGCTGCGTTATCAACGGCTGCAGGTCTATTACTTGCAATCGCGTCATCAGTATCTCATGACTTACTGAAGGGTGTATACGCACCGGATATTTCTGAGAAAAAAGAATTGTTCTATGGTCGTGTTTCTATGGCAGGTGCGATTGCTCTAGCTGGTTATCTTGGATACAACCCACCAGATTTTGCTGCAGGTACTGTTGCTCTAGCATTTGGTCTAGCTGCATCAAGTTTATTCCCAGCAATCATGATGGGTATTTTCAGCAGAACAATGAATAAAGAAGGTGCTATCGCAGGTATGTTAGCCGGTATTACTGTAACACTTCTATACGTGTTCCAGCACAAGGGTATCATGTTTGTGGCTTCAACTTCATTTATGGGCGGTATGCCAAACAACTGGTTCCTAGGTATTGAACCAAATGCGTTTGGTGCTGTTGGTGCTGTAGTTAACTTCGCAGTTGCATTCCTTGTAGCGAGGTCTACTGCTAAAGTGCCTGCAAACATCGCTAAGATGGTTGATAACATGCACTCTGCTAAATAAGATTTTTATAAATCTTTAATAAAAACACCCGGTTTATCCGGGTGTTTTTTTTTATAATAAGACCATGAAATTTTTTACCAATAAACACGTTATCGCCTCTCTTATCATTGCTCCAATCCTGGCTATCCTGGCCTGGTTTATGGTGGATGATTGGGTCGCAGATGATACCCTAAAGGCTGAAAAAGGTATCCCGTACCCATTAGTTGCTAAATCAAATTGCAGATGGCCCAGTGGTTATTGTTATTTTGAGAACGAAGATGTTGAAATTAAAATCACAACAGATACTCAGAATTTTGGTCAGAATAAATTAATGGTTAGATCAGAAATACCAATGACTAATATCAATTTCGCTTTAGTGACCAACCCTGATGAGATGTCAAATCAGATGGCAATGCGTCCTATTGATAACACCTATCAGCAATGGGAAAGTGATGTGGTTAATATCATGGATCAGATGTATCTTCAGTTCTTATTTGTCATTAACGAAAGTAAATTCCATGGGCAAGCTCCAACCACATTTATCTACAAAGAACCTGTCTACAATTAGTGGAAGTCGAAGACGAAAAAACCCAACTTTTTTTTAAAGAAACCCTTCCTTTAGATCATCTTAATGATTCTCAGCTGAGTGAGGTGGTCAAAATTTCACAAACAGCTTATCGCAAAAGAGACCATATCATGTCTCTTAAGTCTGATTTCATCTATTTGATTCGTAAGGGGGCTGTTCAGATCTCTGGAGAGAATCAAACGCTTAAGGAGTTGATTGGAGAACATGATTGGTTTGGTTACAAACCAGAGTGCTCTTTATACGAACATCGAACGGTTGAAGATACGCTCTACTATCGCATACCCAAAGAGACTTTTTTTAATCTTTGTGGTGAGATAGATATTATTCAACAATTTTTTAATGACAGAAGGCCTTCCTCTATTACATCATCTGCTGCAAGTGATTCAAGTGAGATTCATCTTTTAGGTAACTCTGTGATGCAGATGTCAAGAGCCATTGATCCCTATATCGTTAATGATGATGAGCCGATAAGATCGGTTGCCAAATTAATGAATGATAAAAATGTCACCGCAGTGATGATAACAACTGATGGAAAACTCTCAGGAATTGTCACAGATAGAGCCTTTTGCACCAAAGTTGTTGCAGATCAAATAGACAGTAGCATGCCGATTTCTCGGATTATGACTAAAAATCCACTGACCATTGAATATTTTAAAAGTGGTGTTGAGGCCATGCTCATTATGGCTAGGCAACAGGTTCGACATTTACCCATTGTAAAAAAAGAAAAAGTTGTTGGAATTATTACTGCTGCTGATCTTTTAAGAAAACAAAGTCATAACGTGGTCTTTTTAATCAGTGAGATTCAAAGAGCTGAGAATATTAAAAAACTTCAACAAATTTCAAAACAGATTCCTCTGCTACTTCTTCGTGATGTAGACGCAAATATGGATGAACATGATATTGCATACTCTGTCAGTTCCGTTGGAAGGGCGATTAATCAAAGGCTTGTGAAACTGGCTGAAGATAAGTTTGGTGAACCGCCTGTGAGTTATGCCTGGGTGGTTGCTGGATCGCTTGCTAGAAATGAGCAAATTCTTCATTCTGATCAGGATAATCTAATGATTCTATCTGACGAATATAATCCTAAAAAACACCAAAAATACTTCAAATCAATCGCTAAGTTCGTCAATGATGGCTTAAATGAATGTGGATATATTTATTGCCCAGGAGATGTCATGGCAGTTAACGACAGATGGAGACAACCGGTTAAGGTATGGAAAGATTACTTCAAGGAGTGGATTGAGTCTCCAGAGCCAAAAGCTTTAATGTTAGCGAGTATTTTTTTTGATATTAGATGCATCTATGGCGATTCTAGCTTGTTTTACTCATTAAGAGATGTGATACTCGAGAAGACTAAGAAAAATAGCCGTTTTCAAGCATTTATGGCCAACAATGCTTTGATGGCAAAACCTCCAATTGGATTTTTTAGGAATTTCATCCTGGATGCCAGTGGAGAGAGAAAAAAAGCGCTTAATTTAAAGAAAAGAGGCGTGACCCCTGTCATTGATTATGCAAGAACGTATGCCCTTGCAAATGGTATCTCTAGTGTGAATACGGTGGATCGAATCAATGCTCTTGTAGAGATGAAGGGTTTGTCTAAAAAAACAGGTGCCGACATGATTGATGCATTTAAATTTATCAATACGGTCAGAATCAAACACCAAGCGAAGCAGTTGAAGAATAAGCAAGAGCCAGATAATTACGTTGACCCTCAAGAGATTCATTCACTCGATAAAAAACACCTTAAGGATGCCTTTAATGTTGTCGAGGATGGTCAAAGCACCATGGGAGTTCACTTTAACGCCACCATATTGTCATGATCTTTTCTAAAGATTCAAGATTAAACTCAAGACAGAAAAAGTTATCCAAGCTTAAAAACCTACCTGGTTCACTAATTAATTATCTTTCAGAGTCACTACCTTCTTCCTCTGATCGAGTTAAGGATATTGAATTTCTCGCTCTTGATTTTGAGACAACAGGCCTTAATCCAAAAACAGACCGTGTAGTCAGTTTTGGCTATACAGTTATCGACCAATTAGCAATTCTTAATTCAATGAATGGTCACTATATTGTTAATCCTAAGACAGAGTTAACTGAGCAAAATGTTTCGATTCATGAGATCACTGACGATGAAGTTAAGAGTGGGATTACTGTTAGCCAAATGATGGAAAAAATATTTGAACTACTCAAGGGTAGAGCATTATTAGTTCATTTCGACTATATTGAAAAGGGATTCATCAATCAGGTTTGTCAAAACCTTTATGGCTTTAAAGATTTACCCATGGTGGTAGTGGATACCTTGAAGGTTGAAAGCATGAAACAAAATAAAAAATTTGTCCACACACAACCTGATTCAATGAGACTGAATGGGCTCAGAGAGAGGTACAATTTGCCTCTTCATGGGGCTCATCATGCCATGCTAGATGCCATTGCCACTGCTGAGTTATTTCTTGCTCAAATCTCTTACATGAAAAATCCCAGTGAAATAACTTTGAAACAGGTTATATAAACAAAAACTGATACACTTTAAGTGTTATTTTTTTTTGGTATGATTGGTTTTTTTGATTATAAACCGATTTAAATCATGGATATCTACCCTACAGCAAAATCCTCTAGAACCCCTAACTGCGATAATGAAAAATATCAAAAAATGTATCGTGATTCAATTGAGAAATCAGATGAATTCTGGTCGTCCCAGGCTAAAGAGTTTCTAGACTGGTCTAAAGATTGGAACAGTGTTAGCGATGTTGACTATCACAAGGGAAAAATAGAGTGGTTTAGTGGCGGTGAGCTTAATGTAGCTTATAACTGTATCGATCGTCATTTGCCTAAAAGAGCTAACCAAGCTGCTTTAATTTGGGAGGGTGATGATCCTAATGTATCTAAAACCGTTACCTATCAGGAGCTACATGATGAGGTTTGCAGGTTTGCTAATTCACTGAAAGAGTTAGGTGTCGGCAAAGGGGATACTGTTTGTATCTATATGCCTATGATTTTAGAGGCTGCCTATGCAATGCTAGCTTGTGCAAGAATTGGCGCTATTCACTCAGTGGTTTTTGGTGGATTCTCTCCAGAAGCACTAAAAGACAGAGTTTTAGATGCTGAATGTAAAGTGGTGATTACTGCTGATGAGGGCGTCAGAGGAGGTAAGAGCGTTCCACTTAAAAATAATGTCGATACTGCAGTTAAAGATTGCGATTGTGTTGATCACATCCTTGTTGTTAAGAATACTGGTGGCAATATAGCCTGGAATGACAGAGATGTTTGGTATCACGATATAAGTTCTAAACAGGAGGCTTCTTGTCCTTGTGAAAATTTTGATGCTGAAACCCCTCTATTTATTCTCTATACGTCTGGTTCAACTGGAAAGCCCAAAGGCGTTCTTCATACCTCAGGGGGGTACCTCCTCTATGCTGCAATGACCCATAAATATACATTTGATTACCAAGAAGGTGATATTTACTGGTGTACAGCTGATGTGGGTTGGGTGACTGGTCACTCTTATATTGTTTATGGGCCGCTTGCAAATGGCGCTACTTCGTTAATGTTCGAGGGGATTCCCTCTTATCCTGATGCGTCTAGATTTTGGCAAGTTGTCGATAAGCACAATGTCAACATTTTTTACACAGCTCCAACAGCTATCAGAGCTTTAATGGGTGCAGGTGATGAGTTTGTAGATAAAACTTCTAGAAGCTCGTTGAGAGTTCTTGGAACAGTTGGTGAACCGATTAACCCAGAGGCTTGGGAATGGTATTACCATAAAGTAGGAGAGGGTAGATGCCCTATCGTGGATACCTGGTGGCAAACTGAAACGGGTGGACACATGATTACTCCACTCCCTTATGCAACAGATTTAAAACCTGGATCAGCAACTAGACCGTTTTTCGGAATTGAACCTCAGGTTGTAGACGAAAAAGGAAATATCCTTGAAGGAGAAACTGAGGGTATTTTGGTCATGGCAAGATCTTGGCCTGGTCAGATGAGAACCCTTTATAGAAATCATGAAAGGTTTATGGAAGCATATTTTTCCACCTTCCCGGGTAAATATTTCGCTGGAGATGGTGTGAAAAGAGATGCGGATGGGTATTACTGGATTACCGGTCGAGTAGATGATGTCCTAAACATTTCAGGACATAGACTAGGTACAGCTGAAATCGAATCAGCTTTAGTGCTTCATGATAGCGTTTCTGAGGCGGCAGTTGTGGGTTATCCTCATGATATTAAAGGTCAAGGAATATATGCTTATGTAT
>Ga0181599_1004848_pt1 | contig 10653 bp, 7 predicted proteins | sample 041ome_3_FD_148658 | JGI IMG/M metagenome (GOLD analysis project Ga0181599, IMG submission 148658) | Coastal salt marsh microbial communities from the Groves Creek Marsh, Skidaway Island, Georgia - 041405US metaG (spades assembly) | ecosystem: Environmental > Aquatic > Marine > Intertidal zone >...
TTTCTTCGCCGCCGTCGGAAGAGAAAGCGCCAAAGCGCCGGTGGTGTCGTGAGGTGCATTTTCTTCTTATTCTTATTCTTCTTCGCGCGAGCAACGACGACGACGACGACGACGACGACGACGACGACGACGACGACGACGACGGTTGTTGTTGTTGTTGAGCGTGTTGGAGCATCTTCTAAATTTTTATATGTCGCTTTTTTAGATATTTTTCAACGCGAATTGAGTGATGGGCATTACACATGTGATGTTATATTATTATATTGCTTTCGTTCTCCCTCTTCTTCTTCTTCTTCCTCTTCTTCTTCTTCTGGTTTACACGTTACATAAATATTAGCGCGATCATTTCTTAGTATTATCATCATCATCCCTATTATTATTATTATATTATTATCGCGGCTTGGTAGCTTCGTCTTGACTGGCCAACTCTTGAGCGACGGATTCGTCTATGGACTGCGTCAAAGGGTCTTTGTCTCTCTTGATGCGCTTGTAACTCCCGACGCCGAGTTGCTTCAAATCTTTCGCCGCTTTGAGTTCTTCCACCTCTTCGTTCCAACTGCTCGTGACTTCGCACGCCTCTAATTCATCCGAGGAGAGGTTTGTGGGATCGTCGGAACAGTTGCCGAGAGGTAACTCTGGGCCGGCGATTTTCATGGCCGCTTCGACGGCGACTGGGGTCAACGCCATGGAGAGGATGACGACGCAGACTAAGACTTCTTCTAATTTTTGTGGGAAGAGGTTACCCGCGCCCGTGGAGGTGGCTTGACCAAAGATGACGAACGCAAATTCGCCGCCTTGGGAGAGCACCGCGCCAGCAACCAAGGCTTCGCGCCAGGAGAGGCCGACGAGTGGACCGAGCGCGGTGACGACGCCGGTTTTCGTGACCATTAAAGTCGTGGTCATGATCAAAATAATCGGGAACATTTCGATGGCCAGCGGGACGTCAATGGTCGTCCCAATAGTCACGAAGAAGAGCGAAAGGAATAAACCTTTAAACGCGTTCAATTCGTTGATGATTTGGTGCGCGTATTTCGTGTCCGCCAAAACGATACCGGCGAGGAACGCGCCCAACGAGTCGCTAAAACCAATCGCAGAACAGGCAAAGGAGAAGCCGAAGAGCGTGAGCAAGGACATGGCGACGAAAACGTCCGTCCCGGCTTCGGCAGCTTCCACGGCTTCAAAGCCAACTAGCGCGATCGATCTTCCTGCAAACGCCAGCGCACCGAGATCGAGCATGGATGTCGCGCCGCCCGCTGCCATGACGCCCATATCCATGCTCGCTCCGCCGCCGCTCGCCGCCGCCATGGATAACACCGGCAACAAAATGATAAACGGCACGACCGCTAAATCTTGAAACAAAAGCACCCCCAGCGATGCTGTACCAAATTTTGTCGCCAACTGTTGCTTATCTTGCAACAATTGTAAACCAAACGCGCTCGAAGATAACGACAACGCGAAACCAATCACCACCGCCTCTAGCGTCGAAGTCACCTGCAACATCTCGTTATTCCCCGGTTGGACAAACTCTAAAACTTTCGTCCCGATGGCGTTCCCGGCTGGCAACAGAGCCATCGCGAAGAGCACGTTCACCGCGGCAACTTGGGTAAAACCTAAACCGAAGGCATACTTCGCCAACGCTTTCAATCTCGTGATCGACAACTCTAAACCCATTTCGAATAACAAAAACTGAATGCCGAGCTCGCAAAACTGGTCCACCTCTTGGTTCTCGATGAATAATCCGAGCTTATTCAAACCTAAACCAGCGGCTAAGAATCCCAACACCGGAGATAACTTAAATTTTCGAAACGTCGGGACGATGACCACGACCGAGAGTAAAAGCAAACCGACGTCCACGTCCACCGATTTCAAAACTTTCGTCCACTCGTTATCGTCTAAAGTCGCTCCGGATTCTACTCCGTCTCTCGTTTCCTTGACCAACTCGTCCACGAACGCCCTCGGATTTTCTGCGGCTTGTATGATCACCCCAGTCGGTAACTGCTCCTCCTCGATTCCAGAATCGAGCAACCCCATCGCTTCTTGCGCGCGTTCGACGACGACTTTCACGATGGACGCCGGCCTTTGGTCTCCGTCCAAGCGCGGCGTCGGCAGGTACACCTCCGCGAGGAATAAGCGAGGAGTATCCGCGTTAGTCGCGCGCTGCTGATGATGATTTTTTGTTGTCGTTGTCGTTGTAGTTGTCGTTCCCGGAACGAGAATCTCTTCCGGAAAAACTTTGCTCCCGTCTGTAAAACTCGTTCTGCCCCACGACGTCGATTTCGATTCGCCGTCTTCGTCCTCCGCGAGAAGACGAACCACCTCTTCCCTCGTCGTCATCGTCGTCATCGCTTCAATCGCGCTCTGGCGTTGTTCTCTGTCGTAAAACGCGCCGTCGTCGATCATCATCGCGCGACAAACCCTTCCGTCTCTTTTCTTCTTCTTCCAACCTCTCGTCGTTTTTGCAGCGCCTCTCGCGACGAGGAGTTTTGGAGGAGAAAGCGCAACGACCGTTCTTATCACCATCCTCGACGAAGAAGAAGACGAAGAACACGAAGAAGCACCGCTGCTCGACGACGCGAATTGATGCGACGACGCTCGCTGTCGTCGTTCTCGCGAGGCCGTCCATCCTCCTCTTCCCGAAGAGGAACACGAACGCGAAGAAGAAAACATTTCGCTCTTCTCTCTCTCTCTCTTCGTGTATGTATAGCGCGCGAGATGAGCTCTTCTCCCTTTGATAATACGTGCGAACGGGAAAAATACAATGCAATACGAGCAAAAAGAGCGTAAACGCTCCTCTCTTCTCTCCTCTCTCTTTCCAGCGAGCGCACACCAAAATAATAACGAGAACAATACAATATCAAACCTTTTCTTCAAATTCGAGAGAAACGCTGAGAAGGAAAAGAAAGAAAGATTCGCGTCTGTTAGGGTTTAGGGTTTAGGGTTTCAATACTGTTTTCTCTTCGCGGACCGTTATCACCGGAGGAAAGCCCCACAATAATAAAAATATAACAAACTCTCTCTCGCGCGCTCTGTTGATCGATCGCACATCGCATCGGGAGCGCTCTCTTTCTCTCTCTGTCTCTCTGTCTCTGCGTGTGTTTTCTTTTATCACGCGCGCGCACGGATATATATATATATACACACACGTATATAAATAAAGTTAAAAATGGGCGGAGACGAAGAGCGCTACGCGTCCGACTCGGACGCATCGTCGTCTTCGTCTTTACGCTCGACGTCGTCGTTCGACATCACGTGCCCTTTAGAAATGCTCTTAGACCCGGAGTTTCTCGGCGAAGCGTTGACGACGGAGAAGATGTTGAGGACGATTTCGAATTTAACCGCGCAAGATTTAGCGAAAACGGCGGAGCGGTGCACGTGCCCGAAAGGCGTGGCGTGTAAGTTTCGAAAGGTTACGGATTCGGACGAGGCGTGGTGGCCGCACTGCGCCAAGGCGTGGTTCGAGGCGGATAGTTTACCGGCGTTTAGGAAACCTCCGAAAGATAAGAAGACGTGGAAAGCGGCGTATTTAGCGCTGAAGCCAGAGGAAGGACCGACGCCGATGGAGCTGGAGGAGAGACGATTGAAGCAAGCGAGGATCGAAGCGAAGGCGTTGAAATGGTCGATGGAGAATAAGACGGGGAAAGGAGCGATTAAAGCGAGGAGTAAAGAAGGTGGAGTAGAGTTAGCGGTGGACAGGAAGCAGGCGGATAAGGCGACGCTGAGGGAGTTTTATAAGACGGTGAGAGCGAAACCGAAAGGGAGAGGGCACAGAGAAGGCTTGAGCGCGTTCGACGCCGGGGCGTAGAGGCGTCGTCTTCTCGAGGACGACGACGACGACGACGACGACGACCGCTCTCGTTTCCTTCTTTTTGAAAAAGAAAAATGTCTCTCCTCTTCTTTCTTTCGCAAAGGTGAACACACTTGTGTATTACTGTTGTTGTTGTTGTTGCTGCTGCCGTTCATTAAAATGTTGTACAAAATTAAAACTTACGGGCGACCATGTTTCAAAACTCAAACTATAGTAAAAATTTACAAAACGCGCTCAAACGATAGCGTCTAAGCGTTTCGGGTTGTCCAGCTCTTCGAAAAGTCGACGTAATTGTTTCGCTATTACGATCGATTTCTTGTCCATGATGGAAGGATTTATGTAAGAATCGATCTCTGCCTTTCCATCTTGGGCGGCTTTTGCGATATTCTTCCATTGCTTTTTTATTCGTTCGATTTCGTTGGGATCTAAGCGCAACGCGCGCAGGCTGTTCGGCCATCCTTCGACGAGCATAAGGGACATGTCTTGGGCTAAATGAGAGGCGAATTTCTCGACCCAGTGCAAGAACCTCGTGTGCGCGTCGAACATGTTCCCATACCTAAATTCACACTTCGTGGAGATATTATCTGCAACCATTTCAAATAAGAGCGAAATGAAACCAGAATTAATCTGGCACTCGAGTCGCTCGGGATCTTGCTCCGTTTCAAAGGTTCTGCAAATTCGAGCGTTAAAATTGAATATCGTTGTTTCCATTCGATCCCATCCGTAATAAAGTTTATCGTGCTTGTTGGATGAACTGTCAATCTGAGCGAGTCTCGTGCGCATACTTTTCGCAACGTGTTCCATGCTCGCGTCGATTTCGCCTACGTGAACAACCTCGAGCTCGTTCGCAAATCTCCCGACAATATCCGCAATCGCAAACACAAGGTACGGATCTGCCCCGCACTCCTCCAAGCGCTCGTAGTTCTGCGCCGAACCTATGACTTCTACTAAACTACCGATGACGGCGACGATGACATCCATTTGTTTCATCGCACCTTCCGCGGTGATGTCGAGATTCTCCAAGCCATTCGTGATATCGTCCACATCGTCTTCTCCTTCGACATCGTCTCCTCCCCCCATCGCGAGCGTGAACACTCGCACGAGAGTTCCAAAACTATGCAAATGATTCCTTAAATTCTCGCTCGCATCATATCGCGTCTCGCGACTGTCTGATTCGAGTAAATGATAAATTGTAACTTGCATCTCCACGCGGCAAATCTGCGAGACAAGTTCGAAGAGCGTGATGTTCTTCATCTTTTCACCCGCTGCAGCTACTCTTCCTCCCGATTCGTTCTTCTTCATTTTACCCTCGCTGCTTTTTCCATCGTTCACATGAAGCGATGACGGAGAGTTTTTCAACAGCCAGCTGTCATCTCCGCATAAGTCTTGCACTGAGGCCGCGACGTGCACCGCGAGCGCTCGTTGTCTTTTATCGACGCTCTTTGACGATAATATAAACTTCAACCCTTCGCGAAGCTCGTTCGACCACTTGTTCTCAAAATCTAACCAACAGAAATAATTATAACGGTGAGTCACGCTGTCGTCGTTTTCACCTAATATCCTCGCTTCTATCATCGTATTTATGAATTCTAAACCCACTAACGCCGCCTTTGACCCGGCTCTCTTATACAAACACTCCCTCGAAACTTTTTCAACCAACCGATAAGTACACGCGATGTAATTCGCAACTTCTACGTATGGATTCGCGGCTGGCTCGGCGCTATCATATAAATCCATTTCCTCGTACGGATCGAAAGAATTTCCTTTGCTCGCGAGATAGATCTCCTTGACGATGTTTGTCAAAGCGAGGAGTCCAGACACGATGAGCGCCTCCTCGTTTTCTTTCCTAACGGCGTCAGTATCACCCTCGCTACTCTCTCCTTCCTCTTTAGATTTGAACGCGGGGTAATAAAACCAATCGATTACTTCTTCCACAATACTCGGCAACTTTTCCAGAGGAGTCTGCTCCCACTTCTTCTCATCGTCTTCGTCTTTCCACGTGCTGTTGTCGCCTATCCACGACCCGTCGTCCGCGAGTACGAGCGCCGTCGCCGTTCGCTCCGCGAACTCGCACATTTTCGTCATGCTGTCTCGGGGCAAGATTATTCCAGAGTTGAAGCACAGTTCCTCCAAAATTGGACGCAACATCAACGCGCACTCTCTCGACCCGGACGCTAAACTCGCGCAGACGTTGATACCGAGACTTCTTTTCTGCATGTTTTCCGGCGAGTTCCTTTCCAACTTCTCCTTCGGAATCTTCCTCAAATTCTCCTCTCCCTCGGGAGGAGGAGGCGGACTAATCAGCGAGTACAAGAAATCATCTCGCATCGCCGCTCGACAGACGGAGAGGAACGCGTCCGCTTCTTCTTTTTTTTCTCCTTTGCTTGCCCGACTCTTTCCATCATCGTCGCGTTCTCGACGGTTGTTTTTGTCGTTCGATTCTTCTTCTTCTCCTTCTGAATTTTGCCGCGACGACAACAACTTCACGGCTAACGCTAAACCGACGTATTTCTTGGTCGTGGACGGATCGTTCAAGTGTTCGAGGACGGTTTCGAGGAGTGGCATGCTCCTCGCTTTTCACACAAAGAATAGATGACTTTGGTGAATTAAAAACAATAATAATACATGTGCGAGCTTTTTGTTGCAAATTACAAATGTTTTTCTCTCTCTCTCTCTCCTATAAAAAAATTTCACCTGCGGCGCGGCGAGCGAGAGCGAGAGCGGGATCGATCTCTCCATGGTCCGTTGTCTCTTCTGCTACCTCGATAATCTGGAGAGGACCTCCTGTCTCCGCGGTAGTAGCGATCGTGGTGGTACTTTTTGTTTCTGTCGCGATCGTCGTCGTACCTACTTCTTCTTCTGCCGCCGCCGGCACCGCCGCCGCGTCTTCGCTCCGAGGGACTGCGACTGCGACTGCGACTGCGACTGCGACTATATCTTCGTCGTCGTCGATGGCGGTGGCGATCTCGTTCTCGGCTGCGGCTGCGGCTGCGGCTGCGGCTGCGGCTACGACTTCGTCTTCTCCGGCGGTCTTCATTGTATCCTTCGCGCGAGCGCGAGCGGCGTCTGCTGCTTCGATGATGGCGGTCCTCGCAACGATCGCGGTCGCGAGAAGAGCGATGATGCTCGCGACGACCGTCGTAGTCTTTCTTCTTTATATTGTTGTCGTCCACTTTTTCCTCTTCGGAAACGCGCGTCATGGTCGTATTTGTTGTAGTAGTAGTAGTTGTTGTCGTCGTCGCTGCTGCTGCTGCTGCTGCTGCTGCTGGAGCGCCGTCGCGTTGCCTCGAAGATGGAGGAGGAGGCACGTCGCTCAGAACGTTCTTCTCGTCTTCCTCGTCGTCCTTTTCCGATTTGCGTCGCTTCACCACAACCAGCGCTTCTTTCTTTTTCTCCTTCTCCTCCTCCTCCACCACCACCGGCGCTTCTTTGTCCTCGTCATTTCTTTCTTCTTCTCTCTCTTCACCGCTCGTCAGTTTTACTTCTGTCGACGCCACCGCCGCCGCCGTTGCTCCTACTGCTGCTGCTTTATCTTTGTCTTTGTCCTCTTCCTCTCCCTCTTCCGGCGTTCCGAGAGGTTTCGAATACACGCGATCGTTCTCTTCTCCTTTACCTTCCTCGCGTTTCCTCAAAATATCCCCCAAACGTTCTTTCAGCAGTCTGATTTTCTTCCACCCTAAGTATTGCTTCCCGGCCTGATGATCTCTCACCCGTTGCTCGTTATCGTGCGTGTTCAAATACACCCCGCTCAGCGGGCACACGATCAACCGTTTCATCGTCTCCACGCGTCTCTCGCACTCCTTCTCCACGACTTCCTCTAACTTTTTCCTCCTCTCGGAAATCTCGTCCAACTCTTTCATGGCTTTTTCCGCGCCATCTACATCCCCAACCATACCTAACTGCTCGATTTTCTTCTGCATGCACTGCGTCTGATCGGCCAATTGCGCTAACGCTTGCTTATCGTGCTCCGGTACCATCCCGTACGCTCGCGCGCGCTCCGCACGTTCCATCTCCACGCGTTCCGATGCCATTTTAATCCGTCGATCGCAATCCGACACCAATCGGTCCAAAATTTTCTTCGTCTCTCTCTCGTAGTTATATTTGCTCCTCTCTCGATCCGTCAAGAGTTGAAATTCCTCTCTCAACTCCATCGATTGCACGCCGCACGGGTGCTCTTGTTTGCTCGCCTGTTGCACCGGAATCCGCAACGCGCGAGCGATTTCATCCGCAGATTTCGTGTTTTTAAACATCGTCACGTCCAAGCCGCAGAGGAAGTATTTGTCCACGTCCTCGTCCTGTATAACGTGAAAGAATGAAAGGGGACCACCGCGACGCGCGCGGGCGTCAGCGAAAGAAGAAGAAGAAGAAGAAGAAGAAGAGAGACTAAAAACACATTTTCCGTGGTCGTCGGCGCCCCTTTGAAGTTTTTCGCGAGAAAACACAAGATTCAATTCTCGTACCGTAAACAACTTTTTCCGGTTCACTCTTTGCTCTAACGGCACGTCGCGCTCCGCGCCCATGAGCTGGTCGAGCATCGCGCGCATTTCAGCCGCCATTTTTTTATGTTTTGGTGAGTCTTTCTTTTGGTTTTATGCGCGCGCGTACAGTGTGTTCGTCTGTTCTCTTTTGTGTTTTTGTTTGTTTTCTTCTAAAACCCTAAATTACATGTTGACTAGGTGTTCACAATTCCCCTAACGCTTCATCTACTCTCTCTCTCTCTCTCTCTCTTCTGCTCCCGCTCCTTTCACGGCCTCGACGACTTCACTGTCACCACCACCACCACCGAATATCGAGGACGAGGAACGGCGGTAAAAGATGATGGCATCGAGGCTTCTTTTACTCCTTCTTTGCGAATCGTAAATGGACCATTTTTTCTCGGCGAGACGTTTGGATTTGATGCGGTTGACTCGAGATTTCCGAGCGAAAGCATCCGCTCTCTTCGTCTCTTTTTGTTTTAAATCGATTAAATCTTTTCGCGCGCGCTCCGTTTCTTCTTGCTTTTGCTGGAGTTTGAGTCGTTTGCGTTTTGTGAGTTTGTTTGTGAGCGTTTTTGTCGTCGTCGTCCTCGTCGTCGTCGTCTTTTCAGGAGCGGCGTTCGCGGGAGTCGGGCTGCAAAGACGGCGAGTGTTTTTGTTGTTGTTGTTCTTAATGTCGATGGTATTGAATTTCGATTCGCTCGCTTTCTCGGGAGTGTTGACGTTCGACGCCGTCGTCTCATGGTGTTGTTGTCTTTTCACGGGAGAAGTCGGCGGCGTCGTCAAAGTCCGACTCCAAAATATCTTCGCCTTTGCTCTCGCGTCCGCGTCGTTCTCGTTCTCATTCTTTGTTTTTCCCGAGAGTATTTCAATCGTTCTTCCGTGCGACTCTTCGACGCATTCAGCCGTAGGAGTACTAATACTGTTATTATTATTGTCGTCGCCCATCGTGAGTATCTCGATCACCTCTTCTTCCTCGATGTGCGTTTCTTTTTCTTCTTCTTCTTCTTCTTCTTCTTCTTCTTCTTCTTTGTCTTCGTCCGTCCGCGTCGTCGTCGTCGTTTCAAAGCGAAAGTTGGCACCCAAATTCACCTCCAACGCTTCCCCAAATCGCCTCTTCTTCTTCTTCCTCTTAACCTTCACAGAACCGTCACAATCCAAAGAAAAAGACAAGCAATAATTCAAAAACATCTCCCCGGCGTATCTCGCCGTGATCGCGTTCGCGTCGATCCCGGCGCGCTCGTACGGACGTAAAAATTCTTTCAGCGCGTTTTCCGCCGCGAGTTGAGATGAAAAATGTAATCTTTCCTCGGCGAGCGCGAGTAACGGATGAAGACGACGGCGAGTATAAAAAGAAGCGTCGTCGTCGTCGTCGTCGTCGTCGTCGTTAAAACTGGCACTCGTTTTCCTCTTTATCTCCGAAGAAGAGGAGTGAAACGAAGAAGCGAGCGCTGATCCATCGTCGTCGTCGTAATCTCTCATTTTTTAGTGAAGATTTTTTCCAATTCCCCTACTTAAAAAACTTGCGCATTCGTGTGCTTTTGCTACATTAAAACATCCGAAACTCGCGCCGTTCTCTCTCGCTCTTTCGCTCAAACGAAGAAGAAGAAGAAGAAGAAGAAGAAGAAGACCTTCTTTTTTGTGAGAAGAGAGAGAGAGAAGACTCAATGCACAGGAAAAGAGAGAGAGAGTGTTTTGAAAGTTGCGCGCAGCAAAGTTGAAGAAGAAGAAGAAGAAAAAAAATGCGCGAGGGAAATTCGCGCCGCTGCGCGCGCGCGTCGTTCTCTCTCCGATAAAATCACGCGGCACGCGCGTCTCTTCGCTGCCGCTGAAGAAGAAGAAGAAGAAGAATTTCTTTACGAGATAAAAAGATGACGTCGAGTGAAAAGAAGAAAAGAAAGGAAGATTCTTCTTCGCTCGCTTTTGCCTCCTCGGCGCAAGTCTCGAAAGCGCTTTCCAAGAAGAAGAAGAAGAAGAAAAATGTGTTGGACGATGATGATGACGATGAACATGTTCTTCTTCTTCCGACGGAGATGATGATGTGCGGCGCACCGGCGCGTACACGGAACGAAGAAGGTCCGGATGATTGCGTTTCTTTATCCTCTTCGGAGTCGAGCGAGGTGGAGTGGGAAGACGTGGAAACAGAAGACGAAGACGACGGCGGTGACGACGACGACGACGCGAAGCGCGAGAACCATACCACTGAGGAGAACGAAGAAGAAGAAGGGAACGACAGCGAGTGCGAGATAGTGAAAGACGACGACGACGACGACGACGATGTTATCATCGTCGACGACCCGGAAAAGGACGTCAAGAAGAAGAAGAAAAACAAGAGGAGAATAACGAGAGAGGAGAGAAATAAGATCAAAGGGT
>Ga0181599_1004858_pt1 | contig 10644 bp, 10 predicted proteins | sample 041ome_3_FD_148658 | JGI IMG/M metagenome (GOLD analysis project Ga0181599, IMG submission 148658) | Coastal salt marsh microbial communities from the Groves Creek Marsh, Skidaway Island, Georgia - 041405US metaG (spades assembly) | ecosystem: Environmental > Aquatic > Marine > Intertidal zone >...
TGCGCTCGGCCAGTGCGTTTAACTCGTCAAACAGAGTATCAAAGCCAACAAACTGGCGCGCCATAGGTGTGGTAAAAAAAGTCATCGTCGTCATCTCCTTTTATAAAGCGAGTTGTCTGCCGTCTCCTCGAAAGCAAGCCGGCAGGTTTAGGTTTAAATTGTGACCCGTTCTGGCGTCACAAAACTGATTTAAGAACTGCAAATCTGATTTCAAGACCCGTTTAGAGGCCGGTGCCAAATAATTGTTCAACTTGCCATCTGGCACGGTGAATTTGGCTGTCGCTCAAAATGTCTTCGATGCTGGCTTGGAACGCATCTAGCCGCTGCTTTATTTTTGGATGCGCGCCAGATCGTTGCTTGGCAATCAAGATCAAGCCAAGTGCCTTTTCCAGATCGCGTTCTGCCCCATTGCCATTGGCGTGCATCACGGCAAGATTATATTGTGCGGCAACGTGATATCGTGCTGCTGCTAACCGATAAAAATGTGCAGCAAGCTGGAGGTTTTGCTGGATGCCACGTCCGGTTTCATACGTTACCCCAAGATGAAACAACGCGCCGCTATGCCCGTCAGCGGCGGCCATGGTAAACCAGATGTTCGCCTTGGCCTGGCTGCTGGCAGCATCGCCTTTTTGCTGCAGTAATTTGATACCGGTTAGATAGTGAGCCTGTGCCTTGCTTTGCGGCTCGGCATGAAGCTTGCCGGCTGTTGCCAGTACAATGAGGATAACCCCAAACGTCAGAATCAAAACCCGTTTATAGCGGTCTGCGAACTTGTAATGGGTGGTGAACTGGCCAAGCATGCTGATAATATTCGTCATGTTTACTGCCTCCATAACTGGGCCGGTTGCATGGTGACAATGATATTTATGGCGGCAACCAGCCAATTGAATCCCTCAATAGTTTTCAATGGTAGCGATAAATAATTTAGAAACTGTTAATGTAAGGATGTTTTTTGCCAACAGGTTTTGCCAGCAGGTTTCACCAGCGTATTTTTGACAAGATTTGCCGGCGTGCTTTTGCTGTTCCATCTCTTGACAATCTGTGGGGTTTCGCATAAACCACAGTCCGGTTTGACGGTGGCCCTTTTTTGAGATGGCCCCTGCGCATCAGGCATCAATTATCTGCGATTGTTACGATCACCGGATCGGCGGATCGCGAAATCTGGCGGATTGCTGGCGACACAGCAACGTCGGGGCATTAGAAAGAGCAAGAAAATGGCTGTTCCAAAGAGTAAGATTACCAAGTCCAAGCGTAACATGCGTCGCGCCCATGACGCATTGTCTTCGGATGCCTATGTTGAAGACAAGGTAACTGGTGAATTGCATCGCCCTCATCATATCGACCTTAAAACGGGTATGTATCGCGGCAAGCAGGTTCTAAAAGTTAAAGAACGCATCTAGTCAGCAGAGCATCATCAAGCGCGCGTCTTGCCCGGCAAGGCGGGCTTAATGCATAATCGCCGCTGTGGTAACAGGCATCATCACTCAATGAACAACAAAAGCGCAAAATTTGGAATTGGAGCGATCGTGCGTCATCGCGTTTACCCATTCCGCGGGGTTGTCGTTGATGTTGATCCGGAATTCGATAATACCGACGAATGGTATGAGGCCATTCCGGCCGAGGTGCGCCCGGCCAAGGATCAGCCCTTCTATCATTTGCTGGCGGAAAATTCTGACAGCTACTACACCGCTTATGTAAGTCAGCAAAACCTGCTACCCGACGCGGAAAACGGTCCGGTCAGCCATCCTGACGTTGATGATATGTTCGATGGTCTGGATGGCGAACGCTATGTGCTGCACCCAGAGGCGTTTAACTAGGCCTGCACGCCGACAAAGCATCCGTTTTCAGGGGTGTCCCGACCGGCGTAACACAGTGCCAAAACGGCGCCCACGACTTATCAATCTTTTTCCCGAAAATTTCGCCACATTGACTTGAAAAAACAGTTCGGCACGTCTATCTATCCTAAATCAGGACTAAATTGGTCTTGATTATGATAATCATTCGCAAAACTGGCGGACTTAAAGGGTCTTTTGGCTTTTTGATATCGCTGGAAAAACCGAACAGATAGGCTGATATGCTGCGACTAAACCGGATGACCGATTATGCCATTGTTGTGCTTGGGGCGCTTGCCCACCGGCATGGCGATCTATTGGCGACGGCACAGCTGGCCGCGTTAACCGGACTGGCCCAACCGACTGTCGCAAAAGTATCGAAAATTTTGCTGGCGGCAAATCTGGTCGAGACCCAGCGCGGTGCGCGCGGCGGGTACCGGCTTGCCATGGCACCGGCAGATATTTCACTGGTTGATATTGTCGAGGCAATGGAAGGCCCGATTGCGGTTACCGATTGCGTCACCGGGGCACAAGACCCGTGCGCGGTTAGCAATTGCTGTTTTATGAGCAGTCACTGGAACCATGTTAATCTTGCTATCCGCAACGCGTTGAATGATGTCAGCCTCGAAGATTTAACCGATCCGGCGCAATTATTTCCGCTGCCGGAAACCCCATCCCTTGCAAAAGATGACCTGCAAATGCGCCGGCAATAGTCGGCGAAACGCAACTATAAAGAAGGAAACTGCCTCATGGCTGCAACCCAAGAGACCATCGACACGCTTCAGGAAGCCACCGGTAAATATAAATACGGTTTTGTGACCGATATTGAATCCGATAAGGCGCCCAAGGGGCTGAACGAGGATATTATCCGCTTTATCTCGGCCAAGAAGGAAGAGCCGCAATGGATGCTTGATTGGCGGCTGAAGGCCTTTGCAATGTGGCAGCAGATGGAATCGCCCGATTGGGCGAAGCTGGATATCCCGCCAATTGATTATCAGGATATCCATTATTACGCCGCGCCGAAAACCGGCGAGGGGCCGGCCTCATTGGATGAGGTCGATCCGGAATTGCTAAAGACTTATGCAAAATTGGGAATCCCGCTGGATGAGCAAAAGATTCTTGCCGGTGTTGTGGCGGTTGATGCGGTATTTGATTCTGTGTCAGTTGCGACCACATTCCGCGGTGAGCTTGCCAAGTCTGGGGTGATCTTCTGCCCGATTTCAGAGGCTATTCGCGACTATCCCGAGTTGGTGCAAAAATATCTTGGGTCGGTTGTGCCGGTTGCCGATAATTATTTCTCGGCGCTGAATTCGGCGGTCTTTACCGATGGGTCATTCGTGTTTATTCCAAAGGGCGTTCGGTGCCCGATGGAACTATCCACCTATTTCCGCATCAATGAGGCCAATACCGGCCAGTTTGAACGCACCCTGATCATTGCTGAGGACGCATCTTATGTCAGCTATTTAGAGGGATGTACGGCGCCGCAGCGTGATGAAAATCAGCTTCATGCGGCGGTTGTTGAGCTGGTTGCGCTGGATGATGCCGAGATCAAATATTCAACCGTGCAGAACTGGTATCCGGGGGATGAAAACGGCCGTGGCGGCATTTATAATTTTGTCACCAAGCGCGGTGCCTGTCTTGGCGACCGATCAAAAATCTCTTGGACACAGGTGGAAACCGGATCGGCAATCACTTGGAAATATCCATCCTGTATTCTGCAAGGCAAAGACTCGGTTGGTGAGTTTTATTCAGTTGCCCTGACCAATAATTACCAGCAGGCCGATACCGGCACCAAGATGATCCATATTGGCGAAGGCAGCCGGTCGACAATCATCTCAAAGGGCATTTCGGCAGGGCGTTCGCAAAATTGCTATCGGGGTTTGGTTCGCATCCAGCCCGGTGCGGAAAATGCGCGTAATTTCACCCAGTGTGACTCGCTTCTTGTTGGCGATAAATGTGGTGCGCACACAGTGCCCTATATCGTTTCGCGCAACCCAAGCGCCAAAATCGAACATGAGGCTACAACCTCGCGCATTTCCGAAGATCAGCTTTTCTATTGCCAGCAGCGCGGCATTTCAACCGAAGATTCAGTGTCGCTGATCGTCAATGGTTTCTGCAAGGAAGTGATGAAAGAACTGCCAATGGAATTTGCGGTTGAAGCACAAAAACTGATTGGGATCAGCCTTGAAGGGTCGGTCGGTTAAGGCCAGCCCTAACGGCAAGCAGCGAAATATAAACCCCAGAATATAAACCCCAGAATACAAACAAAGATAATTGGCATAGATAATTGGAAAAACGAATGGCACCTTTACTTGAAATTAGAGACCTTCACGCCTCGGTTGGTGATACACCAATCCTCAAGGGCATCAACCTAACGATTAATGCTGGTGAAATTCACGCCATCATGGGGCCAAACGGCTCGGGCAAAAGCACCATGTCTTATGTGCTTGCTGGCCGTGAAGGCTATGAGGTCACTGGCGGCGATATTCTGATGAATGGCGTTTCCATGCTGGAAATGGAAGCTGATGAGCGGGCGCGCGCCGGCATGTTTTTGGCGTTCCAATATCCGGTGGAATTGCCGGGCGTTGGCGGGATGAGCTTTTTGCGTGCGGCGGTGAATGCGCGCCGGATTGAGGCAGGCGAAGACGAGGTTGACCAGCTGGAATTTGTAAAGCTTGTCCGGGCCAAGGCAACGCATCTTGGCATCAATGACGATATGCTGAAACGTGCGGTGAATGTTGGGTTTTCCGGCGGTGAGAAAAAGCGTTATGAAATTTTGCAGATGGCACTTTTAGAGCCGGTTCTATCGGTTCTGGATGAAACCGATTCTGGTCTTGACGTTGATGCGTTGAAAATTGTGTCAGACGGGGTGAATCTGTTGCGTGATCCGCAGCGAAGCATGCTTGTCATCACTCATTACCAGCGGTTGTTGAACCATATTGTGCCGGATTATGTGCATATTCTTGCTGGCGGTAAAATCCGTCGTTCGGGCGGTAAGGAACTCGCATTTGAAGTAGAGGAGTCGGGCTATGCCGGCATCGACGATGCAGCCTAATCTTGATCAATTGGCCGGATTGACCGGCGTTCGGGCTGGTGCGTTACTGCGCTGGCAGGCAACTGGTTGGCCGGATCGCCGCGCCGAACAATGGCGTTTTACGCGTCTTTCTAGCGTCGAAAAGATGGATCTGCGGCCTGCCGAAATGGCGGCAAAGCAGCCAGCGGCCGTTGCGGCGAGCCTGCCGGATAACGCGGTTATCCTGTCGTTTAGCAATGGGGTGCTGGATATGGCTGGCCTTGCGGCTTTGCCGGGCGGCGTAACTGCCAGCTTGTTGAGCGACAATGATGCCGCACTGGCTGCATTGGCAGAACTGGTGCCGGCCGCGCATCCGATTAGTAATCTGTCATTGGCGGCGATGACCACTGGTCTGCATCTTGACATTGCTGGCACGGTTGAGGTGCCGATTATTCTGGTCTTTACCGGGGATGATAACGGTGTGTCAGCGCATCCGGTTATATCGGTTCGGCTTGCAGATGGTGCCAGTGCCGTTATGGCAGAATGGCATCAATCGAGCGTTGGGCTTTCGGCACCATTGATGGGGATTATTGTCGGCGACAAGGCCCGGCTTGATTACGCCAAGGTGCAGCAGGAATCATCCGCAAGTGCGCATCTTGCAGCGACCGGTTTGAGACTTGGTGAGGGCTCGGTTTTTGAGGGGTTTCAGATTTCTGCTGGTGGGCAGTTGGCACGGCTTGAGACGCACATTGTTTTATCAGGTGAAAATGCTGACTGCACCTTGTCGGCGATTTACCTTGGCCGCGATAAGCAGCACCATGACATCACCACGAACATGAACCACGCCAAGGGGCATTGCCTATCGAACCAGATTATTCGCGGCGTTCTTGATGATTCGGCACGCGGCGTTTTTCAGGGCAAGGTGCATGTCGCACCTGATGCGCAAAAAACTGACGGCCAGCAAATGAGCCGGGCGCTGTTGCTGTCACGGAAAGCCGAAGCCGATGCCAAGCCGGAATTGGAAATCTATGCGGATGACGTTTTATGCGCGCATGGGGCGACTGTTGGCGAGCTTGACGACACCCAGCTGTTTTATCTCACAAGCCGTGGCATTGATCGCAAGACTGCCCGGTCGATGTTGATCGCCGCGTTTTTGGATGATGCGATTGACAGCATTACGCATCCGGCCTTGGCCGATATGTTGCGGCCAGTTACCACCGCATGGATGAATGCGACGCCAAACGCCGGAGACCTGTGATGGTTATGAACGCCGCCGATAACAGCCGTATCAAGGGGCTAGATGTCGAGAAAATCCGCGCTGATTTTCCGATCCTGTCCCGTGAGGTTCATGGCAAACCTTTGGTGTATCTCGACTCGGCGGCTTCGGCACAAAAGCCAAAACAAGTGATGGATGCGTTGGTATCAGCTTACTGTGACACCTATTCAAACGTTCATCGTGGGCTGCATTTCCTCTCCGAAGCCTCAACCGATGCCTATGAGGCGGTGCGCGGCAAGGTGGCGGCGTTTCTTGGGGCAAAATCGGGTGATGAGATTGTCCTGACCGCAGGGGCGACGATGTCGTTAAACCTGATTGCGCAATGCTGGGCGCTGCCAAGATTGCAGGCGGGTGACGAAATCCTGATCAGCATCGCCGAACATCACGCTAATATCGTGCCGTGGCAGATGGTTGCTGAAAAGACCGGTGCGGTGCTTCGTGCCTTTCCGGTTGATGAGGATGGCAGCTTTAACATGACAGCCTTTAGCGAGATGATGTCATCGCGCACAAGGATTGTATCTGTACCGCATGTATCGAACGTGCTGGGTACGGTGTTTCCGATTGCCGAAATTGCCAAAATTGCGCATGACGCCAACGCGCTAATGGTGGTTGATGGCTGTCAGGGCGCGGTGCATATGCCGGTTGACGTGCAGGCTTTAGGGGCTGATTTCTATGTCTTTTCAGCGCATAAACTCTATGGGCCAAACGGGGTTGGCATCCTATGGGGCAAGGCTGAGATTCTGGCCGAACTGCCGCCATTTTTGGGCGGCGGTGATATGATTGACCGGGTTACTATCGAGAAATCAACCTATGCCTTGCCGCCGCAGCGTTTTGAGGCAGGCACACCGGCGATTGCTGAAACTATCGCGCTTGGTGCGGCGGTTGATTATGTTCAGGCAATTGGGATGGAGGCGATCCGCCAGCATGAACAGGATATCCTTGCCTATGCGCATAAGCGGCTGTCAGCGGTTGATGGATTGCGTCTTGTGGGGACGGCAGCGGGTAAGTCGGGGGTTGTGTCCTTTACCATGGCGTGTGCGCATCCGCATGATATCTCGACAATCATCGATAATGACGGTGTGGCGATTCGTGCCGGACATCATTGCGCGCAACCTTTGATGGATTTCTATGACATCCCGTCAACAGCGCGAGCATCTGTTGGGGTTTATACAACCCGTGAAGAATTTGACCGACTGGCGATTGCGCTGGAAAAAGTAAACCGGATTTTTGCGTAAGGACGGTTCAATGGCACAAGATCAAGACAGCAAAACATCGATGCCAGATAATGATGGGCCCGGACTTGCCGATTTTCTGCCCGATACCAGCAATGGCTATATTGCCAAAGCGGGTGCGGCGCTCGAAAATCCGGTAGGTCAGGCAGATCCGATTGCGGTTGAAGATGCTTTGAAGTCCGTGCATGATCCGGAAATTCCCGTCAATATTTTTGACCTCGGCCTGATTTATGATGTTGAGCGTCGGCATAATGGTGATGTTTATGTTACAATGTCGCTGACGGCGCCCGGATGTCCGGTGGCCGGCGAAATGCCGGGGCAGGTGGCGCGAGCGCTGGCGGCGGTTGAGGGTGTTGGCGAAGTGTCGGTTGAACTCGTCTGGAGCCCGCCTTGGTCGCCCGAACGGATGAGTGATGACGCACGTTTGGCTTTGGAATTTTAAAATTCGCGGTTCGCAAGAGCCGTCATTTGGAGCTTGATTGAGATGTTTGATCCAACAAAACCTATTCTGACCTTGACGGACACTGCGGCCGAACATGTGCGCCGGTTAATGGCGCGGGCTGACAATGATGTCATTGGCCTTCGCGTCGGGGTGAAAACGGCTGGATGTTCGGGGATGCAATATGACGTGCAATTTGCCACCGACCAAAAGCCCTTTGAAGATAAGATTGAACAGAACGGCGTCACATTATTCATTGATCCGGCAGCGGTGATGTTTCTGATTGGCGCGCAAATGGATTGGCAGGAAGACAAGTTTTCCGCCAAATTTGTGTTCAGTAACCCGAATGAGATTGCCCGCTGCGGTTGCGGCGAGAGCTTTTCTGTCGCGACGCCATCATAAATCCCAACGACGACGATAAATCATAAGGCAGAAATGGCCCGGTCAAATTTGCGCAAAACAGCGACGTTGCTTCGTTCGCTGATGCACTATACTGCCCCGCGTGGTGACAATAAGATTCGCGTGCGGATTGCGGCTGCTTTTGGCTGTCTTGTTGCTGCTAAAGGCTCAAACATGATTACGCCGTTGCTGTATGGTGCGGCGGTTGATCTGGTCAATGGCGAGTCTGGCTTTGCCATGTCAGCCTTGATGTATCTTGTTGGCGGTTATGCGCTGGCACGGTTGGGCCAACAGATTTTCAGCGAGGCCAAGCAATATCTTTTTGCCAAGGTGGCCCAGCGCGCGGTGCGCGGGGCAGCCCTACACGCCTTTCGGTATTTGCATAGATTATCGCTGCAATTTCATATGGATCGCCAGACAGGCGGCATGACGCGCGCGATTGACCGCGGCGCAAAAGGCATTGAGTTTTTGTTGACGATTGCCTTTTTTGAGGTTCTGCCGCTGTTCGTCGAAGTGGCTTTTGTCAGCATCATCATGTGGCATTTATTTGGTGGCTTTTATGCCGGTGTCACCTTTGCCACGGTTGCTGCTTATGTTTATTTCACCGTGCGTGTAACCGAATGGCGGATCAAATTTCGCCGTGAGATGAATACGGCCGATGAAACTGCCGCAACGCGTGCGGTTGACTCGCTGCTCAATTATGAAACGGTCAAATATTTCAATGCCGAAGATGTTGAGGCGGCGCGATATGACAAGGCGATGGCCGATTATGAGGTGATGGCAGTTCGTTCGCGCACGTCGCTGTCGGTGGTTAATATCGGGCAGGGGACAATCATCGCTTTTGGGTTAATGGCCGTGATGGCGATGGCGGGTGCAGATATCCAAAAGGGCAATTTGACGGTTGGTGATTTTGTCGCGGTTAACACATATCTCTTGCAGCTTTATCTGCCGCTAAATTTTCTAGGCTGGGTGTATCGCGAATTGCGCCAAGCGCTGGTTGATATGGAGCGAATGTTCGGCCTGCTGGATGAAAGACCAGATATTGCGGACAAGCCCGACGCCAAGCCGCTGGTTATTAATGGCGGCGAACTGGTGTTTGATAACGTCCATTTTGCCTATGGTGAACGTCCGATCTTAAAGGGAATTAGCTTTACCGTGCAGCCCGGAAAGCGTGTGGCAATTGTTGGCCCCAGCGGGTCGGGCAAGACCACAATCTCGCGCCTATTGTTCCGTTTCTATGATCCGGTTGCAGGTGCCGTTCGTCTTGATGGACAGGATGTGCGCGATGTAACCCAAGCCAGTGTTCGTGCTGCGATTGGCGTCGTGCCGCAGGATACGGTGATGTTCAATTCGACCATCGGCTATAATATCGGCTATGGCCGTGACGGTGCTAGCCCGGACGAGATTGCTGCCGCGGCAAAACTGGCGTCGATTGATGGCTTTATCGCTAATTTGCCAGATGGGTACGATACCATGGTTGGCGAACGGGGGCTTAAGCTATCGGGCGGTGAAAAACAGCGTGTTGCCATTGCCCGTGCGATTTTGAAAAAACCGTCGATCTTTTTGTTTGACGAGGCGACGTCGGCGCTCGATAGCCGAACCGAAAAGGAAATTCAGCGCGCGCTTGATACTGTTTCAAAAAGCCAGACGACGTTGGTTATTGCGCATCGCCTCTCCACCATTGTCAGTGCGGATGAGATTATTGTTCTGTCGGACGGTGTGATCGTCGAGCGCGGAAGCCACCGCCATTTGCTGTCGCAAAAGGGGCTATATGCGCAAATGTGGGATCGTCAATCATCCGGATTTCACGATGATGCTGACTTACCCGCAAAAATTGATTACGCTAAAGACAGTTTAACCGTGGTTGAGGGGTGATGTTTGACTGGGCGCGATCGGCGGGTCTCGATATGCTTGGTGGGGTTGATATTTATGCCTATCACCGAGGCGCTTCAGTGCGGGCGAATTTCTGGGCGGCTGGGCAAGCGGCGCTTGACCCTGATGATAGATATATCATCGGCAATGCGGCGCCCCAGCCAAATTTGGCCACGAAAACCATTGTCATCTTGCCCGGCTTTACCGAATTTTGCGAAAAATATAGCGCCGAGGTTCTTCGTTTTCATGACAAGGGCTATAATGTCCTGATCATTGATTGGCCCGGGCAGGGGCAGTCGGGCCATTTTGGCCGGCATCCGTTGGCGGTGCATTGCGATGATTTCGATCATCATCTTGGTGCGCTTGACGCGGTGATCGCGGCGGCTGGGCTTGATGGGCATGAATTGGTGCTGTTTGGCCATTCGATGGGGGGGCACCTTGCGCTTCGTTATGCGGCATCGCGCGGGCCGTGGGTTACCGGCGTTATTCTGTCGGCACCGATGATGGCACCGCCGGTTATGCCGGTCTGGCTGGTGCGGCTTGCCAGCTTTATTCTTGGCGGTGTTGGTCTCGCAAGGTCG
>Ga0181599_1004867_pt1 | contig 10639 bp, 8 predicted proteins | sample 041ome_3_FD_148658 | JGI IMG/M metagenome (GOLD analysis project Ga0181599, IMG submission 148658) | Coastal salt marsh microbial communities from the Groves Creek Marsh, Skidaway Island, Georgia - 041405US metaG (spades assembly) | ecosystem: Environmental > Aquatic > Marine > Intertidal zone >...
TAAAAAAGAGACTCTGGAATCAATTTTAGTAAAAGTTAAAAAAGTATTATCGCAGCAACCTAAAACTCCTGTTCTAGTTTGGGGAGATAAAAAAGTAAACTATGGCTCTGTTGTTGAGCTGATGAGCAGTTTACAAAATGCTGGGGCACCGTCTGTAGGCCTCGTAACCGAACCACCTATAAGAAATTGAATATTTTATTCTTTACTAGACTCACTTCACTTATTTTGGCTATATCTTTGAGTCTAATTCTGCATTTAGTTGTAATTTATTTTCTTTTTAATAAATGGGACGAAGGGATAAAAATACAAAAGGTATCGCCCCCAAAGTATTTGCAAGCCAAGCTGGTAAATCTGGATGAAAAAATTAAAAAAAAAATACAACCTAAACCTAAACCTAAACCTAAACCTAAACCTAAACCTAAACCTAAACCTAAACCTAAACCTAAACCTAAAAAAAATAATGAAAATAAAATAAAACATAAAATTCTTGATGAGCAAGAAACGAAAAGCCTGCAAGCAAGCAAGCAATTAGAACTAGAGAATAAAAAAATAGTATCTAGCTATTCTGCATACATAATTGAAAGAATAGAGGCTAACTGGAACAGACCGCCCAGTGCAAGAAGAGGAATGGAATCAAAATTACTAATTAGATTAGTTCCAACAGGCCAAGTTATAAGCGTGAAGCTACTCAAAACAAGTGGGAATATTGCCTTTGATAGATCAGCAGAGCAGGCTGTTTACAAAGTTGGTAGTTTTGATAAGTTACAGCAATTAGATATCCAGACATTTGAGAAAAATTTCAGGAAATTACAGTTAGTTTTTAAACCAAATGATTTGAGGTTGTAATAAATTGAAAAAAATTAATTTGATTATAATTCTATTTGCCTTTATTTCTTTATCAGCATCGGCTGAGCTATCTATTAATATTACAAAGGGAATTGACAATCCGACAAAAATAGCTATTGCTCCATTATCTTTTTATGGAAATCAACTTCCTGAAGATACAAGTAGAATTATCGAAGATAATCTTAAAAGAAGTGGTCTTTTTGATCCTATTTCAAGAAAAAATATGTTGTCATTTCCAGGTACGATAAAAGATATATATTTTCGTGATTGGAAAATCCTAGGAGCTGAATATCTAGTTATTGGAAGCTTAATATTAAGTGGCGATTTTTACGAGATTACGTACAGTTTGTTGGAGGTGCACAGCTCAAGATTAGTCTTTACGAAGATTGCAAAAGGATCTAAAGGCCAACTAAGGGATCTATCTCATCATATAAGCGACGAGGTATATGAGGCTATAACAGGAATTGAAGGTGCATTTTCTACCAAGGTTGCGTATGTGACATCCTTAAAATCAAACAACAAAACATTATACAAACTTATGGTATCCGATGTTGACGGCGCTAGAGAAAGACTAATACTTGAGTCTAATCACCCTATTATGTCTCCTTCTTGGTCTCCTGATGCAAAAGAGTTAGTTTATGTTTCTTTTGAAACAGGAAGACCAGCAGTATTTCGTCAGAATTTAGCTAATGCTAATAGAAAGCAACTTACCAACTTTAGAGGATTGAATGGAGCCCCATCATGGTCACCTGACGGAAAAAAATTAGCACTAGTTTTATCGAAAGATGGTAATCCTGAGATTTATACTTTTGATCTAAGAAAAGAAAAATTTATACGTCACACAAATCATTTTGCAATCGATACCGAACCTAATTGGGCACCGGATAGTAAATCTCTTGTTTTTACCTCAGATAGAGGTGGATCACCACAAATATATAGATTAACCCTTAAAAATGGAGAAGTGCAACGCCTAACTTTCCGAGGATCATATAATGCTAGGCCCAGGCTAGCTAGTAATGGCAGAACTTTAGTGATGATTCATAGAAGTGCTCATCAATTTCATATTGCTACACAAGATTTAGTAAATGGTGATTTAAGAATTTTATCTAATACTAGTTTAGATGAATCACCCACAGTCTCACCAAATAGTGCTATGCTACTTTATGCTACAAAGATAAATAATAGAGGAGTTTTAGCAGCTGTTTCTCTTGATGCAGGAGTAAAATTTCTTCTCCCAAGTAAACAGGGAGACGTCCGTGAACCAGCTTGGTCACCAAAATAAAATAGAACTAAATTCGGTATATGTCGTCTAATAAAGCAAAATATTGTTAAAAAGGAAAAACAAAAAATGAAAAAAATTTATAAATATAGTTTGGCCACTATAGTCTTGTCATTATCTCTAGTGGGTTGTTCAATAACAAAGAACAATAGTGTAGCTACTATGACTGATGACCGCATTACAACTGGATCTATAAAAAATAACTCGATACAGGGCTCTACCTTAAAAACAGATATCAAAGTTCCTCGTGTATTTTATTTTGAATTTGATAAAGTAATGCTCAGCTCTGAGGCACGATCAGCCCTTAGACTTCATGCGCAAAGTTTACGTTCAAATCCAGCTAAAATTCGTTTGCTTGGGCATGCAGATGAACGTGGTAGTCGCGAATATAATATGGCTTTAGGAGAAAATAGAGGAAATGTTGTTCGAGATTTTTTAATCCAAGAAGGCGTGAGTAGCTCGCTAATTGAAGTTATTAGTTATGGTGAAGAAAAAGCAGCTTCCTCTGGTAGTAATGAGGATTCATGGGCTATGAATCGAAGAGTAGAATTAAAATAATATCAAATATCAAATATTTTCTTATGAAAACTATAAATTCATTGATATGCTATTTTATAAATGGCCTTATTCTAATATATGGAATGATTTTTTCGACTGTCATTATAGCTGCAGCACCAGTTGAAAATATCAAAAATAATTCGAATAAAAATAATCATATTATCAACAAATCTATGTCCCAATCTATAAATATCGATGCTCATTATCAGACACAACTACTCAAACAAGAGGTAAGATCTCTTAGAGGTATAGTTGAAGAACTTAAAAATGAAGTTGACCTTATATCTAAACAGCAGAAAGATAATTATCAAAATTTAGACCAAAGGTTATCCAGTCAATCTGGATATGCAAATAATTCTTCAGAGATAGATAATAATAAAATTATAGAGACTACAACCAGCATAATAGACGATAAAAATAAGCTTCCTTTGCTTCTATCAAAAGAAGAGAAGGAATACTATGATAATGCTTATGCGAATTTAAAGTCAGGTAACATAGACAAAGCTATTTCAGGTTTTAAATCTCATGATATTAAATACCCAAATGGAACTTATGCCGCCAATGCATATTATTGGCTTGGTGAAATATATTTACTCCAAAGTCAGCTAAGTCTAGCTCATGAAGCATTTTTAACAGTTCATCAGGACTATCCAAAACACCTTAAATATCCCGATGCGACGTTTAAATTAGGACAGGTTTATTTTATGCAAGGCGATAAAGTGAAAGCTAAGAAAATAATTAATAGTATTACAGATGGAAATACCAACACTGCTATATTAGCTCGAAACTTTATAGCTGAAAATTTTTAGTTTTGGTAGACAATGAGTCCAACTAACGAACCTTTCGGTCGGAGACTGACAGTTCAATTAACACTTGATTTTTCATTGTTCATGAGTAAGATAACCGTCTCTTCAAGCGGGTCGTTAGCTCAGTTGGTAGAGCAGTTCCCTTTTAAGGAATTGGTCGTTGGTTCGAACCCAACACGACCCACCATATATAAAGCTTCTTAATTTCTATGGTCAGACTTATTTTTTGTGCATATTAGATATATGTTAAAATTACAAATGAGCTTCTATTGAAAATTGATTATGAATACACCTCTTAACCAGCATCAAAAAAATCTAAGCTTTACGCCTACATCGAAGACTGATCAGATTATTGAGTCTCATCTTAAATCTATATATGCCCAACCAAGACCCTCCACCCAGGAAGAAGGTTTGTACAGGAATAGAATTAAGCAACTATTGAAAGATAGAAATGCAGTAATAGTTGCTCACTATTATACCGATCCATCGATTCAAGCTTTGGCAGAAGAAACGGGCGGAATTGTTTCTGACTCGCTAGAGATGGCAAGATTTGGCAGCACACATCAGGCCACTGTACTAGTAGTTGCAGGTGTAAAGTTTATGGGAGAAACAGCTAAAATTTTAACGCCAGAAAAAAAAGTTTTGATGCCTACGCTTGAAGCAACATGTTCTTTAGATATTGGATGTCCTGTGGATGATTTTAGTGAATTTTGCGATCAAAATCCTGATAGAATTATAGTTGTTTACGCAAATACATCAGCTGCTGTAAAGGCAAAAGCTGACTGGGTAGTTACTTCTAGTATAGCTGTAAATGTTATTGAGTATCTTGATAGCTGCGGAAAGAAAATACTTTGGGCGCCAGATAAGTATCTAGGTAGTTATATTCAGAAAAAAACTGGTGCTGATATGCTTATGTGGAATGGAAGTTGTATTGTGCATGAAGAGTTTAAGTCAAAAGGAATTATTGAGTTAAAAAATGTATACCCCGATGCTGCATTGCTTGTCCATCCAGAGTCTCCTGAAGCCATGATTGATATGGCAGATTTTGTTGGTTCAACTTCACAACTAATTGAGGCCTCGAAGAATCTACCTAATCAACAAATGATCGTAGCAACTGACTCGGGTATATTTTATAAGATGCAGCAAGCATGTCCTAATAAAGAGCTTATAATTGCTCCTACTGCTGGACAAGGCGCTACCTGTCGAAGTTGTGCAAATTGTCCCTGGATGGGGTTAAATGATCTTAAGAACTTGATGAATTCTTTAGAGCTAAATGAGAATGAGATATTTGTAGAAAAAAGTACTAGCATAAAAGCAATGAGTTCATTACAAAGAATGTTAAATTTTCGTGACGAGTAACTATAAGTTCTTTATATCTTCTTCAATCTTCTCTAAATTTTTAAGCCTTTGATCAATCAATAATTTTTTATTGTAGTCATTGACCAATAATTTTCTTGCATACATTAATTGATCTCTTGCTTTGTCAAAGACACCAATCAGTATAAAATATTCTGATCGCGCCAGGTGAACGCCTGGTATATCTCCAGAGAGACCACGAACTTCTGCAAGTTGAAACCATACCTCAGGATTGTTTGGGTGACTATTTTTTAATGAGTTTAATATTTTTTCAGAATCAAAAAAACGATTGGCCTTAAGATATGTTTCAGCCAGAGACATACGTAAAGGGTAGCTTTTAGTATCATATTTTAGAAGTGAAAGAGTTTTTTCGATTGCAGTAGTATATTTTTCTTGATTTCGATAACTCTCAATCTGAGCCATTTTATAAAGGAGCTCATTTGGTGATATTTTCATTAGTTTATTAATTAATTTATCTGTTGTTGTGAAATTCCTCATAGCCATATTTGAAAGAGCCACACCATAGATCGCAGCATTTTTATTCTTCCCTGTATCACTCAATTGGTTTTTGAAGTAGTTTAGCGATAAATTAGGGTCTTCCTTGATTGCAATAATTGCTCTGGCTCGCATCAAATGAAATTCAAAATTGTCAGAATAATTTTTAACCTTGAGTTGATTTATTCTATTTTTTGCATCAACAACTCTATCTTGTGTAAGTGGGTGGCTCCTCAGAAATTCAGGGATCTTGCTACTTGCATGTCTGCTTAGTTTTAACATTCCTTCGAACATAGAGGACATAGCACTTGGGTTCATTCCTGAGGCAATCATTGTTTGGAGACCTAATCTATCAGCTTCCCGTTCATTTTGTCTGCTGTATCTTAAAGCTGTATTCATTCCCATAGTTTGCGTTGCACTTAAGCCAGCCATACCTGCATCACTACCAGCTGTTGCTGACAAAATGAGGCTCGCAAGCAAACCTGCCATACTTACAACTCTATTTTTCTTTTGTTGATTTAAGCGACGGGCAAAGTGTCTTTGACTTAGATGAGCAATCTCATGCGCAATAACCGATGCCAATTCATCCTCGGTTTTTGCATACAGAAATAATCCTGTATGAACTCCAATTATTCCTCCAGGCACTGCAAAAGCGTTTAGTGTTGAATTATTTATAACAATAAGCTCAATACGCCGATCCTCCAGACGGCTTTTAGACGCTAATTTGCTGATTAGTTTTTCTAAGTAATTTCTTAAAAGCGGATCATGATTTTCATTAACTCTACTTCGATAAGCTTTAAGCCAAGCTCGGCCTAATTCAAACTCTTTTTGTGGCGAAATATTACTTGATGACTCGTCCCCTAGTAGGGGAAGATTGATTTCAGCACTCAAAGCTGGCCTAACTACAACTAGTAAGACTAAAAAAATTAGTATCAAATACCGAAAATGGTTAAAAAGTGTTATTAACTTGTTCATTTTGATTGATATGCGGCAATAGGACTGTATGTGTAACTTTAATTATAAAATTAAATCTATAACAATAGATACACTTTAACAACTAAGGCACGAAGATTTAGAAAACTTAAGTAATATTATTATAGCTTGATTAGTGATCTCGTACCTTATTGCATGTATTATCTAATGACAAGATTGGAGAGTTTCATGTTGAAAGTATTAGGTAGATGGATTAACCGTTATTTTGGCGAGGAAGAGACAGTTTTATTAGCCGTATTGTTAATTTCTGCTTTGGTGGTATTAATAACACTTGGTCAAATAATAGCACCTTTCATTGCAGCACTTATTTTTGCTTTCTTATTGCAAGGGGGGGTAAACCGCTTGACCCTTTTGGGTATTCCCAGAATAGTTGCAGTAATAAGTGTATTTTTATTTTTTATTGGAACTTTTTCAGCAGTTTTAATTATTTTTTTACCATTGATAGGCCGACAATCATTAAATTTAGTCGAAAAGGTTCCTGCTATGGTCGATCAGTCTCAGGGGTTACTTTCTTTACTGTCTGAAAAATTTCCTAAAATTTTTTCTGAAAATCAAACAAGTGATCTATTGGCACAAGCATCAAAAGAACTTGGTGGTATTGCGCAAAATTTAGTAAGTTTTTCATTTGAAACATTTCCAAGTATTTTAGCGCTAGTTCTGTATGTCGTATTAGTGCCTTTACTAGTTTTTTTTATGCTGAAAGATAAAGAAAAGCTACTAAGCTTTTTATCTAATCTTCTTCCCCTTAAGCGCCCTATGATGTGGAAAATATGGAAAGAAATGAACTTTCAAATGGCTAACTATGTCCGTGGAAAAGCAATCGAGATAGTAATCGTTGGTTTTGTTAGTTATGTAACATTTTTATTTTTTGGGTTAAATTATGCCGCACTTCTTGCTTTATTAGTTGGATTGTCAGTTATCGTTCCGTATATAGGTGCTCTTCTTGTTTCTATCCCAGTAGTTATGGTGGCCTATCTTCAGTGGGGCTGGGAGGGAGATCTATTTTTTTTACTAGGAGCTTACGCAATAATTCAAGCTCTAGATGGTAATGTTTTAGTACCTTTATTATTTTCAGAGGCAGTGAATTTGCATCCAGTATCAATTATACTTGCTGTAATTTTATTTGGAGGAATATGGGGATTTTGGGGTGTATTTTTTTCAATCCCTTTAGCAACACTAGTTAAAGCTCTTTATGGCGCATGGCCAAATCCAAGTATGCCTCCTAATAACCAAAATTGATTCTTTTTTAATGTGCTTCTAGATGAATAAAATATATATAGTATTAATTTATAGTCTAATTTTTAGCCCAGCTCAAAATCTCGCCTCAGAATCGGTAGATTTTTTTATTAACTCTCAAGAGCTTATAAAAACTAACCAAGTTATAGTAGAAAAAAGCAAGCCAGATTCTTCTGAGTACCGTTATATAGAACTCTCAAATAAAATGAAGGTACTGCTTATTTCGGATATGAAAGCCGACAAGGCAGCTGTATCCCTTGATGTCTTTGTAGGTAGTTCTCATGATCCAATAAATCGACAAGGTTTAGCTCATTTTCTTGAACATATGTTGTTTTTAGGAACAGATAGATACCCTGCGCCAGACGAATATCAGTCCTTTATAAGTCAGCACGGAGGTTCGCATAATGCATACACATCTTTTGAACATACAAATTATTTTTTTGATATTGACCCTAAAAGTATTGAGTCAGCACTAGATCGCTTCTCAAGATTTTTCATTGCCCCCTTGTTTAACTCTGAGTATGTTGATCAAGAGATGAATGCAGTTCACTCCGAGTATATGGCGCGAATAAAAAATGACTATCGTCGACAAAGAGATGTTTTATCTGAGATTGTTAATCCAAACCACCCTGCAGCAAAATTTAGTGTTGGAAATCTAGATATTTTATCCAATAAGAAGATCAGCAATGTTCGAGATGATCTTCTAAGTTTCCATAATAAACATTATTCTGCAAACAGGATGGCTCTAGTTGTTCTTGCTCCTAAAAGTCTTGATGAATTGGAATCTGTTGTTACTGCAAAATTTAATGAAGTAAAAAATACAGATAAAGTACAATTTAGACATAAACAACCGTTATTTAAAGATGGTGTATTGCCTTATCTGCTAAATATTGAGCCTATCCAGGAGCGGCGTCAATTAACAGTAACTTTTCCTTTGCCTTCTATGCGAGACTATTATCGAGAAAAACCCCTTAGTTATATTGCCAGCTTAATTGGAGATGAGGGTCATGGTAGTCTTTTATCTTTATTGAAAGAGAGAGGTTGGGCTGAGGGACTTATGGCTGGAGAAGGCCTATCTGATCTAAATGGAAGCTCTTTTGATATAAGTATTAGTCTAACGCCTGACGGAGCAAAAAACTTCAAAAAAATTATTAATTTAATTTTTCAAAAAATCAACCTCATCTCGCAAAATGGAATAGAAGAATGGCGCTGGGCCGAGCAAAAAAAATTAGCTGAGACTGCATTCCGTTATAAAGAGGCAAGTAGCCCGAGTAGTCGTGTTATGCAGCTTTCTTCTCAGCTTCATGACTACCCTCCTCATTTAGTTATCAGGGGCCCCTACCTGCATAACCAATTTGATCCAGGCCTTATTTACAAAATACTTAGTTTAATGAAACTTAATAATTCCTTAATTACTCTTGTATCTCCAGAAGTTCAAACTGATAAAGTATCTAACTTATATATGGCTCCATATAGTTTAAAAAAATTTAAGACTGACCAAGTTCGAGAGTTTGATTTAGCAAATACCTTAAAATTACCACCTCCAAACAAGTTTGTTCCAGATAGCTTTGAAATAAAATCAAAGATAACAAATTCATCCGCCGGTAAACCAAAATTATTAATTGATAAGGAAAATTATCGTCTTTGGCATTACCCAGATGATTTCTATGGTGTTCCCAAAGCTCAATTTTATGCATCAGTAAAAATCCCATTAATAAAGAATGCCAACGATGCTGCTATGCTTGATTTATATCTAAGGGTCGTTAATGAGCAACTTAAAGAAGCTAATTATGCTGCAACACTAGCTGGGTTAAATTATGGTATTTTTAGGCAGGCAAATAAAATAATTATTTTTGTGAGTGGATTTGATAACAAATTACCTTTTTTGATAAAAGAGGTTACCAATGAGTTATTTTCACCACATCGGGAGCAAGAAGATAAGCTATTTTATCGACTGAAATCAGAGTTAACGAGAGAGTGGCAGAATGCAAAAAAAGATTCCCCATATAAGCAGGTTGTTAGGGAAGTAGCTCATCAGATTGATACTAAATCTTGGAGTCCAGAAGAGCTTTCAGAAGCCATGCTAAATTTTGATATAATCAAATTTAATAATTTCATACAAACTATATTTTATGGTGCAACCACAGATTTTCTTGTAGGTGGAAATATAGAAGCTTCAGTCGCTAAATCTATCATTCCGCCGACGGTCAGCCTTTTTGAGAATAAGACCTACGGTGGCGATCATCAGATATATAAAATTCGTTCAGAAGAAAAATTGAACTTATCTTTAGCAATCAATCATAACGATTTGGCTATTCTAAAATATTATCAAGGACGAAATGATAGCCCCAAGGAAGAGGCCTCAATAATCTTATTAAAACAGCTCATAGGATCCGATTTTTTTCACGAATTGCGCACAAAAAAACAACTGGGTTATATAGTGGCTGTGGTGAATCAGAAAGTTGATAGGATTCCAGGTGTCAGTTTATTAATTCAATCACCCGAGGCCTCAGTAATTAGAATGGGACAAGAGATAGATAATTTTTTATTAGACTTTTTTGATAAATTAAAAATCATGACTGAAGAAGATTTCCTTAAACAAAAAGAATCAGTTTTATTGAGATTACAGGAAAAGCCTAAAAATTTATTGGAGAGCTTATCCCAATTCTGGGAGTGTATAATTACACGTAATTATACATTTGATCGTAGAGAGAAATTGATATTTGCGCTACAGAAGATTTCACACAAAGAAATCTTAAATACATTTAGCTCTCTAATGATTAAATCTGGTTATTCTTTTCAAATAGATAGCGGCGACAGTTTTTCATTTGATAAAAAAGAGTTTGAGAAAAATAGAGAAGCCTTTACTCTTCATACTAAATAACTTTAATAAATCCAGTTATTTAGTATGTTTTTTTTCACTGAATGATTTGTTTTTTTTCTTTTTTTCTTCGAATTGATCATTTTTATTTAGAACACTAAGTTTCATTGGGCGCTGCTTGACTCTTACTTTATGTTTCAAGTGTTGAAATATATCGTTTGGCATACCCTCTGGTAGGTCAACTGTAAT
>Ga0181599_1004878_pt1 | contig 10631 bp, 11 predicted proteins | sample 041ome_3_FD_148658 | JGI IMG/M metagenome (GOLD analysis project Ga0181599, IMG submission 148658) | Coastal salt marsh microbial communities from the Groves Creek Marsh, Skidaway Island, Georgia - 041405US metaG (spades assembly) | ecosystem: Environmental > Aquatic > Marine > Intertidal zone >...
AAATTTTCACAAAAAACTAATGAACAAGAAACTTTAAATTAACATGAGTGATATTGAAAAAGTTAAAAAATTAAGAGAAGCAACAGGTGCTGGTTTTAAAGATTGTAATCAAGCAATTAAAGAGTCTAGTGGAGATCTAGATAAAGCAATTGAAATCCTAAGAGTTAAAGGAATATCAAAAGCATCAAAAAAAATGTCTAGAGAAGCGAAAGAGGGTGTGATTGCTGTAAGTGGTGATGAAAATAAAATGTCTTTTATTGAAGTAAACTGTGAAACTGATTTTGTAGCTAAAAATGATGACTTTACCACATTTGTTAAAGAGCTGAGTGAGATAAATAATGAACAAAGTTCAAATGTTGAAATTTTAAAATCTACTAAAATGAAAAATGGAGATACAGTTGAAAATAATTTAGTAGCATTAATTGCAAAAATTGGTGAAAAAATAACTATTGGAAAAGTAAAAACTTTACAAAATCCTGGCTCTATAAATTGTCAATATTTACACACAATCGTACAGGATAATTTAGCAAAATTAGCAGTTATTGTCTCATTAGAAACTACAGACAAATCAGACACTGTTAAAAATTTTGGAAAACAATTATCAATGCATATTGCTGCTTCTAACCCATTAGCTTTAGATGCGTCTTTAATTGATCAAGCTGTTATTGATAAAGAATTAGAATTGATAACTGAGGAACTTAAAAATTCAGGTAAGCCAGAGGATATTGCAAAAAAAATAAGCGTTGGTAAAATGAATAAATTTAAGGAAGAAAACGCACTTATGACTCAATCTTGGGTAATGGAACCTAAAAAAAGGGTTCAGGATATAATTAAAGAACTATCAATTACAGATTTGAAAATTAAAGAGTTTTATAGAATTAAGATTGGTGAATAATGTTTGATGAAAAATCATATAATATTAAAATGGATAAAGCAATTGAAGTTTTTTCCAAGGAATTGTCATCATTAAGAACTGGAAGAGCTAATGCAGCTATGTTGGATCTTATAAAAGTCGAAGTATATGGTCAACAAATGCCAATTAATCAAATTGCAAGCATTACCACCCCTGAACCTAGGATGATAAATATTCAAATATGGGATCAAAGCAATGTTTCCTTAGTAGACTCAGCGATTAGAAAATCTGAGCTTGGTTTAAATCCACAAATTGATGGTCAACTTATAAGATTGCCAGTACCAGAACTTAATGAAGAAAGAAGAACGGAATTAAAAAAATTAATTAAATCTATGGGTGAAAAATGTAAAATTTCCATAAGAAATATAAGAAGAGATGGAAATGAAGAGTTAAAAAAATTGTTAAAATCTAAAGAAATTAGTGAAGATGATGAAAAATCTTTTCAAAAAAAAATACAAGATATTACTGATAAACATATTTTAACCGTAGATAATAGAGTTTCATCAAAAGAAAAAGAAATAATGACAATATGAACCCATTAAATCATGTGGCCATTATAATGGATGGTAATGGTAGATGGGGCTTAAAACACAAAAATTCTCGAAATGAAGGACATAAAGAGGGTTTAAAATCTGTAGAAAAAATAATAAAAGTTTGTCTCACAAAAAACATTAAATACTTAACTTTATATGCTTTTTCAACTGAAAACTGGAAAAGACCTATAAAAGAAATTAATTATTTATTTTCACTTCTAGAAAACTTTTTAAATAAAAAAATTTATGAACTGAGCAAAAATAATATCAAATTAAAATTTTTTGGTAAAAAAAAATTTCAAAAAAATCTAACAAAACTAATAAGTCTAGCTGAAAAAAAAACAGCTAAAAATAAGAAATTGCAAATTAATTTAGCGTTAAATTATGGCTCAAAAGAGGAAATTATTAATTCTTTAAAGATAATAATTAAAAAAAAAATTCAAATTAATGAAAAAAATATTTCTAATAATTTGTATACAAAAAATATTCCAGACCCAGATATTATGATACGGACGGGTAATACACGAAGGTTAAGTAATTTTCTACTTTGGCAATCATCCTATTCTGAAATTTTTTTTGAAAAAAAATTATGGCCTGATTTTAATGAAAAAGATTTTGAAAGGATCATTAATAAATTTAGAAAAATAAAAAGAAATTTTGGTTCTATATGAAATTAACGAAAGATCTCTATTTAAGAATTATCAGTTCTTTATTTTTAATACCATTAACTATTTTTATAATTCATGTAGGCTCAGTTTTATTCATTTTATATATTTTTATTTTGTTATTTTTATCAGTTTATGAGTGGCACAAAATGTCATTTGGAAAAAAATATTATTTGATTGGAGTTATTTTTATCTTTTTTTCCTTTTATTGTGTTGCATCAATAAGATTTGATGAGTCACCTGATGCTATCTTAAATTTTATTTTTGTTTTATTTGTGTGTGTAGGTACAGATATTGGAGGTTATATGTTTGGTAAATTCTTTAAAGGTCCCAAATTAACAAAAATTAGCCCTAACAAAACTTACTCTGGTGTGTTGGGTGGTTATTTAATATCATTTTTATTTATTAACATAATTTTTGTTAATCCCTTTAGTTATTTTCCAAATACTTTTCAAATCAATTCGTCACTTTTAATCACATATTTAATTCTATCAACCATAAGTCAGTTAGGAGATTTATTAATTTCCTTTTTTAAAAGAAAGTTAAATATTAAAGATACTGGAAAAATTATACCCGGTCATGGTGGAATATTAGATAGAATTGATGGAATGATTTTTGCATTTCCAAGCTATTATTTGTTAAATCAATTATCATGAAAAAAAAAATAGCTATTCTTGGCTCAACGGGTTCGATTGGAAAAAATTTAATAAATATCTTAAAACAAAAAGCCAATCTTTTTGAAATTAAATTGCTTTCCACGAATAAAAATTATAGAGAAATTATTAATCAAATAACTAAGTTAAATGTTAAAAACGTAATAATCAAGGATGTTGAAAGTTACGAAAAATTTCTAAAAATAAAACCAAAAAGAGTAAATGCATACAATGATTTTAAATGTTTTGATAAAATTTTTAAAAAAAAAATTGATTATACAATGAGTGCTATTTCAGGTATTGCTGGTTTAGAGCCTACTCTAAATATTATTCAACACACAAAACATATTGCCATAGCAAATAAGGAATCATTAATTTGTGGGTGGAATTTAATTAAACATAAATTATGCAAACATGATGTGTCATTTATTCCAGCGGATTCTGAACATTTTTCAATATGGCATTCAATTAATAAATCGCAAAACAATGACTTACTAGATGAAATTTATTTAACAGCATCCGGCGGTCCATTTATGAATTTTTCAAAAAAAAAAATGATTAATGTAAAAGTCTCCCAAGCCTTGAGTCATCCTAGTTGGTCAATGGGAAATAAAATCAGCATTGACTCAGCAACAATGATGAACAAAGTTTTTGAATTAATTGAAGCAAAAAATATTTTTAACATTCCTTTAAAAAAGTTTTCAATTATAATACATCCCAATTCATACATTCATTCTATGATAAAATTTCAAAATGGAATGATAAAAATCGTTGCTCATGAAACAACTATGAAAATACCAATTCTAAATAGCATGAAGCTTAATGAATTACTTAGATTAAAGACTAAAAAAATTAACATAAAAAAACTTAATAATTTAAACTTTACTAAAGTTGATTATTCTAAATTTCCATTAGATAAAATTTTAAATTTAATAAAAGACAAAACATCTTTGTTTGATACAGTTTTAGTTGCCACAAATGATAAGTTGGTAGAATTATTTTTAACAAATAAGATTAAATTTACAGATATTCACAAACAATTGCTAAATATTATTAATTTAAAACAATTTAAAATATATAAAAAACTAGCACCCAAAACTTTATCAGATATAATTGAGGTTAATGATTTGGTTAATAATTTTATAAATAAAAAATTTAATAATTAATGTTAAAAAAATTTAATTTATTTTTGTTATTTATTCTATTTACTCATAATATTTGTAATGCAGATATTGTAAAAGATATCAAAATTGTTGGAAATGAGCGAATTTCAGATGAAACAGTTAAAATGTTTTCTGAAATTGAGATTAACGATAATTTAGATGATTTTAAAATAAATCAAATACTTAAAAATTTGTATAATTCAAATTATTTTTCAGATATTAAAATTAATTTTGAAAATAATGAATTAACAATATTCGTTGCTGAGTTACCAATAATTGAAAATTACGAAATTGAAGGAATTAAATCAAAGTCTCTTACAACTAATTTAACAAATAATTTAATTTTAAAATCAAGATCTTCTTTTAATGAAATTTTAGTAAAGAAAGATATTGAAACAATTAAAAATAATCTTAAATCTCTAGGTTATTATTTTTCTAATGTTGAATATTATGTTTCTGATGTAATTGATAATAAAGTAAATTTATCAATAAAAATTGACTTAGGTAAAAAAGCTAAGATAAAAAAAATTACGTTTATTGGAGACAAAGTATTTAAAGATAGACAATTAAGGAATGTTATTATCAGTGAAGAATATAAATTTTGGAAGTTTATCTCTGGAAGAAAATATCTAAATGAAAATGTTTTATTGCTAGATAATCGTTTATTAAAAAATTTTTATTTAAATAAAGGTTATTATGATGTTCAAATCAACCCTTCTTTTGCTAAGTTAATTAATGAGGATGAATTTGAGTTAGTATTTAACATTGATGCTGGGGATAAAGTTTTTTTTGATAATATCGAACTAACCTTACCTACAGATTTCACAAAAGATAATTTTAAAAAACTTTATGAACTCTTTGAGAAAATAAAGGGCAAACCTTATTCATTAGATGAAGTAGAAAAAATAATTAATGAGATAGAATTATTAGCTTTAACCGAAGAATACCAAAATATTGATGTCCTTTTTAATGAACAATTAAATAATAATAAGCTTAATGTTAAATTGACAATTGCTGAATTAGATAAATTTTATGTTGATAAGATAAATATATACGGAAACAATGTTACAAACGAAAATGTTATCAGAAATCAACTTGAGGTGGATGAGGGTGATCCTTTTAGCAAAATATTATTTGATAAATCTATCAACAATATAAAAAAACTAAATTTTTTCAAAAATGTATCACAAGAAGTGATTGACACAAGTGAGAATTCTAAAATTTTAAATATTAATGTTGAAGAAAAGCCTACAGGTGAAATTGCTCTTGGTGCTGGTTTTGGAACATCTGGTGGCACCCTAACGTTTAGTGTAAAGGAAAATAATTTTTTGGGTAATGGGATTAATTTAAATACTTCACTTTCATTAAGTGAGGAAGCTATTAAAGGTCAAATAAATTTTTTAAATCCAAATTATAAAAACACTGATAAATCAATTAATTATAATTTACAGGCATTAGAAATAGATAGATTGACTTCATTTGGTTATAAATCGAATAAAGTTGGTTTTGGAATAGGAACAAATTTTGAATACTTCCAAGATTTTAATCTAGGTATTGGATTTGAAAATTATGCAGAAAAAATTGAGGCTGCTAGTACTGCTTCATCGAGGCAAAAAAAACAAGCAGGCAATTATTGGGATACTTTTTTAAATTTAGATTTAATTTACGATAAAAGAAACCAAAAATTTCAAACGACATCCGGTTATTATAGTCTATACACTACCAAGTTACCTATTTTGAGTGACACTGGTACTATGATCAATGAATATAACTATAAAGTATTTACTCAATTATTTGAAAACAATAACACATCACTAGGATTTTCATTGGCTAGTGCAAATTCAATTAATAATAAAGATATTAAACTTTCAGAGAGATTATATCTACCGTCTGCTAGATTAAGGGGTTTTGAGTCTGGAAAGATTGGTCCTAAGGATGGTGATGACTATGTTGGTGGAAATTATTCTGCATCAGCAAATTTTGTAAGTACATTACCTCAAATTTTTGAAAATAGTCAAAATTTAGACGTTTTGTTTTTTATTGATGCAGCTAATTTATGGGGTGTTGATTATGATGCATCCATAAGTGATAATAGCTCTATTCGTAGCTCTCTTGGGATAGGAATTGATTGGACAACAGCAGTTGGACCGTTAAGTTTTTCTCTCGCTTACCCAATTACAAAAGAATCCTCTGATATTACAGAAACATTTAGATTTAACTTGGGAACTTCATTTTAAAGTACACTTTATGAAAAAATTTTTCTTTATATTTTTTTTTTTTCAAATATCGTTTAATTTATTTTCATCAGAAATAGCCATAATTGATGTTGATATTTTATTCAGTTCTTCAAAAAAAGGTAAATTAATTATAGCTGAGTTAAAAAATATAAATGATCAAAATATATCCATAATAAAAGAAAAAGAAAAAATTATTATTGATTTAGATAAAGAAATACAATCAAAAAAAAATATTTTAGATGAAAAAGAAATTAAAAAAAAAGTTGATCAGATGAACATTTTTTTAAAAGATCTTGAAAGTTTTAAAATCCAATCTAATAAATTATATCAAGATAAAAAAAATCAAGAAATAAGTAATTTTTTTAAACAAATTGAACCTTTTTTAAATCAATTTATGGAAAATAATTCAATTAACTTTTTAATTGATAAAAAAAATATATTTATTTCTAATCAAAAAAATGACATTACTGAACAACTGTTAAATTTAATTGATAAAAATTTAAAATAATATGAATTCATTAAATAAAGATCAAATTATAGAATTATTGCCACATAGAGAGCCAATGCTCTTAATTGATGAGATTTATGATATACAAAAACTAAATTCAGCCACAGGTGTTGTAAATGTTAAAAAAAATAGCTTTTTTGTCCAAGGTCATTTTCCCGAACAACCCGTAATGCCCGGAGTATTAATTGTTGAAGCTTTTGGTCAAACAGCTGCAGCTTTAACTGCTCATGGATTAGATAAATCCACATATGAAAATAAATTAGTTTTTTTAATGGGTATTGAAAAAGCTAGATTTAGGTCGCCTGTTATACCTGATTGCAAACTTTTGCTAAAAATTGATGCAATTAGATCTCATGGGCGTGTATGGAAATATAAAGGTAAAGCTTTTGTGGAAAATAAGTTAATGGCTGATGCAATCTGGTCAGCAACTATTGTAGATAAGAAATAAATAGCAATAAATATTGATAACGTATTTTGAATAGCTTTGTTAAAAAAGCTAATGCACAATTTTTTTTTTTTAAATAGAGGTCCATTCAAGGTTTTAGATATCCTAAATTTATTAAATTTGAATAATGAACAAGTAGATATTGATCATGAAATTACTGATATAAAAGATTTGTTTACATCAAGGAATAATGAAATTTCTTTTTTCCATTCTAAAAAATATAAAAGTTTTGCAAATAATACTAAAGCTTCTTTTTGCCTTACAACAGATAAACTTAAAGATGAATTACCCAAAAGTTGTAAACCCTTAATTGTTAATAATGTACTGGTTTCAACAGCTTTAGTTACTGAAAAATTTTATCCTGATTCAATAAATGATTACTTTGATGAATCTGTTATTGAAATTCAAGATACTGAATTTAAAGATAAAATTAAATTCGGTAGAAATGTTTTAATTGGTAAAAATGTTAAATTTGGTAAAAATTGCATAATTGGTCACAATACTATAATTGAAAAAAATGTTTCGATTGGTAACAATTCTTCAATTGGGTCTAATTGCATAATAAGAAATAGTTTTATAAAGGATAATGTAAAAATCCTTGATAATTGTGTTATAGGAAAACATGGGTTTGGTTTCTTTCCAAATGACAATAAGAATTTAAGATATCCTCATATTGGAATTGTAATAATTGAAGATAACTGTGAAATCGGATGTGGTTCAACGATAGATAGGGGCTCAATGTCTAATACAATTATAGGTAAAAATTCCTTTTTAGATAATCAGATACATATTGCACATAATGTAAAAATTGGAGAAAACTCAATCATTGCAGGTCAAGTTGGAATTGCTGGTAGCTCTATAATTGGTAACAATGTTAGAATTGGAGGTCAAGTAGGTATTTCTGGTCATCTTAAGATAGGAAATAATGTTGAAATTGCTGGGGGTAGTGGTGTTATTAAGGACGTGCCTGATAATTCAAAGATTATGGGTTACCCATCTAAAAATATTAGAGAATTTTTAAAAGAGAATAAATGATACATAAAACTGCAATAATTGATCCAAAAGCTAAAATTAGCTCGAATGTTAAAATTGGTCCATACACAATTATAGGATCTAATGTTGAAATAGGAGAAGGTTCTGAAATTCAATCGCATGTTAGCATTATAGGTAATACTAAAATTGGTATAAATAATAAAATTTATTCATTTGCATCTATAGGAAATGATCCGCAAGATTTAAAATATAAGGGTGAGCAAACAAAATTAGAAATTGGTAATAATAATAAAATTAGAGAATATGTTACTATAAACCCAGGTACATTAGGCGGTGGTGGTTTAACAAAGATCGGAAATAATTGTTTGTTTATGGTGTCAGCTCATATAGCACACGATTGTTTTGTTGGTAATAATGTTATTTTAGCGAATAATGTTCCATTAGGTGGCCATGCAGAAATAGAAGATGATGTTATAATCGGTGGAAATTCTGCTGTCCAACAGTATACTAGAGTTGGTAGATCAGCAATGATCGGTGGGATGTGTGGAGTTGTTAGAGATATTATACCTTATGGAATTGCTCATGGAAATAGAAGTATATTACAAGGTTTAAATTTAATAGGACTTAGAAGAAAAAATATTCCTAACAGTGAAATAATGACTTTATCTGACGCTTATAATGAATTATTTAAAAATGAAAATTTAACTCAAAATCTAAAAAATCTAAGTGCAGATTTAAAAAAAAATAAACTAGTTTTAGAAGTTGTCACCTTTTTAGAAAAAGATAAAAAAAGACCAATTTGTTCACCTTTTTCAAAATAAGATGATAGGACTTTTTTTGGGTGATACAGATTTTTCAGAAGTAATTTTAAATAAAATAAAAAAATTAAAAAAAGAATATTTTATTTTAGACTTTTCCAAAAATAATAAGTTTAAAAAAGATATAAATTCCCACAGAATTAGCATTGGAAAGTTTGGAAAAATAATAAAATTAATAAAAGAAAAAAAAGCTAAAAAAGTTTTATTTGCTGGTAAAATTTCTAAACCAAAATTTTCATCTTTAAGATTGGATTTAAAAGGGGTTTATTATATACCAACTATTATTAAAGCAGCTAAAATTGGTGATGCAGCAATTATTAAAGCAATAATTAAAATACTTGCCAATGAAGGTATTAAAGTAATAAGTTCTATTTTTTTTAACCCTGAGCTGTCGTTAAAAAAAGGAATTTTTTCAAAAATAAAACCCAATAAACAAGATGAGGTATCAATAACCAAAGGTTTAGAATACTTTAATAAGATAGATAATTTGGATCATGTACAAGCTCTAGTTATTAAGGATGGCAAAATGATCGCAAAAGAAGGGGCACAGGGAACAAAAAAAATGCTTTCTCAATTGAATAGAAATTCGAACGGTATTTTAATGAAGATACCTAAGAAAAAACAAGATTTAAGAATTGATTTACCTACAATAGGTTTTCAAACTTTTAAAGATATTAAAAAATATGGTTTAAAAGGTGTAGTTTTAAAATCTAAAAAAAATATTTTCTTAGATAAAACTAAATGCATTACTTTTGCAAATAAAAATAAAATATTTATTAAAGTTATATGAAGAAAATATTCATTTTAACAGGTGAACCCTCAGGAGATAGATTAGCATCAACCGTTATTACAAAACTTAAATCTCAAAATTCAGAAATTGAGTATTTATCTGTAGGAGGAACACATATAAAAAAGCTTGGCATCGAGACTATATTTGATCTAAAAGAGATCACATATCTTGGATTTACGAGTGTACTATTGAATATTTTTAAGATAAAAAAAAAAATTAACGAAACCGTTAAAGAAATTATCAAATTTAATCCTGATATTTTATTTAGTGTTGATAGCCCAGATTTTACATTAAGAGTTGCCGAAAGGGTAAAAAAAATTAACAATAATATAAAAACAATTCATTATGTAGCACCTCAAGTATGGGTTTGGCGTAAAAATCGAGTAAAAAATATAAAAAAATTTATAGATCATATACTTTTATTATTTAACTTTGAAAAAAAATATTTTGATGACGAAAATATAAAAAATACATTTGTTGGGCATCCTTTGATTGAAAATGATTTAAAGGGTAAAGTAGTAATTGATAACCTTGTACCTAAAAATAAAGAAATTATTTCATTATTTCCTGGAAGTAGAAAATCTGAAATAAGTGTATTATTACCGATTTTGCTTGATTTCATTAAGCTTATGAATAAAAAAAATTTTAGATATTCATATGTGTTTCACGCAACTGATGAAAACAAAGAATCTATTAATAATGAAGTTAAAAAAGCTGATTTAGATAATATTGAGATTGTTTCGAATGAGAATATTAAGTCACAAATTTTATCTAATTCAATTTTTGCAGTTTCTAAATCTGGTACTGTCTCATTGCAGATTTCAAGCTTAAATATTCCATCAATTATTATTTATAAACTAAATTTTATTAATTTTATGATTTTTAAATTTTTAGTTAATGTCAAATTTGCAAA
>Ga0181599_1004889_pt1 | contig 10612 bp, 9 predicted proteins | sample 041ome_3_FD_148658 | JGI IMG/M metagenome (GOLD analysis project Ga0181599, IMG submission 148658) | Coastal salt marsh microbial communities from the Groves Creek Marsh, Skidaway Island, Georgia - 041405US metaG (spades assembly) | ecosystem: Environmental > Aquatic > Marine > Intertidal zone >...
AAAATTGTTTGCCCAACAACTCCTTGGTCACTCGCAGAAAAAACCAGGGAACAAACAGGGAGGCTTAGTCCAAAAGCAATCGATGCGACCGCCACATATTTGGTAAGGTAAAAGGTAAGTAGCCATACAAACAAACCAACCAATAAGCAGGCAGGCATTACAGCCAGTAATCCTCCCATGGCCGTGGCGACCCCTTTTCCTCCTCGAAACCCCGTGAAAATCGGATAGGTATGCCCAAGGACTGCAGCGGGGAGCCCCCATAAGCCCAGAGTCAAATCTCCAGAAAACGAAAACAAGGGAAACTGAAACCAACAAACAGCGAGTACGCCTTTGAGGAAATCCAGCACAAAAACAGAGTATCCCATTGGCTTCCCCAGTGTACGTAAAACATTTGTGGCTCCAGGATTTCCGCTTCCAACCGAGAAGATATCCACCCCTGCCCGCTTCGCAATGATCACAGCCCAGGGAATCGAACCAATCAAATATCCGATGATTAAAACGGCAATGGTTTCGATGGAGAACATCCGACAAAAAAGAATTACAAAAAGCTTAGTTCTGCCTAGATACCCGGGCTTCCTGAATATCAGAATCTGATACCAGCTTCTTCAAAACTTCAGCGGATGGTTCATCATCCAACTCTAAAATGGTTAAGGCAGACTCGGAACCCTCAGAACGGCTAAGGGACATGTTTGCTATGTTTACCCCAAACTCACCAAGAATAGTCCCTACTTTACCCACAATCCCGGGCTTATCCAAGTTGCGCACTACCAATAAGGTATCGACTGGACGGGCTTCGATCGCTTCTCCATCGACTTCCACAATTCTGGGATCTGCATTCTTACCAATGATGGTTCCCCGGACGGACTGTTCTTTTCCATCTGCATCGATGGTTCGCACCTCAATCAATTCGTTGTAATCAACCGAAGAGGAAGAGGTTGTGGTTTCGACCTTAATGCCCATTGCTTTTATTTTATAAGGGGCATTGACATCATTGACTCCCTCATCTCCAGCAATTCCTTTGAGCCAGCCCTTTTGCACAGCCCTTGTTAATGGAATTGTATCAAACTCAACCATTCCTCCCCAATAGGTGATGTGCAAAGACTGGACCGTATTTTGGCATGCCTGACGGGCAAAAGCACCCAACCGCATGCATAGCTCAAGGTAAGGACTCAGGGTAACTAAGTCCTTGGGATCAATCGAAGGCATATTGATTGCGTTTCGTATACGCCCGCCCTGCAAAACCTCTGCGATTGCTTCAGCAATTTCCACCCCGACACTTTCCTGTGCTTCTTCGGTCGATGCACCCAAATGAGGGGTTAAGGTTAAATTTTCTAAGGATCGAAATTCGTGATCTTCTGGAAGAGGCTCCTGCTCATAAACATCCAGTCCAGCAGCAGCCACTTTTCCGCTCTTCAGGGCCTCAACAAGAGCCGATTCTTTGATAATTCCACCTCGGGCACAGTTAAATACACGCACACCGTCCTTCATTTTTGCAAATGCAGCCTCATCCACCATGCCCTTAGTTTCTGCAGTCATGGGCATATGGACGGTGAGATAGTCAGCCCGAGAAAAAGCTCCATCCAAGTCAACTTTTTCAACCTCGAGTTCTTTCGCTTTTTCGTCTGTTAAGTAGGGGTCATATGCAAGGACAGTCATCTCAAAGGCCTGGGCACGCTTAGCAACTTCCGCCCCTATTCTACCCATGCCAAGAACGGCCAGAGTCTTATTCCTTAATTCTGATCCTTTGAGAAGTTTACGCTCCCATTTCCCTTCCCTCATCCCGCTAGCTCCGCGGACAATGGGTCGGGTTCCACAAAGCATGTGAGTAAAAGTTAATTCAGCCGTAGCGATCGTATTTCCACCAGGAGTGTTCATAACGATCACTCCACGCTCGGTGGCTGCCTCTATGTCTATGTTATCAACCCCTACACCTGCCCGACCTACTGCCTTCAGCAGGGGAGCTGCTTCCATGACATCCCGAGTGATTTGAGTGTCACTACGAACGATGATTGCGGATGCATCTTTTGCATGTTGAATCACCTCTTCAGGTGATGAACCATAGGCTTCAACAACAGTAAAACCGTCCTGCTTTTTGAGAAATTCCACTCCGAGTGGAGAGATACGATCCGCGACAAGAATCTTCATAGGGTGGTAAATAATAAAAGGGAAAAAGATAGACTAAGCTATTCGGGTTATTTGGCAACGCGTAAAGAAAGCAAAGGATTTCGGGCTTTCCCCGCTCGCAAGTCAATGTCATGTTTACATCCCCATGTTTGAGAGTTTAACTGATAAATTAAGCACCGTTCTTCGATCGATTGGAGGCAAAAGTAAACTAACGGAAGACAATATTTCCGAAGCACTTACCGAAGTGCGAAAAGCCCTCCTTTCTGCCGATGTCCATTTTCGGATCGCCCGGGAGTTTATTGATGATGTCAAGGCTTCCTGCCTCGGTCAGGATGTTTTAAAAGCTGTCTCCCCAGGACAACAAGTCGTAAAAATCATCAACGATGAATTAGTCCGACTTCTCGGGGAAGGAAATTCAGAGATAAAAGAGGATCGTCCTTTGCGGGTGCTCATGGTGGGTCTACATGGCGCAGGAAAAACGACCACCTCTGCAAAACTAGCTAAGCACCTCTCTAAAAGTGGCAGAAAACCAATGTTGGTTGCCTGTGATGTCTACCGACCTGCCGCGATTGATCAGTTGGAATTCCTGGCCAAGCAAGAAAATTTCTCATTTTATGCGGATCGTGGAAACCAAGATGTTCCTGCTATCGCTAGGGCGGGTTGGGAAAGCTCCAAGTCTCATGGTTCAGATCTTGTAATTTTTGATACCGCAGGCCGCTTACAAATTGATGATGAATTGGTTTCCGAGCTTGAGGATCTAAAACGTAAGATCGATCCCCATGAAATTTTGTTGGTAGCAGACTCCGCACTCGGACAGGAAGCTGTCAATGTGGCTAAAACTTTTAATGAAAGACTTGGTTTAACTGGAATCATCCTCACAAAAACGGATGGCGACGCCCGAGGAGGTGCTGCCCTTTCGATGAAGAAAGTAACGGGTGCCCCCATAAAATTCATAGGCACAGGCGAGAAAATCGATGAGTTTGAAACCTTTCACCCAGACCGACTTGCCTCGCGAATCCTTGGTATGGGGGATGTCGTCTCCTTGGTTGAGAAAGCTCAGGAACACTTCGATGAGGAAGAATCGGCTCGCATGGCAGAAAAAATGCTTAAAGCCGAATTTGATTTCGAGGATTTCCTCGCTCAAATGAAGCAGATGAAAAAGCTCGGGTCGATGGGGTCCATTGCAAAGATGCTTCCAGGTATGGGAAATGTACAAGTTGGGGACAAAGAAGAAGCCGCCCTGGGTAGACACGAAGCGATTATTCTTTCCATGACCAAGCAGGAAAGGAAGTTCCCGAGAATAATCGGGGGTTCCCGTAGAAAACGGATTGCCGATGGGGCTGGAGTTCAAATTCGGGATGTTAATTTACTGATCAAACAATTTTCTCAAATGCAAAAAATGATGAGAAAAATGAAGGGTGGTAAAATGAAACAATTGATGAATGCCTTTGGAGGAGGGGGCGGAATGCCTGACCTCGAAGGTATGGACCCCAAGCAATTGGCTAGGCTTGCTAAGCAGTTTAAATAGATCTGCTTGGGTCTGTAAATTTTTTCAGGACGGAGAAAATCTGATCGATTTTTTCGGTATTTTTAACACCTGGAGCTGATTCTACTCCGCTGTTGATATCGACTCCTTGCGGAAGATTTCGTAAGATGGCTTCCTCAAGGTTACTGGGACTCAATCCGCCGGCTAAAACCCATAGATTTTCAGAAAATTCTTTTTTCAAATTTGAAAACCTCCCCCAGTCTGCAGTTTGTCCAGTGCCTCCGAAGGATTTCTCAGAGTAAGCATCCAACAGACAAGTGCTCGCTTCTTCGAGGTAGTCATGCGGGAACTGATCCGAGGGTTTTAATTTGGGTGCAAGCCAAAGGTTTTCTTTGCCAACTAATTCAGACCATTTCTTTACCTCCTCTTTGGAAAGATCCAAAGGAAAGTGAAACTGAAATTTTTCAAACCCCAACGAAATTAAACTTTCGATCAGTTTCTGATCTGGAGTCACTGCCACTGCAACTTTGATGCATCCTTTAAAATCGATCTGCCCAGACAGGTTTCGAAATTGTTCGATGGATAAATTTCTGGGGGATTGTGGGTGAAAAATAAAGCCCAGTGCATCAGCACCCTGATCGACACAATACTGGGCGTCTGTGGATTGGGTGATCCCGCAGAATTTAACCAGCTTCGGTCTCATCAGGATTTAGCAAAATATGTAATGAGGGACTTGCACAAGCCATCCAAACTTGGATGGGAAGATTCTAAACCAACCGTAAGCTCATTTTCCTCAAGCGTCTTGGTCGTTTGGGGACCAAAACTGCATAAAATAGGAGTTAGTGCATCCTGTTCAAATACAATATCTTCCGACTGTTCAACATAGGAGAGAGCGGTGGAGGAACTTGTGAAAACAATCGCATCCGCTCCTTCTTTTTGAAACCTCAAAAAATCCGGAGCTTCCAGCACATCGGCAAAGTCAGTTTGGTAAACGGGCAATGTATCCACAATCGCACGCCCCACCCCTTCGAGCATTTCCACCATAATTTCACGATTCCGGTTTCCACTTACAACCAAAACATTCGCACTATCCAGACTGTCCGTGGCAACCAATTCTTTAGCTAAACTTTCTGCGGTTGAATCTTTCGCTACCAACTCAACATTCAAGTTATATTGCTTGAAAACATCTGCAGTGGATTCGCCCACACAAGCAATTCTCATCGGACCAAAACTTCTTATATCCGAAAAAGCCCGGAAAAATAATTTCATGAATTCACGGGCACCATTCGCACTTGTGAAAACAACCCATTCATAACTGGCAATCCCAGCAAAAACCTCGGCAATTAATTTTCGATCTTCAGCAGGTTGGATTTGGATCAGTGGAAGATCCAACACCTCAGCACCCAGACTTTCCAGGGCAGATCGCATTCTACTTTTTTGTCCGGATGCACGGGTAAGAGCAATTCTTCGGCCCAGAAGTGGTTTTTGTTCAAACCAAGTAACAGTACGGGACAACCCAATCGAGTTCCCAACGAATATAATGGCAGGTGCAAGGAAGTTTTTCTCTTTTGCCTGCTCAACCAGATCTCCCAAAGGAGCCAGTAATTTTTTTTGAATGGGTAGGGTCCCATGGGACACTATGGCTGCTGGCTTGTCCCCTGGTAATCCTCCATCGATCAATTTTCCAACAATCTCCTCCAGCTTGCTCATCCCCATATAAATGCAAAGGGTACCTCCAACCTCAGAAAATTTCTCAAAGTTTACTCGTAAGGATTCTTTGGCTACATCTTCGTGCCCAGTAAGAAATGAAATCGAAGACCCAAAATCACGGTGAGATAAAGGGATACCCGCATAGGCAGCACAAGCTAGAGCCGCTGTAACCCCAGGGACTACTTCGTAAGGCACTCCTTCTTTATCGAGAGCGAGCATTTCCTCGGCACACCGTCCAAAAACAAAAGGATCCCCACCCTTTAAACGTACCACCTTCAAGCCATCTTGGGCTTTTTCCACCAAGATTTTACTGATTTCCAACTGGTCCATGGTATGCCGCCCTGGACTTTTCCCCACATCAATTCTTTCACAATTGGAGGGAGCCCAATCATGTAATCTACGATTAGCCAGATGGTCATACACTAAAACATCGCAAGATTCTATCAACTCACGGGCTCTTAAGGTGATTAAGTTGGGATCTCCAGGACCCGCACCCACAAGATAAACGATTCCTTGATTTACTTCTTTTTTGTCCATTCGATTAATTCACTTAACCAGGCTTCTTGCTCTCGATTATCAATCTTCAAACATTTAATTCCACAAGCTTCATGGAAAAAGTGAAGGATACCTTGATCTTTAGAAAAATGAGCTCCAAGAGCGACCTGACACCCTCCCCCAAAGGCATTTAACACCGATCTTTCCATTAACACGGCTTGCTCGGTATCAGAATCATTTAAAGGAATAAAAAAAGGTTTTTCTTCGGTTCTTGCCTGAATTGCAATGGCTCCCTGACCAGGAGCAGGCACCATCTGTTCGAAATTCAAATGGGTAAAGGTAAGCCCTTCATATTCATGGATATTTAGGCGATTTAATCCAGCTGCTGCGAGCAGGGTGGCTTCTGCTTCTCCGCTTTGCACGATCTTTTGTAAACGGGTTTCTACATTGCCACGAAATTCGACCCAATTGGCACGAGGAAACATCAGGCTGGCCTGGGCTCTCCTTCGCGGGCTTCCACTTGCAATTTTGTCAGGAAGCGAGACTCCTTCCTTGATAACCAAAATATCTGCCGGGTTTTCCCGTGGTAAAAAAGCCACAAGATCCAAGCCTTTTGGTATGTCGGTGGGCATATCTTTTGCACTATGTACAGCGAGATCGGCCCGCCCATCAAGCAAAGCCAATTCAAGCTCTTTGGTAAATAAACCCTTCCCTCCCGTTTTCTCCAAAGACCAATCAGTCTGACGATCTCCCGTTGTAACCATAGGAAGTAAGACTACTTCCCTTTTGAGTTTACCAATAATACGCGCAGCAACCAATTCCGCCTGCTTTAGGGCAAGAGGACTGCGACGAGTGGCTAAGACTAAGGGCTTGGATGCCATAGCTTTATGCAGCCAATGGATCTAAAGGAGCTGGGCCATACAAGAAAACCCAACGATGTGAGAAAAGATTAGGAGTAGGAAGCCTGGGCACCCTTAATATTTTTCTTAGGTATCCAAGGCATCACTGCACGCAAACTTCTTCCAGTAACCTCGATCGGATGGTTCTCTCCTTCTTCAAGCAATTTATTGTAGTTAGGAAGTCCAGCTTGGTGTTCCTTGATCCATTCCTTGGCGAATTTTCCACTTTGGATTTCCTTAAGGATGGTTTTCATCGATTTCTTAACATTGGCATTCACTACCCTGGGTCCACGGGTAATATCTCCATACTTTGCAGTTTCAGAGATCGAAAACCTCATTCCTGCAATACCGGACTCGATCATAAGATCCACGATAAGCTTGAGCTCATGCAAGCACTCAAAATAAGCCATTTCAGGGGCATAACCAGCTTCCACAAGGGTCTCGAAACCGGCTTGGACAAGGGCCGATGCACCCCCACAAAGAACGGCTTGCTCCCCAAATAAATCCGTTTCCGTTTCTTCCTTAAAAGTGGTTTCCAAAATACCGGCTTTGGCACCTCCAACACCTGCAGCCCAGGCGAGCGCAATTTGCTTAGAATCCTTGGCCGAACCTTTAAGCACAGCAAAAAGGGCAGGTACTCCCTTCCCCTCTTTGAACTGGGAGCGAACCAGATGCCCAGGTCCTTTAGGAGCGACCATGATTACACTTACCCCGCGAGGAGGTTTGATTAAGCCGAAGTGAATCGCAAATCCATGTGTGAATAGAAGGGTTTTCCCATTAGAAAGATTGGGCTTAATCTCAGTCTCATAGACCTCAGCCTGTTTCATGTCAGGAACACCGATCATGATGACATCGGCTTTTTGCACGGCTTCGGCTACTTCAAAGACCTCAAACCCATGACGCTTGGCCACACGAATGGACTTGCTACCTTTGTAAAGACCGATGATCACATTCAATCCACTATCTTTCAGATTGAGGGCGTGAGCGTGTCCTTGGGAGCCGTAACCAATGACGGCAAGCGTTTTCTTTTTCAGAGGAGTTATTTTCGCCTCCTTGTGCGTGTATACTTTCGCAGGCATTATGCTATTTTGGGGTTACTAGGTTAATAGTTTCCGGTTTTAAAATCAATTTTCGTTAAGCCCTCTTCTGAGGGAGACAACTCCTGTGCGGGCCAGTTCACTTACGCCGAACGACTCAAGGAGATTAAGAAAAGCTTTAATCTTGTTTTCATTTCCAGTCGCCTCGATAATCAGGCTGGTAGGGGCTACATCGATGATCTTACCACGGAAAACATCACAAATCTGGGTTATTTCGGATCTGGTTTTCGAATCAGCATCCACTTTCAATAAGACAAGCTCCCGTCCTACTGCCTCATCCCCATGGTAATTTTCGACCTGAATCACATCGACTAATTTATCCAATTGCTTGATGCATTGATCCAAAGCTTTTTCATCTCCGTTGAGCGTAGCAGTAATACGTGAGCGGCCGTTTGCATGAGTAGGAGCAACATTCAGCGTATCAATATTGAAACCACGACCGCTAAAAAGTCCGGCAATTCGGGCAAGAACCCCGAATTTATTTTCAACTAGTACGGATATAACGTGACGCATGACGGATTAAGTGGGAAATGGTGGACGGCACAGGACTCGAACCTGTGACCTACTGGGTGTAAACCAGTCGCTCTAACCAACTGAGCTAGCCGTCCTTAATTTAAAGTAAAGGGATAAACTAAGAATCCCATTCATTCTGGCAAGCGTGAATCATTCGCTTGCCCCAACTTCAACCCGAATCGTTTTGGGCCCAAGGATGGGTTTGGGGGACGCTTTGAACTTTTCCGGGGGCGAACTTGATTGAAAAGAAGAGGAGGATGACTCTTGAGGACTCCTTCTTACCGAGGAAGTTGAATTAGATATTTTTTTCGGCCCCATCCAGTAGTTACTATTGCCCGAGGGAATTGCTTGTCCTCTGGTGGAAGGTAAGCCAGAACCTTGGACCGGACTCTGCCTTATGGCATCAGTCGCCCCTGAAGCACCCGCACGCTGGACTGGAAAGCCAGGTTCTTTGGGTCGATCTCGGCGGAACTGATAGCGGTTGATATCTTGAAGGGACATATTGTTCACTTTGTCCATCCATTCATCCACTCGATCATTCAATCGAGCGTAATAAGCGTCCCTGAACTCAACCGCATTTGCGGCTGGATCGCGCTTGGAAAGATTTTGGTTGTTAGCCCGCTTAAAGTTTTCCTGGGCAATCTGATCGTTCAAAGGTGTTTCAATCTCGATTTGAGTCGTTGTAAATCTCTCTCTTCCCAGAATTTTCGCATTCCCCATGGGAAACCTTTTTCCACCAAAAGGGGAAAAGTGAGAAGGCCACTCTTCAACCGTTATTCTGCGGGAAGAGGATGGACTTAGCCTATTGAACTTGGAAGCACGCCCACTCAGGGAACTCATCTTACCATCCAGTCTTTGCACTCTTTTAGTAAAATCGTTCGCTTTCTGCTGAGCATAACTATCCTGAATTCCTCCAAAAAACATCAGACAAAAGATGCAGGAAATCCTCGACTTTACCGAACGGCTCATGAATAAAACATATACAATTGTCTACACCCTTCATCAAGATTGAACCCTTTAAAAAATGAAAGCTTATTTATCCTTACTTCAAAGATTAATGGACGAAGGAGTCTATCGTAGTGACCGTACAGGTACTGGCACCTGGTCTGTCTTTGGCGAACAGGTAAGATTCAGTCTCCACGATGGGTTTCCCCTCCTGACGACAAAAAAGCTTCACCTTCGGTCGATCATCCATGAATTGCTTTGGTTTTTAAATGGGGACACCAATGTGGGCTATCTTCAGGAAAACAAAGTTTCTATCTGGGACGAGTGGGCCGATGAAAACGGTGATCTTGGGAGGGTTTACGGCGCCCAGTGGACGGACTGGAAAAAATCGGATGGCAGTGGATCCGTAAATCAAATCGATGAAGTGATTCGATCCATCCGAGAAAACCCGGATAGCCGAAGACACCTCGTTTGTGCATGGAACCCAGGTGAACTGCACCTCATGGCCCTCCCCCCATGTCATGCTCTGTTTCAATTTTATGTCGCAGATGGAAAATTAAGCTGCCAGCTCTACCAACGCAGTGCCGACCTGTTCCTTGGGGTTCCCTTCAACATTGCATCTTATGCTCTGCTCACGATGATGATTGCCAAAATCTGTAACCTCCAGGCCCATGAATTTGTTCATACCTTTGGAGATCTACACCTCTATTCCAATCATCGTGAACAAGCGGATCTCCAACTTTCACGCGAACCTCGGCCCAAACCAAGAATGCTTATTCATGGGGAGCAAAAAGAAATTACAGACTTCAAGTTTGAGGATTTTGAACTCGTAGATTACGACCCACATCCAGGGATCAAAGCACCCATTGCCGTATGAGTTTTGCCCACCCTTACAAAGCCATTGTTGCGGTTGCCGAAGATGGGGTGATTGGACGAGGTGGCGACTTGCCTTGGCGACTTTCAGAGGATCTTAAGTGGTTTAAAAAGATCACTTTAGGTCATACTATTCTTATGGGAAGAAAAACCTGGGAATCTCTTCCCGGAGCCTTACCCAGCAGGCAAAACTGGGTCTTAAGCCGGACCGCAAATCAGAAGGATGGTATGTCCGTTTTTCGATCCATGGAAGAAGTCCAGCAGGCTCTTGTACCCGCCCAAACCTTGTTTATCATTGGGGGTGGCGAAATCTACTCCATGGCACTGCCACTATGCCACGAACTGTTCATCAGCGAAGTCAGGCGAAAAGTACCGGACGGAGATGCGTTTTTTCCCAACTATAAAGATCAATTCCGACCGGTAGAAGTATTGGACGATAATCCTGATTTCTTACTTCGCAGATGGGTTCG
>Ga0181599_1004895_pt1 | contig 10607 bp, 10 predicted proteins | sample 041ome_3_FD_148658 | JGI IMG/M metagenome (GOLD analysis project Ga0181599, IMG submission 148658) | Coastal salt marsh microbial communities from the Groves Creek Marsh, Skidaway Island, Georgia - 041405US metaG (spades assembly) | ecosystem: Environmental > Aquatic > Marine > Intertidal zone >...
TTCTTTTCAATCAGGGCAGGAATATGGGCTAGCACATACCAATCTCCCATGAATGACTCTAGTTCAATCTCTGAAACTGGATCGATAGGTTTTTTTTGATGAGATGAACATGCTGTTAAAAATAAAAAGCAAAGGATAAAAAATTTTTTCATATCAGTTTATTTATAAATTTGTTAAAAAAAAGGAGAGTTATGCAGCCTCCCATACTAATGATGGTAAGAAAGGAGAATAAGTTCACATTTATAGCTTCAGTGATGATGGGCAGTATCCCCGCTAGATAGCTTGCAATGGCAAATGTTATAAACCAAACACCCAGCATGAATGAACGTAATCCATCTGGAGCCACATTGCTGACCTTTGAGAGGCTTGTTGGAGATAGACATAACTCCCCTAGGGTGTGTAAAAAATAGATTAATATAATCCATGTAAAGTGAATTTGATCCTGATTTTGAAGAATTGCTAAGACTAAAAAACCGAGCCCCAACAAAAATAGACCGCCAGACATTTTGTGTGGGGTTGAAATTACATAATTTTTTTCAAGTTTTGTCCAAAACCCTGCCACTATCATACCTAAAGTAATGATTAATAAAGGATTGATGGCTAAAAAAAATGTAGTTGGAATAGTGAAATGGAATATATTTTTATTCACTTTGGTATCTGTAAAAAGGGTTAGAGAGCCTCCCGCTTGCTCAAACCCCATCCAAAAAATTATGGAAAAAAATCCTAAATATAAAATGTAATAGATACTTTTTTTATCCTGAGCTGAAATTTCATACGATTTGCTGTTATAAATCAATAAAAAACACCCTATAAGACATACGAATAGAGTTAGCCACCATGGAATCAATACAATTACTGTTAAAAAAATACACAGGCTTAACAACCATTTGCATATCAGTTGATGGTTAAAATCATTTGTAATCTCTTTTGAGTTGGATATTTTTAAAAAAAAAGTGATTAAGCCAAATAGCATTCCAACAGCTGCAAGAATAAATCCTGCATGCCAGTTGAAGTATTCACCAACAAAGCCAATAATGAGGGGTGCAAAAAACGCTCCGAGATTTATTCCTATGTAAAAAAAACTAAAACCCTCATCTCTTAAACTTTCAGGCTTGTTCTTATAAAGGGTGCTTAAAAGACTTGAAATATTAGGCTTAAAAAAACCGTTACCAAAAACTAAAAATGCTAAACCAAAATAGAATAACAACTCAAAAGCAAGGAGAAAATGTCCGATTATCATAAGTAATCCACCCAAAACAATGGCATTGATATTATTAATATATTTGTCTGCCAAATATCCTCCGAGAATAGGGGTCATGTATACGAGGGCAGTGTAGGCGGCATACACTTGAAGGGCTTGATTTGGTTCATAATGCAGCCCATTAACGAGATATAGGACAAGCAAGGCCCGCATACCATAAAAGCTAAAACGCTCCCACATCTCTGTAAAAAAAAGAGTTTTTAAAATTTGAGGATGAGCTTTCATTTATGCGATGAGTTTTTTGAGTTCACTATAGAGTTTTTCAAGGGAAAAAGTTTCATGAGGTTTTTTAAAATCAAAATGATCTTCGACGCGCTCACCCATGGTGGTAATTTTTGCGTTCGAGATATTAATTTGATGCTTTTTAAATACATTTGCAATGGATAACAGAAGAGCAACACGATTTGATGTTTTCACCTGTAAATGACATAAACCTGCTTCGTTTTGATGAATTTCAATGTGATCTTCAATCTGATGAAAGCATGCTTGTCTAGATTTCTTCAACTGATTCTGTTTTATATTTTCTAGATTGACTGAACTGTCAATCATCTCGGTGAGTCTTGATTCAATGTATTTAAAAAAATCTTTAAATCTTAATGAGCTTTCATCCTCATAGGTGACATGGAAAACATTAAGAGCATAGTGATGAGCTGTTGTATAAATTTTAGCCTGACTGATTTCACAACTGATTTCATGAAAAAAATGACAGGTCCTTAAAAAAATATGACTTTTATCCTTTGTGAAAATGAGCACCTCGATACCTTGCCCACCTTTTTGATGTCGGACTCTAACGATCGTTTTTTTTGTTTTGCTGTGGGTTAAGAGAAGCCGAGTGTGCCAGGCTATTTCAGAAGCCTCAAATTTTTTAAAATACTCCGGCCCCATCAATAGCCAGTTTTTTTCATACATCTCAAAAGAAACTGAGTATTTCATTAAATTTGATTTAGCCTGATTAATTCTTTGATCAATCATTTGTTGGTTTGTAAGACGATTTTCCAGATATTTAATTGTGGTTTGGTGTAAGTTATTGATTAATACTGACTTCCATTGATTCCATACCTTATGGCTTGTGCCACGAATATCAGCTGTCGTTAACAAATACAATAAATCAAGTCGCTCTGGAGTAGCGACCTTGTTAGCAAAAGAACGAATCACTGATGGATCTGCAAGGTCTAATTTTTGAGCCACATTGGACATTAATAGATGATTTTCGACCAACCAGGCAATTAAATTGGTGTCATAAGGTTTAAGGTTAAAAAATTTACCAAATTTCATAACCTCATATTTACCTATTTCAGAATGATTTCCACCTCGGCCTTTGCCGATATCATGAAAAAGACCAGCAAAATATAGAATGTGAGGGTGTTTTAATCGCTGAAAAGCTTCATAAGATTCTGGAGACTCATGCTTGAGTGAACTTTTACTGTATCGCCTTAAATTATCAATAACATTTAACGTGTGTTCATCAACAGTATAAATATGGAATAAATCATGTTGCATTTGTGAAACAATTTTTCCAAATACCGGGAGATACTTGCCTAGAATATTATAGCGATTAAGAAGTCTCAATGATCGATTAACCTTTTGTTTCCCAAAAAAAATTGCGATAAAATCTTTTTGAATTAATGAATTCTTGCGAAAACCACTATTTATTTTATTTTCTGTAATAAATTGAAATTTTGAGATTAAATTTGGACCAAAACCATTTAATTCTTTATTTCTTTGGTAGAGATGAAAGTATTTAAAAATATTTTTACTTACATCCTTTTTGTTTTTTGCATCCAGTTCAATTAACCCGTTAACTTTGAATAACTCAGGATAGTTTTTAATTTTTTGAGATTTTTTATGAAACTGAAGGGTGAATTTTTTTGTAATAATCTCATTTAAAAGTATTATATAACGTATTGATTTATATAGACTATTCATTACATATTCGCTAGATTTTTTCTCCGGACTATTTTTAAATCCCAGGTCTGATGCTATTTTGGCTTGGTAATCAAATAACATCCGATCTTCTTGTCCATTTGCGACAATGTGAAGAAAAATTCTGCGTTTTATTAGCTTGTTGTAATGAAATTTGAGTAAATTTAATTGTTTTTTATCAATAATATGATGTTCATAAAGAGTTTGAAGCTCATGAGATTGAAACTGCGCAGCGCATAACCACCGAATAAAATGGATATCCCTTAAACAGCCTCGTGATTCTTTGATATTAGGTTCGAGCAGATATCCAGACTTGCTGTATTTCGTGTGTCTTAGATCTTGCTCACTAATTTTATTAAGAATAAATTGTTTAACATTTAATTCTTTTTTGAATTTTATTAAATAATTGTTATAAATTTTCTGGTTGCCAGAGATGTACCTAGATTCCAACAAATTAGTTGCAATGGTAATATCTTCGATATCTTTTTTTATCTCAGCTTCTACCCTTTGGCTCACGCCAATTCTAAAGCCAAAGTCCCAGCCATGTTGAATAAAAAGCTCAATTTTTTCTTTTTCTTGTTCTAAATCAGTTAAATTTTTACAGATTATTGCCAAATCAATGTCGGATGCAGGATAGAGCTCTCGTCTTCCATAGCCTCCAACCGCAACCAAGCAAAATTTATCTCCTATTGATGAGGTTTCCCAAATTTGTTTTATAACCTGATCGCATAAATTGGTATTTTTTTTGAGGAAATTACTGCTGTCATGTTTTTCTAGAAATTTTTGCTTTAGCAGGTCAAAAGATTTTACATAGGAATTTTTAAGCGTCTTTAGATTTTGCAGAGGTGCGTCCATCGTTTAGTCAAGAAATGGCGCAGGTGTGCCTGAAGATTTTGTTAACACTTCATATCCCTCATGAGTCACTAAAATCGTATGTTCCCACTGAGCAGACAATGATCGATCCTTAGTCACAACGGTCCATCCATCCGGAAGCATCCTAATCTCTTTTTTCCCTGCATTAATCATAGGTTCAATGGTAAAAGTCATGCCTTCTTTTAATTTTAAGCCTTCACCTTTTTTTCCATAATGAAGAATCTGTGGATCCTCGTGGAATACGGTTCCAATCCCATGGCCGCAAAACTCTCTGACCACAGAAAATCCATTGTCTTCAGCAAATTCTTGAATTGATGCCCCAATATCTCCGAGCGTTGCTCCTGGTTTGACTTGCTGAATTCCTTTCCACATGGATTGATAGGTAATTTCACATAATCTTTTTGCTTGGATCGAAGGCTCGCCCACATAAAACATTCGACTGGTGTCACCATGATAACCATCTTTGATCACGGTAATATCGATGTTAATGATATCCCCCTTTTTAAGTATTCGATCCCCAGGAATTCCGTGACAAATTTGATTATTTACCGATGTACATATGGATTTGGGGTAGGGAGCATGTCCAGGTGGGGCATAATTTAATGGGGCTGGGATTGTATTTTGCTCACTCACCATAAAGTTATGACACAGCTGATCCAATTCTTCTGTTGTTATCCCTGGTTTGACAAAGGGCGTTATGAAATCAAGCACTTCTGATGCTAATTTTCCAGCTACGCGCATTTTCTTGATGTCGTCATTGTTTTTTATGGAAATGGTCATATAGGTCTATGCTTTAAGAGTAATTTGTATTATAATTGCGTTCTTTTAAATTTGCACTTAAACCACCTAAAGGTGCTAGAAATCTAGTCTGGTTTGAGTGAAGTGATAACCTATAGGAGAATATCATGTCAGTTACAATGAGACAAATGCTTGAGGCTGGAGTACATTTTGGCCATCAAACCCGCTACTGGAACCCAAAAATGGAAGCATATATTTTTGGCGAAAGAAACAAAATTCATATCATCAATCTTGAGAAAACTCTGCCTTTATTTGAAGAGGCCTCAAAGTTTTTAAAAAATTTAGCAGCGAATAAAGGTCGTATTTTATTTGTGGGCACCAAAAGACAAGCCCGAGAAATTATCAAAGAAGAAGCCGAAAGAGCAGGTTGCCCCTTCGTAAACCATCGATGGCTAGGCGGCATGTTAACAAACTTTAAAACAGTGAAACAGTCGATTAAACGTCTCGTTGAGCTTGAAACAATGATGGCTGATGGTTCACTCGATAAGCTTAAGAAAAGAGAAGCTTTATCAGTGAAGCGCGACCACGAGAAGCTAGTACGATCAATTGGCGGTATTAAAGAAATGAATTCACTCCCAGATGCGATTTTTATTATCGATGTTGGTTTTGAAAGTGGTGCTGTTGAGGAAGCAAAAAAACTAGGTATTCCGGTTATTGGCGTTGTTGATACCAACAATACCATCGAAAATATTTCATATGTTATTCCCGGCAACGATGATTCAAGCAGAGCAATTAGACTCTATGCTAGAGGCATGGCAGATGCAGTGTTGGATGGTAAAAATAAAGCGATCACTGATTTAGCTAAATCGGTAGCAAAAGAACAACCTGAAGAAACACCAGAAGAAGAATAAAGATATTAAAAATTAATTTGTAAGGAATTGTTTATGGCTGAAATAACAGCGGCATTAGTAAAAGAATTGAGAGAAATGACCGATGCACCAATGATGGATTGTAAAAAAGCACTATCTGAGGTGGACGGTGATTTAAAAAAAGCAGAAGAGTTATTAAGAGTTAAGTTTGGAAATAAAGCTTCTAAAGTAAGCGGTAGAGTTGCAGCCGAGGGTTTAGTTTCGATTGCAATTGCTAATGATGGCAAAACAGGCGCGATCTTAGAAACAAATTCTGAAACAGACTTTTGTGCTAAAAATGATGAATTTATCAACTTTACACAAAATGTTGTGAATGCTGTACTTGCTTCAAATCCAGCTGACATTGACGCTTTAAAAAATACAACAATTGACGGTTCATCTGTCGAGGATACAAGATCTGCTCTAGTCGGCAAGATCGGTGAAAATATATCTCCACGTCGTTTTAATTATGTGAAAGCTCATGGAATATTACATTCTTATTTGCACGGTGGAAAAATAGGGGTGCTGATTGATCTTGAAGGTGGCGATGATGAGCTAGGTAAAGATATAGCGATGCATATTGCTGCATCAAAACCAAAAGCTTTGGATGAAACAGGAATATCACAAGATTTAATTGATGCTGAAAAGCGCGTGGCGATTGAAAAAGCTAAAGAAGCTGGTAAGCCTGAAGATATGCTTGAAAAAATAGCAACAGGGACGGTGAATAAGTTTTTGAAAGAGGTGACGCTTTTAAACCAACCTTTTGTTAAAGATGATAAACAATCAATTCAGGCCTTAATAGATTCAAAAGGAGCAAAGATCCATAACTTTTTCTTATATATAGTAGGTGAAGGAATAGAAAAGATACAAACGGATTTTGCAGCCGAGGTTGCAGAAGCCTCGAGAATTTAAGAAAAAAAAGGTTGCGTTAGCAGCCTTTTTTTTATGCCATAATCTAGATAATGTTAAAAAAATCAATTAAGCGTGTTTTATTGAAACTATCAGGTGAAGCCTTGATGGGCCACAACTCTTTTGGTATTTCTCCAGAAATTATTGATCAAATTGTTCTTGAAATAAAAAAAATTCTTGAGAAAAATATCCAATTAGCGATTGTCATTGGTGGAGGTAATATTTTTAGGGGAATCTCCTTAGGTGATCAAGGAATGACACGTGCGACAGGAGATTATATGGGCATGTTAGCAACTGTCATGAATTCTTTAGCCCTAGAAGATGCCTTTAATAAAAATAATATTGTGACCAGAGTTCAATCAGCTATCAATATCAACCAAATAGTTGAACCTTATGTAAGAGCCAAGTCTTTACAATACTTGTTGGAAAATAAGGTGGTCATTTTTTCAGGGGGTACTGGGAACCCGTTTTTTACAACAGATACAGCTGCGGCGTTAAGGGCCTCAGAAATCGATGCTGATATCATGATCAAAGCAACCAAGGTCGATGGGATCTACACAGACGATCCTAATAAAAATAATAAAGCAAAAAAAATAGACAAACTTTCTTTTGATGAGGTAATTTCAAAAAAACTTAAAGTAATGGATGCAACCGCATTTACTTTATGTAGAGAACAAAGTATGCCTGTTGGGGTGATCAATATTTTTAAACCCAATTCCTTGTATAATTTTATTATCGATCAAAATTTTACAGACGGTACTTTAGTCACAAATTAGGAAATCATAATGAATGAATTAAAATCAAAAATGGAAAAAACAGTTGAGAAATTAAAAAGTGATTTTTCAAAGATACGAACAGGTAGAGCACATACCGGTATTCTTGATCACCTATCCGTAGATTACTATGGGACAAATACTCCATTATCTCAAATGGCGAATATTACTCTGGGTGATAATGTGACAATTAATGTTCAACCTTATGATAAAACACAAATAAGTGCGATTGAAAAATCTATTCGTGATTCTGATCTCGGTTTAAACCCTGCTGTGAATGGCGATTTGATTCGAGTGCCTATGCCTCCGTTAACTGAGGAGAGAAGAAGAGATTTAATTAAAGTGATTAAATCTGAAGGTGAAAATTCAAAAGTGGCAATACGAAATATTCGGCGAGATGGTAACGACGATCTAAAGAAGCAACTCAAAGAAAAATTAATCAGTGAAGATGATGAGAAAAGAGATCAAGCTAAAATTCAGACCCTCACCGATGATTTTATTAAAACCATTGATTCCCTAATTGCTGCCAAAGAAAAAGACTTGTTAGAAATTTAAGGTGGAATCTGGCTATAAAAATCTTCCTAACCATTTAGCAATAATAATGGATGGTAACGGTCGTTGGGCAAAAAATAGAGATAAACCCAGACATGTCGGTCATGAAGCAGGGCTAAAAACGTTAAGTAAGATAATCGAACATGTATATAAATATAGAATTTTTCATTTTAGTGTTTATGCATTTAGTTCTGAAAATTGGCTACGTCCTCAAAGTGAAGTTAAAAATCTTTTAATGCTTTTTGAAAAAGCTATTGATGATAACTTTTCTTTTTTAATTGAGAATAAAATTTGTTTTCATTTACTAGGTAATATCTCCAAGTTCCCTAAATCCTTGCAAAAAAAAATAGAAGATTTAAAAAACCAAACAAGTCAAAATAATAAATTTCATTTTTATTTAGCAGCGAATTATGGCTCCAGAGAGGAGCTATTGTCTGCATCAAATAATTTAAAAATGCATCCAAGAAAAATTACGGAATCCATTTTTAAAAAAGCTTTGTATGTCCCTATCCTCCCGGATGTCGATTTGCTTATTAGAACTGGTGGCGAAACTAGACTGAGTAATTTTTTATTATGGCAATCAGCTTATGCTGAATTGTATTTTACAAAAGTCCTTTGGCCAGATTTTAATAAAAAAAATCTTGATAATGCCTTAAATTTTTTTAATAAAAAGGTGAGAAAATTTGGAAAAATTACTTAAATCTAATCTTTTTATAAGAACATTTTCAGCAAGCATACTCGGCTTAATTTTTATCTATGCTTTGCTTTTCAGTCACAATTTATTTTTAAGTGTTGCTATCCTAATAATTGTTTTGTCTTTTGTTGAGCTATCAAAAATAATTGAGCTTGATCGGTATGATATTTTAAGAAACTTATTGTATGGGTCAATTTTTTTATTTTTATTTCTTAATTTCCCCTATTTTTTTAAATTATATATAACTGTTTTTTTTATTTTTATTTGTCCTTTAGTTGTCATAAGAAAAATTAACTTCTCTTTATTCTATAGATATTTACCATGTACTTATCTCCCAAGTTTTTTTGTTGCAATTTTCTATTTACTTAATGAAAACTCAATGTTCTTATTAACGATTTTTTTGGGAATATGGTCTGTAGATATTGGGGGGTATTTTTTTGGACGCTTATTTGGAAGAAATAAACTATTCCCAATAACCAGCCCAAAAAAAACTTATGAGGGGTTAATAGGGTCTTGCTTATCACTGATCGTGATTTTAATAATTATGAATCTGAAGTATTCTTTATTTAGTCATGCCACTTTATTTTCAATATTTTTATTAATATTAATTTTTTCAGTATTTGGTGATTATTTTGAATCCTATTTAAAAAGAAGATTTAATGTAAAAGATAGTGGTTATTTAATCCCCGGGCATGGGGGAATACTCGACAGGGTTGACTCGGCATTATTTGCTATACCAATTATTTATATAATTTTATGATATCAAAAAAAAATATTGCTATTTTAGGATCAACCGGAAGTATAGGAAAGTCTACATTAGAGGTGGTTCGTAAAAATCCAGAGTATTTTAATATTATTTGTCTCACAGCAAATAAAAATGTCATTGATTTAGCGAAACAAATCAATGAATTTAAACCTAAATATACATATATAGATAGCACAGATTTAGTTGATGACCTTAAGCTAAAAATAATTGATAGCAAAACAAAGCTTATTGGTACAACAAAGGATTTGTGTGATGTATTGGCATCCTATGAAATCGATTCGGTTGTTTCTGCTATGTCAGGGAGTAGTGGGCTTTTTTTAACAAATCATGCATTGATAAACAATAAGCAAGTATTGCTCGCCAACAAAGAGTCAATGGTTATGGCTGGGCCGATCTTTAAAAAATTTAAGCAGAATATTATTCCAGTTGATAGCGAGCATAACTCTGTATTTCAATTGATTGATAGGTCTGTTGATTATGTATCAAATATTGTTTTAACTGCATCTGGGGGTCCGTTTCGAACATTACCTAGTTCAGAGTTCAAAAATATCACCATAGACATGGCTTTAAAACATCCTAATTGGTCTATGGGGGAAAAAATTACCATTGATTCAGCAACAATGATGAATAAGTGTTTGGAAATTATTGAAGCATTCTATTTGTTTGATTTCAAACCCGAAGACATTGGTGTACTTATTCATCCAGAGTCAATTATCCACTCTATAGTTAATTTTTTAGATGGCTCCTCTTTATGTCAATTTTCTGAGCCAAACATGCAGATTCCTATTTCCTATGCCCTTGCATATCCTCAAAGAGTATATTCAGGAAGATCTTCATACAACCTAGCAGACAAAAATTTAACTTTTCATAAACCTGATTTGAAAAAATTTCCTTCAATTTCATTTGCATACAATGCTTTAAAAACCTCTGCTAATCACTGTTTGGTTATGAATGCAGCTAATGAAATTGCCGTTGAAAATTTTTTAAAACAAAAAATAAGCTTTATTGATATTTTCAATGTCATCTTGGATTCTTTTAATATCCCCAATAATGAGGTGATTGATAATATTGACGAGATTTTATATACAGATGAGTTATATCGATCAAAAATTAATAAGATTTTAAATAAATATACCTTTTAGCAGATTTTGAAATAAGTTATTGATTTAATTAAAATTCTATGAAAAATTACGCGAAACAGATATAATGC
>Ga0181599_1004905_pt1 | contig 10597 bp, 13 predicted proteins | sample 041ome_3_FD_148658 | JGI IMG/M metagenome (GOLD analysis project Ga0181599, IMG submission 148658) | Coastal salt marsh microbial communities from the Groves Creek Marsh, Skidaway Island, Georgia - 041405US metaG (spades assembly) | ecosystem: Environmental > Aquatic > Marine > Intertidal zone >...
CTTCGCTTTTACTGTTTCCGGCAGTTGCATTGTCTGATGTTAGAGCAATTTGCGCAGATAAAATCATGGAGGCGGGTAGCAAAGTGCGGATGCGATCTGCAGAAGTCAGTGCGCTCCCAAATGGTTTACTACGGCATAGTTGGTCCTCTGGTGACATTGAGTGCGATACTATTGATGAACAAATCATAAACTTAACAATCGACGGAAAGAAGATCTTGGAAAACGGGTTTTCAAGCGCAGAAGCCGAAGCGTTATTCACATATACGCAAAAGTGAAAATTCAAAGATGTTGGCTGAGTGCAAAGCCCGCTTTGATGGTACCAAGGAAACGTTTGCGAATATCTACTTACCTAAGTTGCAATCTTTGGAGGCTGATGTCGAGGAAATCAGAGATCAGTTTGACGAAAATTTTTCAAAAGTCAGTCGAGAATTCTTCATCAAAAAATACTATGAGCATCAAGAGCCTCTTGCGCGTCTAGAGACATATGAAGAACTGCTCAGAAATGACGCTACCAACTCAGTAGATATAAAGGAATGTATCACTGTCGCCGACAAAGCCGTGTCTCGTGAAACAGATTTTAAGCAACACATCGAAAACTTAGAATCCGAAGTTGCTCAAAGAGATGAAACACTAAGCCAACAAGCGGTTGAGATAGCAAAATTACAAGAAGAACTTCGAAAACTAGAAAGCATTAGAGCAGGCTTATCTGCCGAACTTGCCTTGTATGAAAAGCCTCGCCAACTGAATGCAATTATCGATCTGCTGAAAAACGCAGACTTTGACGAAGCAAATTATTTGTTCGCTGAGCTGACGGCAAAGTTTTCTCTGACAGCAAAAGAACGAAAGAGATTGGAAGTTATCGCTGTAGAAAGTGTCAGACCTATACCAGCGTCAGACAAATCTAGCAATCGAGCCGGATATCAGTTTTTGGTGAACTTGTTTCCAGAAAATAAGTATTACCAAAACAAGCTAGCTTCTTACTCAAGTTAGTTGTTGGCATTTTGAGTATTTCCCTCCCCATCCATGATGCTGTCCTAGTGGCAGATGAGGACAAAGAAACAGCAATCAGGGTGATGAAGGATGTGTTCAGGGAGCATAGTGGGATAACGCCTGAGGTAACCCACTGAGGATCCTTAGGGATAGGTATGATTGGTGTTGTATCAATAACAACAAGAACAAAAAGGTCCCCTAAAGGGACCCCTTTAACCCTCTTCATTTAGGGGACCCGTATGCTGGCCTTCAACCTTCACGTTACTTGGACTTGCAGCCAAATTCCAACCGAGTAACATCGGATTCAACACACTGCGTATGCATTTTTGAGTGGTGTATTGAATGACTAGACCTGAAGATGAAGACTTTTCACCTATTGATTTGGATGATGACCTCGTTCGCCAGGCAATTCTAGAAACACAGGGACGCGAGTATACTGACGAAGAGACCGAAGAACTGGCATCGGCAGCCGCTGAACAGTCAGCAGAATTTAAAGAACTCGAAGCCCGCCAAGCTCAAGGCTTATGGAACTATCCATTTGAGGGCGCAGATGTATTTTTAGCAGTAGATGAGGATGGTAACGAAATCATCCCGACTGATTTAGATGTGATTAAATATCTATCCAGCAACATTGTAAGACGAGAACTAAGCTTCTTCGAAATCGATAAGCTCGACAAACCGATTACGCGGTCCGAACTAGCAATTGTGGTGTATGCAAAGGTAAGAGCCTGCTTTCCTAACTACGAAATCGGTCGTGAAAGGCTGAAAACGCTTTTGGATGCTCTGACAAATAATCCGACAGCGGAACCGGGGATGACTATTCCTGTTTGGAATGGCCGTACAGTATCCAAACCCGGAAATGAAACACCGCTACTTTTTGATAATGGATTATTCACAGTCAATGCATGGCGCAAGCCAGCATATAGAAACCTATCAAATGTTGAGCCTGACATAGGCGCGTTTGATGAGTTTTTGTCCTTCATATTTAAAAGCGAAGAAGAAAAAGACGTATTTCTAGATTGGTTGTCGTGGTGTTTGCAGAACGAGGATGACAAACCATCCTGGGCGATCTTCCTGTATTCGCAGCATCATGGCACTGGAAAATCAACCCTTGCATCGATTGTGAAGAAACTCTTCGGAGAACAAAACGCATCTGAACAGCAGGGGATAAAACCCATCATTGGTCGATTTAATAAACCAATCCTGCTGAAGAAATTGATCTATGCAGAAGAGGTTAAAGTTGCGCAGAACTCAGATGATGGCAACAAACTGAAAACCCTGATTTCCGAAAGCCAAACCATGGCGGAAAGCAAAGGTAAAGATATTGAACCTGTCGATCATCGATGCTGCTTCATTCTGACAACGAACCATAAGCCGATTTGGCTTGAGCCAGGCGATCGACGTTTTTACATAATAAATGTTGAGCACGAGGGATATGCCGCCGGCGGCTCGCAGTATGATGAGTTTGTCGCCTTAGTGAAGCGCGTGCAAGAAACCTATAAATCGGATGCACAGATAGCTGCGCTATACAAAGCACTGCGTACGCGAGAACAGGGACCAAACTTCAACGCGAAATCGCTGAACGTGAATAAGTTAGCCACGGAGGTCATGAAGGAGATAAGTGCTCTGGCGCCAGATGTTGTTGAAGAAATGCTTGAGGAGTTCCTGCGAGAACACAATGTGCGTTTTGTACCCGTTAGATATGCCAACAAACTTCTTGAGCACTTCGCACGACGAAACCCAAATGCATCAAAATATACCTTTGATAATCTGGGATGGAAAAAGAAAAAGTTTGCCTGGGGAGGGAAGGGCCCTGCCTATGCCTATTACCATCCGGAGGCGCAACCTGAGCGAGGCATGCTTAATACAGGTAACTATCGACAATCGATTGAGTCACATATCAATGAGCGCCTCAAGATTGCGATGGATGAGATTGGATTTGGGATAACCCATGAACAACCTCACCGAAAGGCGAAGGAAGCAAGCGATGATGTCCCATTCTAATGATTTGGACACTTGGCTCTCTGGTCTAAAGTTGCGCCTTGGCACGTTTAAGCGCGATAGTCTATTTGATCTCACTGCCACACAGGAACGAGAGTGGTGGGCCACACAGCTTGAACATGCTGAACAAGCCGCGGCCCGCATTGAAGCAATCCTGGCGAGCGCTGAAAACAATGAAATAGGCTGTATGTTACTCGGGAACAAACGGAGCAAACGGCTGACAGTTTCTGCACGGCAAGTCTACGCATATCAATATGTCTACTGGGTCGGAAACGCCCTCCTGCCAAATGATGAGGATGTAATACGTCACCAATGCCATAATCGACAGTGCGTAAACCCGCTGCATCTTACGCATGGAACGCAGGCTGAAAATCTATCCGACACACGTGAGCGATAAAGGCACATGTGTTAGAAGTGAAAGTCGCTTGGAAATTTGGAAAGTTCGATATCAAGCAACTGATTTTATTCATATAAATACTTTCCAACATAATGCCAGCCTTGGAAAGTTTTTGGAAATATTGTGGAAAGTTATTCAAGAAGCAAAGAAACAGGAATTTGGGACGCTGCGGAGTTTTGCGTATACGGGAAAACAGCGCCCCGCAACCTCACTGGGAACAACAGGAGGTATGCAGTGAGATAGTATCATAGTGATACTTTATCTGAGCGCTGGCAAGGATATTTTGTTTGATGTGGCGACCTCGGCAGGGTTCGAACCTGCAACCTGCCCCTTAGGAGGGGGCTGCTCTATCCAGTTGAGCCACGAGGCCGCTGGTAGGCCCGGAGGGACTTGAACCCCCAACCAAAGCGTTATGAGCGCTCTGCTCTAACCAATTGAGCTACAGGCCCGCCTAAGCATGTTCTTTCAAGTATTGTGCTGAGATGCAACGGTATCGATTGCTTAAATACGATCCAAAACCATCTCAGCGCCAAGAAACTCTCTCGTCTTGTGCATCCAATCATCGAGCGCCGCCGCAGCACCTATTCCCACACCTTGGATCTGGTGTAGGTGTATCGTGAATAGCTTTGTTGGATCAGCGGCCTCAGCTGGGTTCCACTGTCCACCCGTCTCGAGAATAATTGTACCAACCTCTTCGATTGGTGACTTGCTGTTTTGGATCCGTTCATACGCAGTTTGAAGGTCCATATTCATAATACAATCCTCCGTAATGAGTTGAGTGGAACATATTTGGGAACACAGGCGTTTGTGTCAAGGTTTTCCAATAAAACTGAGAAATTCTCCGCATCTATGATGGTAACAAGAAAAGGAGTTTACCATCATGATAAGTACCTTTGTGCTACTCACTGTTGTGGGTGGTGTGTGTCGTCTTGGCCTGAACTGGGTCTTGCGACGTAAACTTGGCATGTCTTTAGGGCTACCCCCAATCCTGGCTCTGGCCTTGGTCATCTTGACAGGCCTGCCTGATATCCTCAGTCCAGTGTCCATCAACCTGCCCTTGGGCTTTGTTCTTGGACTGCTGCTGCCTGACCTCCTACTACGGAGGGCCTGGTGATGAGCGTGACACTCAAGGATCTACAGCCTGGATGCATCGTCCTCATCGCAGGGTTTGATGACATTCCAGAACATCAGTTCCAAGTGGATGAGGTCTATGAGGACCTTGTCACAGGAACCGTCCTAACAGGACCACTTTCTGGAGAATACGGCGAGCCAGAGATTGAGCTGATCACTGCGGTGATCCCTCAGGAAACAACCGAGGACAGCGGAGTGTAGCTGTCAGGGAAGGGCTTAAACCCAGCCCCTCGTTGTTTCCAAACGAAAAACTTCCAATCAACACGAAAAGCGGGGCAATTGCCCCAACAGGAGACATCATGTCGACACAGATCAAGTATGCCTACAAGCGGCATAACACCTGGGTCTATCGCAGGACCTATCCCCAACATCTGCAATCCCTTCTTGGATCTTCCCTGAAGCAATCCCTGAAAACCGCAGATGCCAAAACAGCCAAAGCCAGAGTGGCAGAGCTGAACCAAACATTCATAAACATCGTAAAGGAGGCTGAACAGCATGTATCTGCAAACACTGGCAAAGATTTTGCCAACTCTACCGACCACTCTGTTCGAGTCCCTGTGGCTCGCCCTCGATATCACCATGCTCGTTTTGTGGGTGAACGGTTGGTGAAGGGCTTGGCTGCAGTGTACCTCACGTATCAGTCAGAACGGCTTCGTCCAGGGAGCTACAAAGCAGTGCGCTTTGCCACAGAGCTCCTGGTATCTCATCTGGGAACCAACAAACTTGGTGATATCACCCAAGCACAGGGCAGGGAGGTGCTATCCCTGATTGCGCAGCTGTCCCCGAATGTGCGGAAGCATGCAAAAGCAAAGGAAGCATCGCTAAACCAGCTCGCCGAACTTTCGGCGGAGCTGGAACCTGGGCACACTCTTGCCCCCCAAACCCAAGCACGGATCTGGAAGCACATGCTGCAGGTCTTTGATTGGTGTGTGGAACAGGGGGAACTCACTACCAACCCATGGGAACATCTGACCATCAGAGAAAAGCCAGAGGTGTACCCTCATAAGGTCCTGACGGACGAACAGGTGGTGACGCTGTTGCAAGCTAAAGACAGGGTGCTTTCAGGCGCCCTTCTTTTTGGTCTGCTGACAGGGATGCGCTCAGGGGAAATCTGTGGACTGCTTGCCAGTGATGTCACGAGAAAAGGAAACCTTGGGTGGTTCATTAGGATCCAACCCAATGAGCACCGACAGCTGAAGTCAAAGGCCGCTGAGCGGGAGGTGCCACTTCATGCCAAGCTGGAGCAACTCTTTGATACATCCCTGCCAAAGCAGGGCAGGCTATTTCCAACGCTGACCGTGGACAAGGTGGCAAAGGCCTATGCGAAACTCCGCATAGCATATCCAAACCTGACTGCCACAGTGTTCCACTCGACCCGCAAGTGGTTCATCACCCAGTGTGAACGGACAGGGGTACCAGAACACTACACAGCAACCCTTGTGGGTCATCACTCTGCACGCTCTGCAAACAAGCTGACCTATGCCCTCTACTCTGGAGGGATAAGTGATGCACAAAAGCGGGAGATTGTGGATGGTATCAGGCTGCCAGACTGGGAGGGCTTGTCATGAGCCCAACCACAATAGCAGACCCAAGGTTTCCGCAATCAGGCGCACTACTGGGCGTGGTTGAGGGTCTATTTGGAGCGGAAAAAGTTGGGGTAAAGTGGCCCTAGAAAGATAAATGGCTCAGCCCCCGAGGGGGCTGGGCAGCAAATAACTGCGATTCAAAAACACACCAAACACACACTTTTTCGCGTGTTCGTCTGCGAGGATTCCGCGGGCCAACACTGTGTCCGCAACCTAGTGAAACAACACAGTGCTTCATTATGGATAGAGCGCAAAAAAAGAAAGAGCCGAGAATGCCAATAATTAAATCACAACTAAAAAAATTTAAAATAAGACCATATTGACGCGTAAGCTTGGCTCGCTGAAAGAGTGATCTTCTTATTTTCGCACGATTGGAATAAAGATCTAAAATTATTTAAAATGAGGAAATAAAGTTCTATTATATGTAGGCAAGCTCATATTTACAGGGAAAATATTTTATATTAGCGCAAAGTCAGAAATCATTTAAGGACAGCGTTATGAAACTTTCACTTTCTATCATTGCCACATCTTTGGCTATCGCTACAGCACCACTGGCTTCAACTTTTGGGCCACTTGTCGAGGCTAATGACCTTGCACAAGCATTGGAAACTGAGCAGCCTGTGTTGCTAGATATCCGCAATAAAGGTTATGAAGATTCTCACGTTGATGGTGCACTATGGGCTCCATACAAGCTATTTCGTGGAACGAAAGAAAATCCAGGTGCTTTATTCGATATCAACGTATTGGAGCAGCACTTAGAACAATTAGGTTTGCAACACGATGAGCCAATAGTCATCATTTCAGAAGGGGATAGCAATACTGATTTTGGTGCAGCAGCTCGTGTTTATTGGACACTAAAGTCAACGGGATTCCAGGATCTGAGTATACTAAACGGTGGTCGGATTGCATGGCGCGATGCAAAGCTTCCTCTAAACAACACCCAAGAAATAGCGGAGCCGAGTCAACTAGAATTAGAATTTGATACTAGGTGGTCTGCAGATACCCCAAAAGTTGCATCAATCGTCGAAGGGGAAAGTTCAAGTATTCTGATTGATGCCCGTTTACCTGAATTTTTTGAAGGCAATAAGTCTCATGGTGCGGCTAAGCGACCAGGCACTTTGCCTGGAGCAATTAATCAATCCTATGCTGTATTCTTTGAAGATGGTGCTGCTGCAATAACTAAGCCAGCTGACGCCGCAGCCGTAAAAGCATCACTAGGAATAAAAGGTGAAGAAGAGGTCATCTCATTTTGCAACACAGGACACTGGGCAGCGACGCAATGGTTTGCCCTGTCTGAATTAGCTGATGTAGAAAACGCAAAACTTTATGCCGGTTCAATGGTTGAATACTCAAATGCTGATTTACCCATGGAAAACACACCCGGCATGTTCAAAAACTTCTTACGTCAAATTGGATTATGATTTTGGAAAGTCCATTATTAGCAAGTGCGGGGTTAAAACCCCGCCTATTTTTTAAGTGGGCAACTTTATTTACTTTCGTAGTTGCTATTTTTCTCTCCGTAGCTGCAATTGCGGGTCTAAGGTTCGGCTTAATGATATTAATCGGTCTTGGATTTGGAGCCACTCTTGAGGGGTTTCGATTTGGCTTTGCCGGACCGTGGCGTGCCATGATTACGAAACGTGATCCCGCTGGGATCTGGGCGCAGCTTTTGGCGATTGGAATGGTTGCAATATTCGCGATACCTTTGATTGAAAACTACTCATCAGAAATTACCGGTGCAGCTGCGCCAATTGGTTATGCCATGGTCCTGGGAGCATTTGTTTTCGGTGCTGCTATGCAAGTTGTTCTAGGATGCGGATCTGGCACTTTGGTAAATGCGGGATCTGGTAACATTGTCGCGTTAATTGCTTTGCCGTTTTTTGCTTTAGGCAGTTTTTTAGGTGCCTATCATCTATTTTGGTGGACAGATTTGGGTGTTCTACCAGTTCAGAAATTAACCGGATGGGGCGGGGTAGGTATTACTTTGGCTATGATATGCTTCGTTGCTATGGCGCTGTGGTGGAAAGCCGAACCGCAATTTCGGAGAATACCGAAAAGATTAATATTTGCTGCATTGATTGTATCGTTTCTAGCTTTAGCAAACCTAGTTGTAGCAGGCCAACCGTGGGGTGTGGTTTATGGATTGGGTTTATGGGTCGCGAAAGGTGCGCATTATTCTGCGATCGATTTATCTGGATCAATTTTTTGGGCAGCACCAGCTTCTCTTGAACGTATAAATGCGAGTGTACTCACTGATTACACATCACTTACGAACATAGGAATTGTGATGGGTGCCTTTTTGGTTGCGTTTTGGCGTGGTGGCTTGTCGCAACCTGTACCTCAACTGCGGATAAAAGCCTGGGTTTGGGCAGCGATTGTGGGGTTATTGATGGGGTATGCATCACGACTAGCTTTTGGTTGTAATGTTGGTGCGTTTTTTTCCGGAATATCAACAGGTAGCCTTCATGGATGGGTATGGTTTATCGCAGCATTTATTGGGTCTTATGTTGGCATCCTTTTGCGCCCACGATTTGGCTTGGACATATAATAATGACGCGATTGATTACTGCTTCTATTGCTATAAGTTTGATTGGCGCATTCCTCATAATTGATATTATGCAGGTTGTACCAAATCCTTACAATGCTCCAAGTATGTTTAGCCTCGGTTCTGGGAAGGCAGCCGCAGGAGGTTTTTGTGGATCGTTGCCAGGCAAATCAACTAAATAAGGGGTTGGATCAACAAAACACACCAAATACATACTTTTTCTTGTGTTTTAGGGGAGAGATTCCGGGGTTCGACACTGTGTCCGCAACCTAGTGAAAGAACACAGTTCTTGCTGATTGAATTAAGTAGTTGTCAGTGCGCATAGCGCTCGCTCATTATATAAACACTAAAGGCATAATATTTATACACAGGTGCATATGAGATCTGCATAAGTCCGCTAAAGATTGCTAATCGATGAGTGATGCTTGGGCTCGTTTGTCTGTCCGGACCGTCGCGCTTATTTAGTCAAGCTTACAATTGGCTTCCATTGGTGACCCCTTTAAAAGATTGGCTCTTTCGGAGTTAACCCAGCAACATGGAGTAACTTTGAACAGATCTCAGAAATGTTGATGTTGTTACGCGCTTGTGTGATAAAAAATGGGCGTCCGGCGCGCACATATTCAGCATCTTGCTTGGCAAGTTCTAAATCCACGCCAACATAAGGGGCGAGATCACTTTTATTTATTACAAGTATATCTGACTTCATTAGTGCAGGACCTCGCTTGCGAGGAATATCTTGGCCCATCGCAACGTCGATGACATAAATCGTAATATCTGCAAGCTCTGGAGAGAATGTTGCTGACAAATTATCACCACCAGATTCAATAAAAATTATATCAAGATCTGGAAAATCTGCCTGTAATTTTGACACCGCCGCCAAGTTGATTGAGGCATCTTCGCGAATTGCAGTATGTGGACAACCGCCTGTTTCAACGCCAATCACGCGGTCTTTTGGTAAAATTTGCATCCGCATCAATGCTTCAGCGTCTTCTTGCGTATAAATGTCATTGGTAATTACTGCGACAGAAAACTTATCACGCAAATGCTTAACTAGAGCCGCGGTTAGTGTTGTTTTACCAGCGCCTACAGGCCCACCAATCCCAATGCGAACGGCTGATTTTTTAAACTGTGTCATGTTTTAAAGATCCTTGGAATTTGTGTTTCATGGCGCATTGACGCCACATCAGAGAGAAACGTACAGGACGTTAGGTCGTCCAAATCAGCAATCGACGCGACCTGCGCAAGTGTGTCAATCAATGGGTGTAGCGCGAGGAGTACACGCTGTCCTTGGGTCTGTCCCAGAGGTACTAGTCTTACAGCCACCGATATCAAATTAGAACTAAATGCGTGTAAATAAGCTGGCACAATTAGCTCGATTGGAATCGATCGATGAGCCGCCGCTGCGCCCAAGGCCACTGGCAAAGCCATTTCTTCGCACCCAATCTTCCAGACATCACGCATCACTTTGCCCATCGCTTCACCTTGCGACTGGGTCTCAGATAACCGTTCTTGTGATGCGCAAAGCGTAATCGACAGGGCGTTAAGTTTTGCAAACGGCAATACTTTGCGTACCGCCAGCGCCAAGACAATCGCATCCGTTCGGCCAGAGCCGTGTTCCAATATATCTGTAATCCAACTCTCAAGTGTTGCAGCATCCATCACGCGGCCTGTTGAAATCGCCCATTCTAACCCATGTGAATATGCGAAACTACCAATCGGAAAAGCCGGCGATAGCCATTGCATGACCGTTAAGATCTGATCGTTAATGGGTGTGGACATGTGTAGATGCCCCATGTTCATGACTATGTGTGCGACCATGGCCATATGCACCGCCCATTGGAGTAAAAGGACGAGTGACGTGTTCAACCTGACCACCAAGATGTTCAATCATATGTTCGATGACATGATCATGTTGAATGAGTAATTGATCATCCACTACTTCACAGG